>AMWB02031316.1_pt4 | contig 12012 bp, 7 predicted proteins | sample 200311 | NCBI WGS metagenome assembly AMWB02 (sample SAMN02737377, study PRJNA173069) | bioreactor metagenome | biome: anode biofilm in microbial fuel cells | place: USA: California | collected 2010-12-16 | reverse complement strand
AACATGTCCGCCAGCTTGCCGATAAGCGGGGTAATGGCGCCGCCGAGGCCGTAGGCAAAACCCATCATCAGGCTGGCCACCATCGAACGTCCCTTCGGGGCCAGGGTCTGGGCCATGGTGACACCGAGGGGGAGCGGTGCCAGGACGAAGCTCCCGGCAAGGACTGCACCGAGATACACCCAGCTGCCATGGAGCTGCATGAGCAGCCAGAGGGCCGGCGCCATACCAAGAAAAGAGAAAATAAAAACCGGTTTGAAGCCGATGCGATCGGAGAAATGGCCGGATAACAGGCCGCTGATTGTGCCAGAAACAATAAAACACGAATAAATTGCCCCTGCCGATACCACGCTGAAACCCTCTTGCACATACAGTACCGGCATGAAGGTCAGAAAAGACTGCCCGACTATCGCCCGGATGAACATGACCAGCCAGATGAGGGCAACGACCTTCCAGACGCTGCCGAGGCTTTCCTTCAGGGCACTGAAGAAACCGGACCGATTCAGCCCTTCGCTTTGCGGTGCGGGTATAACCTTCACCAGATACACCAGGACCAGCAGTCCGGCAAGCATGGTGAACGGCATGGCCGTCAATCCAAAATAAGCCACATACCAGGTAATAAAAAGAGGGCCGAGGCCAAAGGCCAGGGTGCCGCCGGTATTGAAGACGGACATGGAAAAACCGGCTTTCGATCCGGCATAAAGTGGCACCATGCCGGTGACGGAGGGATGAAACATTGACGAACCGACAGAGCCAAGCGCAATGCACAGCAGCAGTATCCAGAAATTAGGGGCGATTCCCGACAGCGGGATAAAGACAATGGCCAGCGATAAGCCCAGAAAGATAAAGGCTCGCGTTGGACAGCGGTCGGCGAAATAGCCGACGGTCGGCTGGATAATAAAAGCCAGCAGGCGCATCGTCCCGGCGATGATACCGACCTGGGTCAGACTGAGTCCGAGCTTGTCGACAAAAACCGGGAAAAGGGGGCTGATGAAAGCGGAATAAAAATCGCCGGTGAAATGAATGAGGGTCAGAGCAAACAGGATTTTCAGATTAGCGGACATGCTGGGGCACCGGTGGTTGGCAAGTCAGGTGCTGGCTTACTGTATACAGTTGTTGTTGAGGAGAGTACTTTTGACAGAAGGTGACATCTATAAAACATTACAATGGCATATGCACGTTTTTAATGTTGGTTGTACAATACCTCTCTGACTTTGGCGGCTAAGTCGTGCATGCTGAACGGCTTCTGGATAAAATATACGCCTTCGTCGAGAACACCGTGATGCGCTATAACATCAGCGGTGTACCCGGACATGAACAGGCGCTTGATATCCGGGTAGAGCGATAACAGATTCCTGGCCAGATCCCGGCCGTTCATCTCGGGCATGACCACATCCGTCATCAGCAGATCGATTTCTCCGGCGTGCTCCCGTGCGAGGCGGATAGCTTCGCCAGGTGTTGCGGCTGATAAAACGGTGTACCCGAGGGGGGAAAGCATGGCCCTGGCAACTTCAAGGATCAAGGGTTCATCTTCCACCAGGAGAATAGTTTCGTGACCGCAAGTGGGCTTTTCCTGCATATCTGACGCAACATTGTGTTCTGTCCTGGCGGCGAATCGGGGCAGGTAAATCTTAAAAGTCGTCCCCTGGCCAGGCACACTGTGTACGTCTATATGGCCTTTATTCTGCTTGACAATGCCGTACACCGTAGCGAGCCCCAGACCGGTGCCCTTGTCCTTCATCTTGGTGGTAAAAAAGGGCTCGAAAAGATGCGAAATTGTCTGTTGATCCATACCGCAGCCAGTGTCTTTTACCGTCAGAAAGAGATAGTCGCCTACAGCCGAATCTGCATGCCTGGCGCGGAAGTCCGCATCTAACGCGGCGGTACCGGTCTCTATGGTTACCTTGCCTGAACCCTCGATGGCGTCCCGGGCATTGACGCATAGATTCACCAGAATCTGATCGATCTGGGAGGGATCCATCTTGACGGCGCCCACCTCCTTTTCCGGCCGCCAGGCCAGGGCGATATTTTCGCCAATGAGCGGTTGCAGCATTTTCAGCATCCCGGCCACGGTCTCGTTGAGGTCAAGCACCCTGGGCGCCACAGTCTGTTTGCGGGCAAAGGCCAGGAGTTGTTGGGTCAGATCGGCAGAACGCTGGGCTGCCTTACGAATATTCTGCAGGTTGCCAAAGAGTGGCTGGTGGGAATCGAGCGTCTCAAGAGCCAACTCGGAATGGCCGAGAATCACGCTGAGCATATTGTTGAAGTCATGGGCCACGCCGCCGGCCAGTCTGCCTATGGATTCCATTTTTTGGGCCTGACGGAGCTGGCCCTCAAGGGCGATTTGATCGCTGATATCGACCATGACTGCGATGGCGCCGTCAACCTCACCCTGGTCATTTAATACCGGCGCCGAATAATTCAGGATGGTTTTTCTCTTGCCGTCAAAGGCCTCGATTTCGAGGAGTTCGTCAATGACAGTAGCCCCGTTATGAATTGTTTTCACCAGGGCCCAGTCTTCGGCTTCGACCGGCTCCCGTGAAGGCAGGCGCCATGCCTTGAAAATGCCGTATTCGGACATTGGCACTTTTGGCTCTGCACCCCATATCTTCACCCCCATGGGATTACCGTGCAGCAGGGTGCCTTCCTTGTCGGCGAAGTACAGGCCGACGGGCAGGATCTCGAGAATCTTTTGCAATTGATTCTCTCTTTTGCGCAGTTCTTCTTCCATCTGTTTGCGCTCGGTTATATCGATGGTGTAACCGGCGAGGAGATGTTTGTCCCCCAGGCGGATCGGAAATTTGATTGAAGTGTAGTGACGGTTGTTCAAGTTCTCGTCCAGATGAAGAATCTTCCCACGGGAGACGACCAGCCAATCGTCGGTCGTCATTTTTTGGGCTAATTCAGCCGGGAAAAGGTCTTCCATGGTCTTGCCGACCATTGCCGAACCGGCAATGCCAACCATGTCCTTGTAGTTGTCACTGGCATGCAGCACCCGGCTTGTGGTAGAGTTCACCTCTTTGACGAAGGCGTAAATAGGCGAGTGTTTAATGAACAGGGAAAGCAGGTCATTGCTGGCCTGCAGCTTCTCCTCCGCCCTTTTCTGATCGGTAATGTCATTGCCGACACAGAGTATCTCGCTGACATCGCCCGCAGCATCGAAGAGCGGTTTGTTGGTCCAGTATACCCAGACCCGAGTGCCATCCCGGCGCATGTTTTCATTAACATTGACTGCGTAATGATTCGGTCGCAATCCGATATCGATCACCAGTTCCTGAAGGTTTTTCCCTGCCTGATCCGTCTCGGGTACGATGGTTCCAACCACGCTCTTCCCGATAATTTCTTCGGCCCCATAGCCGAAGAAGCGTTGGGCAAATTCATTGAAAAAGGTGACCTGCCCCTCGCGATCCCAGCGCAGAATTATACTGTTGGCATTTTCAACCAGTTCCCGATACTGGGTCTCGCTTTTTCGCAGTTCGTTTTCACTCCTTTCTAATTCAGACGTCCGTTTTTTCACAGCTGTTCGCAGCGATCGATTCCAGCAGACCAGTACAAAAATGAGTAAAAAGGTGACCCCAAGGCCAACCAATAAAAATTTTACCGAAGCGAATTCCGCAAGAGGTGTGCCATACCATTTCGTCTCAATCTGCTGGAGTTCCTCGGGCGAGATCCGGGAGAAACCAGTCTCGATCTGATTGAGCAATGCACTCTTTCCTTTGCTGACCGCCCGGTGAAATGCTCCCGAATGAAAAGGCTGGGTGACGTTGTACTGGTTCTGCATCCCATACTTGTGGAGGAGATACAAGGCAGGAGGTTTATCCATGACGAAGACGTTGATCTTGTGTGCTTGAGCGGCCTGGATAATTGCCTCGTAACTCTGATAAAGGACCAGTTTATCCAGCCCATGGCGCTGCAGGAAGTCGACTGCGGCGTCGCCTTCCTTAACGGCCACTATAAAATCCTTCAGGGATTTCACGTCGGTTATGCCACTTATTTCATTATTAAAAAAAGCAGAGACTTCAAGGCGAGCATAGGGTTTGCTGAAATCGAGCCAGGTGTAACGCTCCTCCGTCATGAAAATAGTGTCGATGACATCAAACTCTCCAGCTTGCATACCAGTCAGTGCATCCTTCCAGTCCAACGCCTTCAGCTCGACCCGAATGCCGGTCTTTTTCTGCCAAAGCGCCCATTGATCGGCAAGAATTCCCTGAAGAACGCCATCGCTGTCCAGAAAGGCGTAGGGAGGGTAATTTTTATCCATGACCACCTGGATGGTCTTTGCCGCCGAAGGCTGATGATCGGAAGCGGCTGCGTCAATCGCGGAACAAATGACCAACGAAAAGAGGAAGGGCAAAAAGTAAATGAGTTTTAGTAAAGATCGTTGGTTCAAGTCTGGCCTCTGTGCATTACAGAAAAAGAGTATAGGCGGGATTGGCTGTTTCTTCCTTGTAGCGATAGCCGAGGGAATCGAGTCGTTTTTCCAGCTCTGTATCCGAACCATCAGGACATTCCAGGCCAATGAGAACCCGGCCGAAGTCGCCACCCTGTGCCCGGTAATGAAAGAGGGAGATGTTGTGTCTGCCGCGAGTGGCCTCGAGAAAACGGCTCAGTGCTCCGGGAGTCTCGGGAAACCAGAACCGGAACAATCGTTCGTGCCGCACGTTGCCTGATTTGCCGCCGACCATATAACGGATATGGGTCTTGGCCAGATCATTGTCGGTGAGGTCGATATTTGCATATCCGGCACTGGTCAGCAGCTTGGCAAAAGAGAAGCGTTCCTTCTCGTTGCGGGTCGAGATGCCGACGAAGATATGGGCCTGGTTTCTGCTCGACAGCCGGTAGTTGAATTCCGTGATATCACGTTCTCCGACCATATCCCGGCAGAACGCTTTGAGGCTGCCGGGTTTTTCAGGGACAGTAACGGCAAAAAGGGCCTCCTGTTTTTCGCCTATTCGGGTCCGTTCAGCGACATATCGCAGCCGTTCAAAATTCATGTTGGCCCCGGAATTGATGGCGATCAGGGTTTGCTCTGTACATCCCGTGTCCTGGGTGTATTTCAGGAGCCCCGCCATCCCAAGGCCGCCGGCCGGCTCGACAATCGAGCGGGTGGCCTGGTATATTGCCTTGATGCTGCTGCAGAGCTCGTCAGTAGTTACCCTGATTATTTTATCGACATATTTTCGGCACAGCTCAAAAGGCAGTTTGCCTACCTGACGGACAGCCACCCCGTCGGCGAAAATGCCCACTGAGGCAAGTGTAATCCGGGCATTTTGGGCAAGCGATTGGTACATGGCGTCGCTGTCCATGGGTTCTACGCCGATCACCTGAATCTCCGGACGCAGTGTCTTGAGATACAGCGCCAGGCCGGAGATAAGCCCTCCGCCACCCACCGGAACAAATACCGCATCCAGTCTGCCGGGATTCTGGCGGAGTAACTCGACGGCAATGGTTCCCTGACCGGCAATAACCAGTTCGTCGTCAAAGGGATGGACGGGAATCATATGCAACTCTTCCGTGAGTTTTTCGGCATGACCGGCTGCTTCCGAATAGTTGTTGCCGAAAAGGACTACTTCCCCGCCGAGACCCTGTACTGCCTCAATTTTGATTCTCGGGGTTGTCTTCGGCATAACGATCAGTGCCCGTATCCCGAGTTTTACGGCGGCAAACGCCACCCCCTGCGCGTGATTGCCGGCCGAGGCGGTGATCACGCCTTTGTGCCGCTCAACAGGTGTCAGATGGGCAATTTTGTTGTAGGCCCCGCGCAATTTAAAAGAGAATATCGGTTGCTGATCTTCCCGTTTTAACAGAATGCGGTTGTGTAATCTGGTCGACAGGCCTGTTGCCTCGTCAAGGGATGTTTCGACAGCGGCTTCGTATACCCGGGAAGTGAGGATCTGTTTAAAAAGTTTCTGCAAGGAGAGACCTCAACGCGACAGGGAAAAAATGAGCTGCGCTGAAAGGCGCGGGCAAGGACCGGATCTTGCTTGCCGGGATTGAACTTGATCCGGTCCGATAGATGTGTTACGCCGCATTACCTGAGGCTGGCATTAATCATCTGCAGCGCATTGTTGCCGGGGCAGAGATCAGCTTCGGTCAGGCTGTTAAGAGGCCTGAGAGTCGAATTGATAATGTCGTGGGTCTCCATGATTTCCGGATTGACATACAGCAGGCCGGTCAGCAGTCTGCCCTTGGATTTCTCAAGCTCCAGGTTATTGACGCATTTCATCCTGTCGGTGACGTCTTTGCTGGAGTCGGCCTTATGCAGGTGGATGATGCTGCCGTCGTGCATCACTACTTCCTGACTGGTGCCTTCCGGATAATGGGCAAGAATCTCCTGCTGCAGGGGAACAAAGTCGAAGGTATTGGTGGCCTCGATATGATCCCGGACATATTCGTAACTCTTTGTTGAGGTAGAGGTGTTATTGAAGGTGACGCACGGTGAGATAACATCGATGAACGCGAGGCCATTGTGGGCGATAGCTCCTTTGATGAGCGGCACCAGTTGTGTCTTGTCGCCGGAAAATCCCCTGGCGACATAACTGGCACCCAGTTCGATGGCCAGTTCGCATAAATCGATGGAGGTGTATGGGTTCGGTTTGCCTTTTTTGCCCGCTGACCCCTTGTCTGCCGTGGCTGAGTCCTGTCCCTTGGTCAGGCCGTAACAGCCGTTATTCATGCAGATATAGTTGAGATTGAGGTTGCGGCGCAGGGCATGAGCAAACTGGCCCATACCGATGGATGCGGTGTCGCCGTCCCCGGAAATGCCGATGTACAGCAAGTCTCGATTGGCCATGTTGGCGCCGGTGGCAACCGAAGGCATACGGCCATGCACACTATTGAAGCCGTGGGATCTGCTGAGGAAATAGGCAGGTGTCTTCGACGAGCAGCCGATACCGGACATCTTGGCAACCCGGTGCGGCTCGATCGATAATTCAAAGCAGGCCTGGATGAGGGCGCTGGTGGTTGAGTCATGGCCGCAGCCGGCACAGAGTGTGGAGATTGCCCCTTCATAATCCTTGCGGGAATATCCGGCCGAATTTTTGGCGAGTTTGGGATGGCGAAAATCGGGTCGTTCAAAACTCATGCTTTTTCTCCCTTGGAACTTCTGGCCGCGGCTTGCTGGTCTTTATCCAGCAGGGCCAGGATATTTTCGGTAATGAAGTCAGCGGTTATAGGCATTCCTTCGAAATAAAGGATGGACTGCATTTTCTGTGGGGAAACACCGTTTTCCGCCATGAGCATGGTGCGCAGCTGGGCGTCGCGGTTTTGTTCGATGACAAAGATTGTTTCATGTCGGTCGATAAAATCGATAACTTCATCATGAAACGGAAAGGCGCGAACACGCAGGCTATTGATTTTCAGACCTTTTTTTGAAGACCGGCTGATGGCCTCATAGGCGGCATGGGTGGTCGTGCCGAAAAAAATCACCCCGACGGTAGCTTTGGCGTCTCTGATCTTGATATGCGGCTTCGGTACCATGGTGCGCGCAGTCTCCCACTTCACCAGCAGGCGTTCCATCCCCGCCCGGTAAATGGGGCTGTACTCGGTGTAGGCTGAATATTCGTTATGGGAGGTGCCCCGGGTAAAATAGGCCCCTTTGGTGGGGTGCGTGCCCGGATACGTCCGATAGCAGATACCATCGCCGTCAACATCCAGATAGCGTCCCCATCTTTCCTTGAGATTGTCCAGATCCTCGGCACTCAGTACCTTGCCGCGGTCATATTTCCGGTTGTCGTCCCAGTGCAGCGGTGCGCTGACATGGTCGTTCATGCCGAGGTCGAGATCACTCATGATAATGATCGGCGTCTGCAGCCGCTCGGCCAGATCGAAGGCGTCGGCCCCCATATCGAAGCATTCTTTCGGATCGCAGGGGAAAAGCAGGACGTTTTTGGTGTCCCCATGCGAGGCATAGGCGCAGGAAAGCAGGTCGGACTGCTGGGTGCGGGTCGGCATGCCGGTGCTCGGCCCTGTTCTCTGGACATCGACGAGCACCACCGGAATCTCGGCGAAATAGGCCAAGCCGAGAAATTCACTCATGAGGGAGATGCCGGGCCCCGATGTCGCAGTGAAAGCCCTGGCGCCGTTCCAGGAGGCACCGATGACGATGCCCAGCGCTGCCAGTTCGTCTTCGGCCTGAATTATGGCGACCTTATGCCGCCCGGTGTCGGGCTCGGTACGGAATTTGCCTGCGTATCGTTCAAAAGCCTCGATAACAGAGGTGGACGGGGTGATCGGATACCAGCCGGTAACTGTGGCCCCGGCGTAGATGGCCCCGAGACCAATGGCGGAATTGCCATCCATGAGGATTTCGTCGACCAGTTTATTGCTCTTCCGTACTGATAGTTTGCAGGCTCCCTGGTGATGCTCTTTCGCGTAATCGTAGCCCAGTTCCAGGGCTTTGATATTTGGTTCGGCCAGCTTGGGCTTTTTCTGGAACTGCTTTTTGATCGAATCAGTGAGAACAGAAAAATCCATATCCAGGAGATACGCCAGGGAACCGACATAAATGATATTGCGCAGCAGCTGGCGCAGTTTTGGATTCTGAAACTCGTCATTGCACAGTCTGGTGAACGGTATGCCGATGGTCGTGAGATCGTTGCGGCTAAACTCTTTCGACAGTTCCTTGGTGGAATCGTAGATGAAGTAGCCCCCGGGCAGGACTTCCAGGTAATCGTTGTAAAGGGTCTGGCCATTGACGGCAATCGACATGTCAACTCCACCGCGGCGGCCGAGGTACCCATGCTCATTGACCCGTACCTCATACCAGGTCGGCAGACCCTGAATATTTGAGGGGAAGATATTTTTCGGGCTGACCGGGATTCCCAGGCGAAAGATTGCCTGGGCGAACAGATTGTTGGCGCTGGCGGAGCCTGAGCCGTTGACGTTGGCGAAGCGGACGACAAAGTCGTTGATACTCTCTATCTTGTTCATTTTTGACCTGCCACTGCAGAATTATAGGTGAACTGCATCATCTCCCAGGACGAAGTCGGGCAACGTTCGGCGCAGAGTCCGCAATGCAGGCAGACATTCTCGTCTTTGACCATGACCCGGCCGGTTGGCAACGGCGGAGAAACGTACAGCGACTGATTCAATTCGTCGGCTGGCGCGAGGAGCCTGCCGCGCAGATCTTCCTCGTCGCCGTTTTCGATGAAATTGATGCAGAATTCCGGACAGATATCGACGCAGGCATCGCATTCAATGCAGGTGGAATGTTCGAAGACCGTCTGCACATCGCAGTTCAGGCAGCGCAGGGCTTCCTCGTGACCGGTTTTTTTGCTGAAGCCGAGTTCCACCTCAACTAACCGGTTTTTCAGCGATTTAACCCGGTCAACCGTTGGCACGGCGTAGCGTTTGTCAGTGGAGACCTGGCTGTCGTACATCCAGTCCTGGATGCCCATTTTCTGGTTGACCAGATTGGTCCAGGGGGCGGGCCGGACATGAAGATCCTTGCCCTGACAAAAGAGATCTATGGATATCGCCGCCTGATGTCCATGCGCTACCGCGGTGATCACATTTTTCGGACCGAAAGCGGCATCGCCGCCAAAGAAGATGTTCGGCACGGAGGACTGATAGGTCGTTTCGTCAAGTTCTGGGAGACCATGTTTGTTCATGGCAATGTTGCTTTCTGGCTTGATAAACGGAAAAGCGTTCTGCTGGCCCACGGCGAGAATTACCTGATCGCAGGCCATGAACACCGGCGCTTCGTCGGCCGGCAACAGGGTACGCTTGCCGTTTTCGTCATAGTCGGCGGTCATCTTCTGGAAATGCATGCCGATTAATTGTCCGTCTTCAATGACAAAATCGATGGGCGAATGGTTGTCGATGATAGGGATGCCTTCATCTTCGGCATCTTCAATTTCCCAGGGTGACGCCTTCATGTCGGCACGGGGACTGCGGACGATGACCCGGACGTCTTCTCCACCGAGCCTTCTCGCCGTGCGGCAGCAGTCCATGGCCGTGTTGCCGCCGCCGAGCACCAGCACTTTCTCCGGGGTTGAGGTCACGTGGCGGTATAATACCGATGCCAGCCATTCAATACCGATAAAAATTGAGGCATCCCCTTCCTGTCTCCCCGGAAGATTGGGCAGGTCTCGACCCCGGGGAGCGCCGGTGCCGACGAAAATGGCGTCGTAACCTTTATCGATAATAGTTTGCAGATTATCGATATAGTGGTTGAAATGGGTGGTCACCCCCATGTTGAGAATCCGGTCGACTTCCTGGTTGAGCACCTTCTCCGGCAGACGAAAGGAAGGGACCTGGGTCCGGATAAACCCCCCGGCCTTGGACTGGTCGTCGTAAAGATCAATCGTATAGCCCAGAGGGAGAAGGTCGCGGGCGACCGTGAGCGAGGCGGGGCCTCCGCCGATCAGGGCGATTTTCCTGCCGTTCTTTTCTTGAGGCACCTCCGGCATGAAATCGGTGCTGTCGCTCTTGAAATCGGCGGCAACCCTTTTTAAGCGGCAGATCGCCACCGGTGTTTCCTCGACTCTCGTTCTCCGACAGGCCGGCTCACAGGGCCTATCGCAGATGCGCCCGAGGATGCCGGGAAAGACATTGGAAATCCAGTTGATCTTGAACGCCTCGTCGTATTTGCCTTGACTGATAAGGCGGATATATTCCGGCACCGGAGTGTGCGAGGGACAGGCGTACTGACAATCGATGACCTTGTGAAAATATTCAGGATCTTTAATGTTAGTCGGTTTCAAGAAGGACTCTCCTATGGTCGAAGGACGGTGGACATCAGGTTAACGTTTTGCGGTGGTCGCAGGTAGAATCCGGACTGCACCTTTATCTGCGGAGGCGGCAAAAAGCGCGTAGGCTTGCAGAGCCGTGCTGATGCTTCTTTTTCTGTCAATCGGGGTGAATGCGGCGGGGCCTTTCGCCTGCTCTTTTTGTCTTCGGATATCGAGTTCCGCGTCGCTGAGAGCTACATTAATTCTTCTCGCCGGGATGTCGATATCAATTCGGTCTCCGTCGATAAGCAGGGCAATGGCCCCCCCCGCCGCGGCCTCCGGGGAAACATGGCCGATAGAAAGCCCCGAGGTGCCGCCGGAGAATCTGCCGTCGGTTATCAGGGCGCATTCGGCGCCGAGGTGGATCGACTTCAGGTAAGAGGTGGGGTAGAGCATTTCCTGCATGCCGGGTCCTCCCTTGGGCCCTTCATAGCGAATGACGATCACATCGCCGGCCTTGATTTTACCGCCCAGAATGGCATCGCAGGCACTTTCCTGGGAGGAGAACACCCGCGCGGTGCCGGAAAATTTAAAGATCGACGGATCGACTCCGGCGGTTTTAACGATGCAGCCGCTTGTCGCAATATTGCCAAAGAGGACGGCAAGGCCGCCATCCTTGCTGTAGCAATGGGCCATATCCCTGATGCAGCCGTTTTTGCGGTCGAGATCAGCCTCTTTATACATGGTGCTCTGCGAACCCATAACCAGATTCAACCCGGTGGAAGCCGGGGCGCTCAGATACAGGGTTTCCGCCTCCTTGCTGTGGCTGTCTCGGCAAATGTCCCAGATGTCGAGAGTTTCCTGCAGGCTCGGGCTGTCAACCCGGTGCACCGTTGGGTCGATGAGGCCAGCCCGGTCGAGTTCACCGAGGATGGCCATGATCCCTCCGGCCCGGTTGACATCCTCAACATGGTAGGTGGAGGAGGGGGAAACCTTGCACAGATTCGGCACCTTGCGGGACAGCCTGTCAATATCGGCCATGGTGAAATCGACGCCCGCCTCATGGGCAATAGCCAGCAGGTGCAGCACCGTGTTGGTCGAACCGCCCATGGCGATATCGAGGGTCATGGAGTTCATAAAGGCATTTTTGGTGGCGATAGACCGCGGCAGGACCGAGCTATCTTCGTTGTCATACCAGGCGGAGGCCATGGTGACGATCCTTTCGGCGGCCCGTTCAAAGAGCAGTTTGCGATTGGCATGGGTGGCGACGACCGTGCCATTGCCGGGCAGGGCCAGGCCGAGGGCCTCGTTCAGGCAGTTCATGGAATTGGCGGTGAACATT
>AMWB02150696.1_pt2 | contig 12018 bp, 9 predicted proteins | sample 200311 | NCBI WGS metagenome assembly AMWB02 (sample SAMN02737377, study PRJNA173069) | bioreactor metagenome | biome: anode biofilm in microbial fuel cells | place: USA: California | collected 2010-12-16 | reverse complement strand
CTCGCTTTCGAGTCATGGTCAATCCATGCAAGAACGGAAGGCATATCAGTCGTACTTCCCAGGCGTAATGCACCACATGAATGACTGCACATCAATCATGTCACGCGGGTTCATTTCCATGGCGACCAGCTCATCTTTGAGATACTTGGCAAAATCGAGCAGGCAGAAATAAGTCAGCCAATTCAAGTCGGACTTGTAGTTCAGCTCGGCCTTGGTGAGTGCAGCGGCATGCTTGGTGACTTCAGGTTTGAGAAACATGTGTTCTTCTGGAAATGCGAGAAACGTAAAGTAGGTCATGGTGGTCCATTTGGCCGCCTCGATCTCTTCCAGGCATTCCGCAAAGGCTTCAAATCGCTTCCTGAATTCACCATTTCCGTAAAGCAGGTCGAATAAGCGCTCGGCAAAAAGCTGGACGTGTTCGGGTGTTTTGAGGCCATCCTTGAGGCCCATCTTTTCGTTGGGGAAAATCAAGTTGGTCTTATTGGCTACCTGGAGAGCCCGGCGCACGATTTCATCGAAATTTCCGCTTCCGAGAAGTTCCCTGAAAGTCTGCTCGCTGAGCAATTCAAGCAGAAGCTCCCTCGCAGCGACTTTGTAATTACGTTCCTCGTTGAGATACCCGGCGTCCTCAAACCCATCAGGGAAAAGCTTCAGAAAATCCAACCGGGCATCGGGCAGACTTCTGTGCCCTTTGACCGTGGCGCGTTCGAAAAAAGATGGATTGTCGAGTATTGGGTGTGCAGCTTCTTCGCCTTCGATCTTTTCAAAATCGACATGACTCAAAAGGATGGTCTTTTCCCCGGCATGTATGAAAAATATCCTGGCCTTTCCATCCGATGTGACCTCCAACACCTTCCCAATACCCCAATCGGGCATTTTAGGGTGTCGCACCTTATCCCCGGTTGCAATCATCGTTCAATCCTCCTTGTCCTTTATCGCAGCATGCCACTCGGTTCGCCCCACAAAGATAATCAATGTCTGCGTCAGAATATGTCACACCATAAAGTGAGGGGGCGCTTACCGAACACATATCAATCCCGCCCGAACCACCATCCCAGCAAGAAGGAGGCGGCCAATGACCCTAATCCACACCCCTGCGAAGGCCGCAATCCGATTCTCTGATGGGATGCCAGACCATCAAGCCATGCGTTGAAACAATTCAGCTCTTCTTCTGCATCAAGAGTAATCAGCGGCGCCCCCAGATAATCTTCGCTTTCAGCCTCTGTGAGAGACTGAAGCGTCCGCAGCAGGTCGCGCACGGGCCGTTCAAGAACGGCCGAAAACAGAGGCTGACCCATTTCCAGGCCCTGGGGAAATGGCCGTTCCCAAAAGCAACGGTAACTCGAGGACATGCCGTTTGCTGCCTGAAGCAGATCATGAGCAGAGAGCTTTCCAGTGGCTTCCGTAAGCTCCCGAACGCTCTCAAAATATTCGTCGCAACTATCAAGCGCGGTCTGTAGATCGAAATGCGGCTCACCTTCAGGATTGGGGCGTGTTATCAAGGCTTCCTCCAGCACCTTGATGACAGGTACCAGTTCGTCAGCATCCAGCAAAAAATCCACCCGATTCATCTTTCACCCATCCCTGTTTTCTGTCTTCCACTGAGCGCCGGTCTCGGCAAAACGCGTCTCCGAATTCAGAAAATCAGCTATCTGTTCAGCGACCAGCTCCGGAGTCGCGTTTTTCCCTCGGAGAGAGCATTCCCAGATCACCATAACCCGCCAGGACTGCTCCAGCAGGGCTGCGATGTTGCGTTTGTCCCTGCTGACGTTTTCGTTGAATTTGGCAAGCCAGAAATCCTGACGTGATTCCGGAGTGGTCGTCGAATGGCAGCCATGTCGGTGCCAGAAGCATCCATGGACAAAAATGACTGCGCGATGTTTCGGCAGGACGATATCCGGCTTGCCGGGAAGATCCTTCCTGTGAAGCCGGTATCGGTATCCGTTCGCCCAGAGCCATCCGCGCACCATCATCTCAGGCCGGGTGTCTTTCCCCCGGATTTTTGACATGTTAAAACTGCGCTGCTCGGGCGAGTGGACATCCATTATTGCGACTTTCCCGTTTGTACTGCCGGAGGATTGATGAAAGGTTCAAAATCGATATCAGGTTGGCCCTGGCGGGCATAGTATGCAGAGAAACGCGCCACCATGTCCTTCACAAAAGAAGGCGAGATCTGAACCGCAGGCCTCTCGAATCTCTCATTGAACTCCTCGCTTGACAGAGATGAAAGTTTTCTGAAATTCAGAAAACCACCCTCGAAGAAGTCTGTTCTGGGAAGCCAGTGATAATAGGCCGACTTATTGTTTCTGTATGCTTTCTCCAGATCTTTCTTCTGGCTGTTGCTGAGACCAGTGGCAGGATGACCCGGAAACAATGAGGTCTGCGAGTCAATTTCCACAATGAGAATTCTGTCCGTATTGCATTCGCCGTTATCGCGGATAACAAGGTCGCAGGCCGGATTCATGACCACAAACCTCTGATCACTGCTTTTTTCCTTAACAACGCTGCCGGTCCGGATTTTGTCGGTGAGGGGCGGGGTCAGATAGACTTCCTCTGGAAAACAGCGATCCCCGTCATCATCAAGAAGCTGGAGCAGGTGACTCAGAGCGTGGCGGAGCAGTGCTTTTTCGGTCCTGGAGGAATCTGTTTCACCATACGCCACCCATTTGTCTTTTTGCGGAAGAAGATTTTCCCGGAACACCTTGTTCAGTGTCTCCTCGATAATGCCCCGGCCTCCCATGATGCGCGTCAGACCGGTATTGTGAATCCCCCAGAAACGTTCCAGCAGATCCGCATATCCTGCCCCGGGGTCACCTTTTTTGAACACTCCGATGTAAGCGAAATCCGAATCGGCAGCATCAGGTGTGCCGGTAAGTATGGCCACCGGTATCCTGAAGTGTGATTCTGCAATCCGGCTGACCACCTGGTTTCCTTCATCGCCCTGGTCGGCAAGCCTCAGATCGATGATTGCGCCGTCAAAGGAGTTATCAAGTTTTTCGAATGCCTCCTTAACGCTTCTGCACTCGACAAGCTCAACCTCGCGCTGCTTTTCGTCCCTGCAACGGGCAACGGTATCCCGGCAGGTGGTGAGGTCCTGGTCATTATCCTCCACAATCAGCAGTCGGAACGCGCTCATTTCATTCACTCTCCGTTTTCGGCTGCAGCCTGAACCATGCTCCCTGGTCAGACTCAAAGGCTTTCAATTCAAGACCGTTTCGCGTCGCGGCCTCTCCGGCAATAGCCAGTCCCAGTCCGGTGCCGGACGGTTTGGTGGAAAACTGGGGTTCAAAGATCACTTCACTGGCGATCAGATCAGGCTCAATGCCCGGCCCGGTATCGCGATAATCGACGTGAAGCAGAGAATCACCATCAGTCACCACCTCAATCGTGATTTCCCGCTTCGGAACCTTCTTCTCGTTCATCCAGTAGATACTGTTGTCAACGAGGTTCGTGAAGATTGCATAGATGTCCTGCTGCCAGGATGAAAACCGGAAATCGTCGGGGCCTTCGACTTTCGCCACCACATGATGTGTCTTCATCTCCTCGTCGAAAACAGACAGAGAGTTTCGGATGGTTTTCTTCAGGTCCAGCGGCTTTCTGGCGGTGCGCTTCCCTGCGGCGAGAGGGTCAAGCCTACTGAAAAGCTTCACAAAAACCTCTGCGTTCTGGCCGACCCCCTCGGCAATCGGCATGAAGGTTTCAAGCTTTCCGGCATCTCCTGTGTTCAGGAAAGAGTCGTACCAGTAGCGCAGATTGGGTATCTGGTTCCGGAAGTAATTCAGCGGCCGTCTGCCTTCATGCAGGATGACGTTGATGATTTTCCCAAGGGTCGCCTGCCCCTGATAAATGGCAACGGTCTGGCGGATCTCATCGGCCACCTTATTCTTGTCCTCGGCATCCCGGCTGATGATCTCGATAATTTCATCAGCCGTCTTCCGGTCAACCCCCCCTCTGGTGAGCTTCGACCTGATGTCTTTTTTCAGGGCATCAAACGAAAACAGTCGTTCAAATTCCCTCTCCACCTTGAGCACGGGTCTGCTCAGTCCGGCCTTCTTCCTGTAGTCGAAGCGCCGCTCTTCCAGTTTGGCGATCACCGCCTTAGTGATCTCTTTCAGCCGGGTAAAAGCCGTATTCTCACGGAGTCCGTCCCGGGCGCTCTTTTCCACCAGGCCGGACAGCTCGTCCGACTGAATCTGCACATAACCGATAGCCTGGTTGCTGCCTATCCGGAGCGAAGGATTCTGGACACGCTGCTCATTGAGTTTCAGCCAGTCAAAGTCCGCATCACCCAGTGGCCGGATACGGAATCCGTTCCGGTAGACGCCGATGCCGTTATATTCATTCAGAAGCTGCCTGGCCTGAAGCTTCCCGACATAATTGCCCGATTCATCTTTGAGGCCACGACCAATCAGGGATTCAATGGCTTCCTTCTCGCGGTCATACACCCGGATGTCGAACACCAGTTCCCCACAACCTGTCGGGCCACCGGCATCGAACCGGATTTTATCCTCCGTTGTGTTGCGGGCTTTCTGCAGCGAGTATGTCAGGGCACCTTTTCCGTCGGCACCGATTCTGCCGGTGATCCGGTAGTCGAACAGATCGAAGATCGGATAGGGCTCGATGGTTTCGGTGACGTCCTGGACATCAGGAAAGCCGTCAACCTCCAGACGGATGCGGAACTCGTCGTCATTCAGTTCGTCGCTGATGGCCGCACTTACTGGGGAAATCAGTTTTTTCAGTTCGAAGCGGAGCTTGTCGAACTGCTTTTGGTTCCACTCTCCGAGAAGCTCACCGTCACCGGTCATGGTCAGACGGGTTCCTGAAGGCTCTGACACCTCGGCTGTTTCAATAAGTATCTCCACGTCATCCAGATACGTGGCGGCCTCAAAGGTGTTCCACTCGACCAGGAGCGTGGTTTTCTCACCCTGGGGAGTGACTGTTTCGAGCAGCAGATCCGTGCCGAGAATGGACGCGGCATAGCGGCCCACCCCCTTGCGGCCCTGCATGATTCTTCCCGCAGGGCTTTGCCTCCTGTCCAGCTTGTCCCGTGTGGAAGGCACCATCCATTTGTGGATGACGGTATCCCGTGACATACCGTGCCCATGATCGGTGATGACGATGGCATAGCCGCTGCGGTCAGGTTTTGCCCTGAACTCGATATTCACATCCGGCGAATCGGCGTCGTAGGCGTTCTTCACCAGCTCCACGACTGCTGCATAGCAGTCCTGAATCAGGTCCCGGCCGATGGTCAGAATATGCCGACCGGCCGGTCGTATCTTGTAGGTTCCGCTTGAGCTCACAACCAGACCTCCTTTAGCTTGTCAGCGATTTTCCGGGCCAGCAGAACAGGCACCGCATTGCCGATCTGACGGAAAGCGGGAGTACGCCCCGGAACACCGTTGCCGCTCTCAAAGTAATAGTCATCGGGGAATGTCTGCAGCCGCGCCGCCTCCCTGGGCGTAATCGAGCGGTTCTGCTTCATGTCCGGATGAATGTAGTAATGCCCGTCCTTGGCGATGTGCGCGACCACGGTGTGGGAAAATGACAGATCGGAAGCGACTACCTTGAATCGGTCCAGGAACGAGTCCCGGTGACGGTGCGTCTTCAGCCGGTCCGGCAGCGCGTTGTAATCGAGTCTGGTCTTTTCCCTGTTCCAGAGATCAACCACGATCCGGTATATCTCCAGATCCTGCTCGTTATTGGGTCTGGCCTGATGCCAGGTAACCGGAAGTTCCTCATTCCGGATACCGGCTTCAATCTGCCATGTCCCGCGATACGTCTTCACGCAACACGGGCCGGTAACGCCTTCACCGGCACCAATCGCGGGAAGGTCGCGGAACACTTCCCGGACCTTTACGCCGGGGTTCCACTTATCCGGCTCCGGGTAAAACCCTGTGGTCTGGCCCCTTCTTCCGACAAGGATGATCCTTTTCCGGCTCTGCAGTACGCCGTAGTCTTCGGCAGACAGGGTCATGTACTCTGTTTCATACCCGCATTCGAGAAAGAGGTCCCTCATGGCGTTGAAGTAGAGGTTGCCATCCTCGTCCCTGGCGGAAAGAAGACCGGTCACATTCTCGAAAACGAAGTATGACGGCTTGTAGCGTTTCAGAAATTCGGCGTAATAGAGATACAGGTAGTTTCGCTTGTCGCCCTTCATCCGGTTCCGATCCCGCGACCGGCCCACGATGGAATAGGCCTGACAGGGAGGACCGCCGACAATCAGGTCCAGAGCCCGGTTTCCGACCAGGGCGTCCACCTGCCGGAAAATATCCGGAAGTGTTTCGGCACCGATTTCGGCATTGATGACAGAGCCGACCACCTGCTCAGGGACGTGTCCATAGAATTCCGGACGGCTGATGTCGCCGTTCAGATAATCGGCATACAGCTCGGTGCGTCCGTGTGACCTCAGCCAGTGATACGCCATGCGTGTGCGCAGGGTGAAGCAAGCCGCCTGATCCGACTCGACATGCGCGACCGGTTCGAATCCGGCCTGGATGAAGCCTTCGGACAGACCTCCGGCCCCCGCGAACAGATCAAGAAAATTCAGTTTCCGGTTCATGGTGTGACCTCCGTTTTTTCTTTACCTACCGGGGTCACAAACGATCCGTCGGTACGCGCAGGCCCGCCCCCAGGGATAGATTCCCTGTAGTTCTCCGCGATCAGTTTCAGACGGCCTGCGTTTTTCATCAGCAAATGCACCATTCCCTTCTCAGTAGTACTGCCGGATATACCCGAACGCCTTGTCGAACAGATCCTGGTCCTTGACCTGGTACTTCACGTAAATCACTTTGCGCAGGGCCTTCTGGACCTCGCGCTCTCCGGCCTTGGTGTTTTGCCAGCCCGGGAACCGAACCAGCCGCACAATCTCGTCGATGTCGGTCACGATCCGCTCGACCACCATTGGTGTCTTGCCGTTCTTCACCTCGGCGAACAGCTCGGTCAGGGCAGCTTTGGCCTTGGCCTGTTCATCGACCGGGTCCACCTGCTTCTCGGCCTGAACGACCTCCTTGGCCAGGGTCAGCAGCTCCTTGAGGAAGTCGAGGCTATGGAGCAGGCCCTGTTCGTGCCGTTCCTTGAGCTTTTCGAGGCGCTCGCCCAGGGCGACAAACTTCGGATTGTCCTTGTGCTTGCGCAGGCGGGCGATGAGCTTGATCTCGATTTCCTTGGATTTCTTGTCCGGGTCCTTGGCGTCGAGCAGCCCTTCGAGCACCTCGGCGTCCATTACCAGAGTGTCCAGATCGTCGCGTACCGTCTCCAGATGCACGTTCTCATGCACCAGCTCGATGGTCTTGGCCCCCAGGGCGTGCCAGAGCAGCTTGCCGTTGCCGCTCGGCGGCTTCACCGATTCATACACCTGGGTCAGCCACTTGTAGTCCTTTTCATAGGGGCCGAGACAGGGATCGGGAGACAGCGCCTCCCACAGACGGGAGAGAACCGAGTATTCCGCCGCGAACTTATCCCGGGTCTCGTTATCCGGCAGGCAATCCTGCGCCGCGATCAACCCCTCGTAGCCGCCAACGGTGCGGTCCACGCCAGGGAAGAACGCCAGACATCTCGCCACCACGCCGGGCAGCTCTTTCTTGAGCTCGTCCAGATTGGTGATGACCTTCTGCACCGCCTTCTCATCGAAATCGAGGGCCGTGGCCACGTCGTCGAAGATGCCCAGGTAATCCACGATCAGGCCGTGGGTCTTGCCGGGGTAGACACGGTTGGTGCGGCAGATGGCCTGCAGCAGGTTGTGATCCTTCATCGGCTTGTCGAGGTACATCACCTGCAGAATGGGCGCATCAAAACCGGTCAGGAGCTTGGAGGTGACGATCAGGAACTTGAGCGGGTCAATCGGATCACGGAAACGGTCGAGGAGTTTTTCCTCTTCGTCCTTGGCCAGCTTCCATTCCGCGTACTGATCGGACTTGCCGCCCTGGGTGTGCATGACAATGGCGCTGGCCTCCGGTCCGACCAACTCGTCCATGGCCTTCTTGTAGAGAACGCAGCATTCACGGTCGAAGGTCACCACCTGGGCTTTGAAGCCGTTCGGCTCCACCTTCTCCTGGAAGTGCTTGACGATGTGCTGGCAGATGGCGTTCACCCGCACTGGGGCCTTGATCAGCACCGCCATCTTGGCGGCCCGCTTGGCCAGGTCGTCACGATCCAGCTCGCTCAGCTCATCGGTCATCTGGGAGTAGGCTTCGTCAATGGCATCCTTGTTGATTTTCAGCTTCACGTCTACCGCCTCGAAATGCAGCGGCAGCGTGGCCTTGTCCCGGATCGAGTCCTGGAACGAGTAGCGGCTCATATAGCCCTGCTCATCCTCGTCCGCGCCGAAGGCCCAGAAGGTGTTGCGGTCCCGCTTGTTAATCGGCGTACCGGTCAGGCCAAAGAGAAAGGCGTTGGGCAGCGCGTCGCGCATCTTGCGGCCCAGATCGCCTTCCTGGGTGCGGTGCGCCTCGTCCACCATCACGATGATGTTCGAACGCTCGTTCAGGCGGCCGTCCGCCTCGCCGAACTTGTGAATGGTGGTGATGATGATCTTGCGCGTATCGGCCGCCAGCAGGCTTTGCAGTTCCTGCCGGGTCGCTGCGCCGATCATGTTCGGGATATCGGCGGCGTTGAAGGTGGCGGTGATCTGGGTGTCCAGGTCGATGCGGTCCACCACGATCATCACCGTGGGGTTGCCGAGCTTGCGATGCATCCGCAGCTTCTGCGCTGCGAATACCATCAGAAGCGACTTGCCTGAGCCCTGGAAATGCCAAATCAGGCCTTTCTTGGGGTAGCCCTTGACCACGCGGGCCACCATCAGGTTAGCGCCTTCGTACTGCTGATAGCGGCAGATGATCTTGATGCGCCGGTGTTTCTTGTCGGTGGCGAACAGGGTGAAGTTCTGCAGGATGTCCAGCACCACATGGGGGCGCAGCATGGAGCGGATCGAACGCTGCACATCCGCAAGCGTCCCCTCGGCCTTGTTCTCGCCTTCGTGCCACGGCCCCCAGATATCGATGGGCATGCGTACCGAGCCGTAGCGATAGCACTTGCCCTCGGTGGCAAAGGAGAGGACGTTGGGCACGAACATCTGCGGCACGCTCTGTTCGTAGCCGTTGTGAATGTCGCTGGCCCCGTCCACCCAGGTCACCGCCGGGCGCACCGGCGTCTTGGCCTCGCCGACCACCAGCGGGATGCCGTTGACCAGCATGATGATGTCGAAGCGGCGGCCGCCTTCCTTGACCGGATAGACCCACTGGTTGGTGACCACGTAATCGTTGTTGCTGAGATTCTCGAAGTCGATCAGGCGCACCGGCGTATGTTCGCCGCGCTCACCGAAGGGCATGGACTTCTCGCCCCGCAGCCATTCGGCAAACAGTTCGTTGGCCCGCACCAGGCCTTCGCTCTGCACCGACAGCGGAATGGTCCGCAGGCGGTAGAGCACCTCGTCGGCCCGGTCTGGCTGGGCCTTGATTTCCGGGTTCAGGCGGATGAGGGCATCGCGAACTATTGACTCCACCAGCACGTCGGAGTGCTGACGTGGCAGCTCCTCGGCGGCCACGAAACGCCACTTGAGGTTTGTAATGTGGAGGGTGAGGTGTGAATCAAGATAATCTGATTGCGGCTCAGCGACGCACCATTGGCTATCCCTGTCGGTCAGAGTATCCAACACCAGTTTTTCAACCGTGTTTTCCTCGTTGAAGTAGCTCATTTCACACCTCACCCTTCAAACTTCACACTTCTTCCAGCGCCTTCGCAGAGCGTATCGAAAACCATCTGTTCGACCGTGTTTTCTTCGTCAAACATAGGTTGCTCCTGTCAGATATTTTTGGATCAATGCTTTTTGCAATCCAAGGCTGTTTTGAACAGAAACCTCAGCAGATTTGACAGCCAGTTCCAGAGCAAATAGTTCATCCATCACATTCTGCTGAAATGTTAATGGTGGCCTTTTGATTTTTATCGCGGAAAAATCACGGTAATAAAGTCTCCAGCGATCAGACGCAACTCCAGTAGAAAAACGCTCAAAGGTTTTCTTCATCCAAGGCGTTCTGAAAACCCTAATCCAGAATTCTGGTAGCTGATCTTTAGATTTTATGGAAATGACCGTGTAAGCAGGACTTATTACGCCGGAATCGGTCGATAGTGCGCATGCACCCTGCCACATTCTCATTGTGTTGTATGCGATATCACCGGGGTCGACTCGGAAACATTTCTCAGGACCTGTCCGATCCTCTACATTTCTATTCAAGCTGTCTCTCGGGACAATCTTGCCATCAATAGTTACTGATAACGTAGGCAGGTCGGAATATCCCTTGTCCTTTTTGTGCTTGAATATAGTCCCAAGTTTTGACTCTTCCCAGGGATAGGTTCGATCCTTTGGATTAAGAAATCTTGAAATTTCTGATAGTTTGCGCAACAAAAGCACTCTGTTGGCTTCAAGAACATTATTCTTTGCTTCCTGCTCGAGTGAAGCCACCCATAGGATCTCGGCAATCTGTTTCTGTTCATCAAGGGGCGGCAGAGGGAACACTTGCTCTCGCAGCGTCTTCCAGTTGATCGTCGGCGAAAGTGAGCCCACCGATATTTCGATGGCCCGCTCCATGAACATGTCGGATTGCAGGAAGAACGGCAAAAACTCAGGCAGAATCATCTTTGGTTTTGCACGGACGACCATGGCATGGGCCGAGCAGATGCCATCGAACTCCGCTATGGCGAGCTTGCGCTGATACGCACGGCGGCGGCCGAAAATCACATCACCCTTTTTGAAGGCAAGCTTCTGTCCGGTGACATCGGAAGGCTGCCCCCACTGGCGCAGATGAAGCGTGCTGGGATCGAGATGCTCCAGCCCGACATAGACATCAGTCTTGGCATCGGCAGGGTCCACCCGCACCGCAACGTTTTGGGCGATATCGCCGAACTTCAACATCTTCCAGCCGGGCATCAGGGACTGTGTGCTCATTTGGCACCTCCCATCACCCGTGCGTCCTCAAGCACATCGAAGAGGCCATCCATCGACTCCCGCAATGCCATCGAGCTTTCCTGCCAGTTCGCAATAGCCTGTTTGAGGCTGACGGTTTCGACCGCGCCATTGCCATTGCCATTGCCGTTTCCGTTTTCCGCCCGCACGTAGAGCGGGATGCTGAGGTTGCTGGCTTTCTCCCGGACCTCGCCATTGCTGACCACCCGGGCAAAGCCGTCCTCGTCACCGAAAGCCTGGTAGGCGGCGACAATGCGCTGAATGTGATCTTCGGTGAGGAAGCTCTGTGCCCGCTCGCGGGTCACCTCGTTCACCGCGTTGATGAAGAGCACCTTGTTCCTGCGTTCCTTGGGCTTGTTCATCCGGCAGATGACGACGCAGGCTTCCATGGGCGAGTTGTAAAAGAGATTGGGACCAAGGCCCAGCACACACTCCACCACGTCGTGGGCTACCAGCTTCTCGCGCATGGCCGACTCTTCGTTGCGGAAGAGGACGCCATGCGGAAACAGGATGGCGCAGCGGCCACTCTTGGCCTTCATGCTCTTATTGATGTGCTGCCAGAAGGCGTAGTCGGCACGGCCCTGGGGCGGGGTGCCGTAGATGTTTCGGCCCCACGGATCGGCGGACCAGGCATCGCGGTCCCACTGTTTGATAGAGTACGGCGGATTGGCCAGAACTACATCGAACTGCATGAGCCGGTCGCCTTCGACAAAGGCGGGATTGGCCAGGGTATCGCCCCGGACGATGCGGAAGTCCTCGATGCCGTGCAGGAACAGGTTCATCCGGCCGATGGCCGAGGTGAGCAGGTTGCGCTCCTGTCCGAACAGCCGCAGGTTCCGCCACTCCTTGTTCTGCCGCTTCAGGTGGGCGACGGCGGAGAGCAGCATGCCTGCCGAACCGCAGGTGGGGTCATAGATCGACTCGCCCGGCTTGGGTTCAAGCATCTCGGTCATCAGATGAACCACGGTGCGGCTGGTATAGAACTCCGCAGCGGTGTGGCCGGAATCGTCGGCAAACTTTTTGATCAGAAACTCGTAGCCCACGCCCAGCTCATCCTCCGG
>AMWB02169545.1_pt1 | contig 12030 bp, 13 predicted proteins | sample 200311 | NCBI WGS metagenome assembly AMWB02 (sample SAMN02737377, study PRJNA173069) | bioreactor metagenome | biome: anode biofilm in microbial fuel cells | place: USA: California | collected 2010-12-16 | reverse complement strand
CGCGAAGCGTTTGGTTCGGGGAGAGCTTTCCGGTGCGGATCAGGAGGTAGCCGGTTTGGAACGACAAGCTGGTATTCGGGTTTTGGAGGTAGCCGCCCAGGCCGTCGAGCTGGACTTCTTGGCCAAGCGCTTGGATCGGGACACCTATCGTGAGCGCTATCTCGGTCTGTTGACCAGTCGGAGCCGCCTTGGTCTCCGGGAACCCGTTTCGGATCTGGCGCCACAGCCCATACGACCGGATTGGGGGCATGGTTCTTCCCGCTGGTCGCTTGGCGTCGGTTATGGGCAAGAGCGGTGGATCGAAGAATTGCGCTATCGGCCGGTCTATCACAGCCTGTTGGACGATGAGGTCGGTTATCTGGCGGGTTCGCAGATTGTCCTGGGGGAATTGGCGGTTCGATTCAATGCGCCGGAGAAGCGGGCGCGCCTGGAAAAATTTCATCTGATCGATATCCTTTCCCTGGCGCCGGTCACTGCGTTCGCCTCTCCGGTGTCCTGGCAGGTCAGCGCGGGTGCCCGGCGGAAATTTATGCCGGATCGCGACGCCCATCTGACGGGGATTTTTAACCCTGGTGCCGGATTTGCCTGGCAAGGCGACTGGGGTCACGTATATTTACTCTTGGAAACCGAAGCCCTGTTGTCCAGGTCGCTGATACACGGTCATGCTTTTGGTGGAGGCGGGCGCGGCGGCTGGTTTGCCCAATGGGGGGCTTGGCGGATTCATGGGCAGGCATGGCAGCTTTATTATCTGCTCGGCGACCGTCACCGGAGTCTGGTTCTGCAGTTGGATCAGAATGTGCGGATCAACCGGCAAAACAGTCTGTCGCTGGAGGTCTCGCGTGGACGGGATTTCGGCTATTGGCACACGACTGGCCTGCTGTATTGGAATCATTACTGGTAAATTACAGGGTGGATTCCCCAAGGAGAGGGGACATGGGTATTCCGAAAATACTGTTGGCGGATCCCTCCAGGTTTTATCTGGAGCTGGAAAAGGGTTTTCTGCAAAGAACCTCTGCGTGCTTGTTGACGGCGACCGCAGGGGACGAGGCGTTGGCCCTGATTCGTAACGAAGTTCCTGTATTAATCTATATGGCCTTGGATCTGCCGGGGACAGATGGGGCCGCTTGCTGCCACCAGATAAAACAAGACCCGAGATTACAAGCAATTCCCGTGATTTTGCTCCACGAACAGGGTCGGGCCGCTGATGTCTTACGTTGTCGGGCTGCCGGGTGTGACGCCGTACTGGAGAAACCGCTAACAAAAAGGGCTTTCTTGACGGCGGGCAAGCCATTTCTTTCCTTTGTTGAATGCCGTGATCTCCGTTATCCCTGCCGGCAATTGGTTGTTCTTCGCTATGGCAATGACTGTGGTTATGGTACCAGCGTTGATCTGAGTGAGGGGGGGATGTACGTAGGCATGAATTGGCACGTTCGGGAACAAAGTGACGTCCATGTAAGTTTTGTACTGCCGGAAAGTGCCAATGCCCTGGTAGAGGCCACCAGTCGCGTGGCTTGGCTCAACCATGGGGCAAGGCGCCCAAAGCCAGGTCTACCGTATGGTATAGGGCTGCAATTTCTGGAAATACATGGTCCAGGGCGCCAGTTATTGGCTAATTTTATTGACCAGAGGCGCAACAGCCGCACCCCCTAGTCCCACATTCGAGGAGACGAAAATCTTATTGTCTCCAATCTCCGATGCTGGTGAAATCGTCGTCAGCGGTTCCGACAAAACGTTCGCGCAAGATGTTGTGTCCATAAAACCGTCAGCGGGTACAGCTTGTGCCACCCCCCTTTCGACCCCATCGTAACACCCCTCTAAGTCTTCTAAACCCCCTTTCTAGGCCGCTTTTCAGGTAAGCGATGTGCATACTGTATACTGTATTTTTTCCTTGACAAAGAATTTAATTTGTCTTAACTTGCAACCCGCGAAGTAACGTAAACCCTATCCAAAGTAACGTGACACTGTCCATCAATTGGGAGGAGCTTATTCATGCTTGAGGTTTATCTACCGATACTCGTCCTCATCCTCTGTGCCATGGCGTTAGCCTTGGGTTCCACCATCTTTTCTTTTCTGGTGGGACAAAAGAAGCCGTCAGCAATTAAGCTGGCTCCCTATGAGTGTGGCATGCCTTTAGTGGGGACGGCCCGGCAGCGGTTTCCGGTTAAGTTCTACATTATCGCCATGCTCTTTATCCTGTTCGATATTGAGGCGGTGTTTCTCTATCCCTGGGCGGTGATGTTTAAGCAGCTCGGGTGGTTTGGATTCATCGAGATGGGCGTTTTCATTGCCATCCTTCTCGTTGGCTACATTTACGTCTGGAAAAAAGGAGCACTGGAATGGGAGTAGATAAAACGCTGGGAAATAATGTCGTTACTACCAGTCTTGACAAGCTTGTCAATTGGTCCCGGTCTAGATCGTTGTGGCCCCTGACCTTCGGCTTGGCCTGCTGTGCCATTGAGATGATGGCTACGGGTGCGGCGCGGTTCGACCTTGACCGCTTCGGGGTCATCTTCCGTGCTTCGCCTCGCCAGTCGGACTGCATCGTCATCGCCGGAACGGTTACCAAAAAGATGGCGCCGGTCATCAAGATCCTCTACGAGCAGATGCCCGAGCCGAAATATATTATCGCAATGGGTGCTTGTGCCTGCTCGGGCGGGGTTTTTGATACCTATAGCGTTGTTCAGGGAGTTGATGAAATAATTCCGGTCGATGTTTATATCCCGGGATGTCCTCCCCGTCCCGAGGGACTTCTCTACGGGATTCTGAAGTTGCAGGAGAAGATCATGAAAGAGCGTAACTCTTTCGGGGCGTCCATCGGTATCGGCGAGCGCATCTGCCAGGCCTGATCCGGGAATCATTCATTCGAATCGATTGCAAAGATAGGGATATAAGCAATGAGCGAACATGCTGCTGTTGGTAAGCTTAAAGGGAAGTTTCCCGACTCCGTTCTGGATGTGGTCGAGTTTCGTGGGGAAACCACGATTACGGTCAAAAAAGAAAATATCGTAGCGATCTGCTCCTTCATGAAAAAGGAGTTGGGGTACAACTTCCTTTGTGATCTTTGCGGTGTGGATTATATGGGTAAGGCCCCCCGGTTCATGGTGGTATATAACATCTATAACATCACCACCAAGGATCGTCTACGGCTCAAGGTGGCCGTGGAGGAGTCCGATGCGCGGGTGGATACGGTTTCCGTGGTTTGGGGAACCGCCAACTGGCATGAGCGGGAATGTTGGGACCTGATGGGGATCTCCTTCAATGGTCATCCCGATATGCGGCGCATTCTCATGCCGGCCGATTGGGAAGGGCATCCGTTGCGCAAGGATTACCCGTTGCAGGGGCCGGGGCGTGAACCGTATCAGGGGCGCTATAAGTAGGCTAGGAACCCGAAGATCACTTTTCCATAGAAGAGGCTAAGGCTATGGCATTTACCGAAACAATGACCGTAAATATGGGGCCCCAGCATCCTTCGACCCACGGGGTGCTCCAGCTTATTCTTGAACTGGATGGCGAAATCGTCACCAAGGCCACGCCCCATATCGGTTTTCTTCACCGTGGGACGGAGAAGCTTTCTGAAAACCGCACCTACCATCAGGTGATTCCCCTGACCGACCGGCTGGATTATCTGGCCCCCATGCACAACAATTTGGGCTATGTGTTGGCAGTGGAAAAGTTGTTCGGTATTACCGACCAGATTCCGGAGCGGGCTCAGATCATCCGGGTTATGCTGGCTGAGTTGACCCGTATCAAGAGCCACTTGGTCTGGATCGCCTGCCACGCGCTCGACATTGGCGCCATGACCGTGTTTATTTACGCTTTCCGTGAGCGTGAATATATCATGAATATGTATGAGAAGATTTCGGGCGCGCGTATGACTTCCAACTACTTCCGTGTGGGTGGCCTTTCCGCCGATCTGCCGGATGGCTTCGAGAAAGACATGCGCGATTTTATCGACCTCATGCCGGGGTGTATCGATACCTACGAAGGATTGTTGACCGGGAATAAGATCTGGCAGAAGCGGATCATGGATGTCGGGACGATCTCTGCCGAGGATGCTATCGATATCGGTTTGACCGGGCCCTCGTTGCGTGGTTCCGGGGTCGATTGGGATCTACGGCGGGACAATCCGTACAGTGGTTACGAAAATTATGATTTCAAGGTTCATGTTGATGACGGGTGCGACACTTGGGCTCGTTACAAGGTGCGCCTGCTCGAAATGCGCGAGGCCGTCAAGATTATCCGTCAGGCCTTGGACAAGCTCAAGCCCGGCCCAATCTTGGCCGATTGTCCTAAAATCTGTCTCCCTCCGAAAAAGGAAGTTGTCAACACCATCGAGGGTTTGATTCACCACTTCAAGATCATCAGCGAGGGTCCCAAGCCGGAAGTGGGTGAAATTTACCAAGGGGTGGAAAATCCCAAGGGTGAAGTTGGCTTCTATATCGTTTCGGATGGGTCGCCGCGGCCGTACCGCATGAAGATTCGCCCGGCATCCTTTGTTAATCTGCAAGCTCTTCCGCAGATGGTTGAAGGGCGTCTGATCGCCGACGTCGTGGCGGTTATCGGAACCCTGGATATCGTCCTTGGGGAAATCGACAGGTAACGGATCGAGAGACGAAAGGGCTATCTCCATGAGCGAAGTCGCGCAGAAGGTTGCAGAAGAGGAAGTCGATCTGACCGGAGCCAATCAGGTCATCGACAAATATATCGATATGAAAGGGGCACTGATGCCGGTGCTCCAGGGCGTTCAAGACGTTTACGGGTATATACCGGAGCCGACGGTTCATCTGATCGCTGATCGTTTGAATGTGTACCCGAGCCAGATTTACGGGGTTTTGACTTTTTATGCCCAGTTCCACCTCGAGCCGCGCGGTAAATACATCGTCCGCGTCTGTATGGGGACCGCATGTCACGTCAAGGGTGCCGGCCGGATCGCTGACACCTTGAGTGATCGCCTTAAGATCGGTCATGCCGAAACAACGGAAGACCTCAAGTTCACGGCCGAATTCGTAGCCTGTATCGGGGCCTGCGGGATGGCGCCGGTCATCATGGTCAACGATGACACCTACGGCAGTATGACCGTTCAGAAGATGGACGAGGTCATTAAAAAATACCAGGCGATGGACTAGGCACCCCGGGACTAAAACCATTCACCGAGTGGGGATCAAATAGATATGGCCGCGAAAGAAGCGATAAAAATCCTAATCTGTCAAGGAACCGGCGGGTTTGCCTCTGGGGCGAAGGCGGTAGCCGACGCCTTTGAGGCCGAGTTTGCCAAGCAGGGTGTTGAGGGGAAAATTGGCAAGCGGTGTGAGGTGGTTGGCACCGGTTGCCGTGGTCTTTGTGCCAATGACGTACTGGTTGACGTAGTAATACCCGGACAAACTGCAGTCACTTACGATTTCTGTACGCCCGAACTGGTTCCGCAGATCGTCGAGCAGCATGTGTTGGGAAACGCGCCGATCGAGAAGAAGGTGGCGGGGCCTTATTACGCCAAGTTCCTCGAGAAGCAGCAGCGGATCATCTTTTCCCGTTGCGGAACCATTAATGCCGAGAGCCTCGACGATTTCCTTGAGCACAAAGGATTCCAGGGGATCAAGAGGGCGGTGACGATGACGAAGGCTGAAGTCATCGACGAAGTCAAGCGCTCCGGCCTTCGTGGTCGTGGGGGCGGGGGCTTCCCCACTGGCGTCAAGTGGAGCTTCTGCGCCGCTACCCCTGGCGAGACCAAGTATCTGATCTGCAACGCTGACGAAGGCGACCCCGGGGCATTCATGGACCGTTCGGTTCTTGAAGGTGACCCCTACGGCGTTATCGAAGGGATGATGATCGCCGCCTATGCCATCGGCTGCAAATTTGGTTACGTCTACTGTCGTGCTGAATATCCGCTGGCCATCAAACGTTTGCAGAAAGCCATCGACACCTGCTACGAAAAAGGGTTCCTCGGCAAGAACTGCATGGGTCTGGGTTTTGAGTTTGACATGCGCATCAAGGCCGGCGCTGGTGCCTTCGTCTGTGGCGAGGAAACTGCCCTGATGGCCTCCATCGAAGGGCAGCGCGGCATGTCCCGGCCCCGTCCACCCTTCCCGGCGGTCCGCGGTCTCTGGGGTTATCCGACCAACATCAACAACGTTGAGACCTTCGCCAACGTTTCCTATATCTTCTATAACGGCGCCGATTGGTACAGCTCCATCGGTACCGAAGGGACCAAGGGGACCAAGATCTTCGCTCTGACCGGCAAGGTCAAGCATACCGGTCTGGTCGAGGTTCCGGCTGGCACCACCATGAAAGAGGTCATTTACGACGTCTGTGGCGGGATTCACAATAACCGCAAGTTCAAGGCAGTCCAGGCTGGTGGTCCCTCCGGGGGTTGTTTGCCCGAAGCCGCCCTGAACGCCGAAGTTGACTATGACTCGCTGATCAAAGCGGGTGCCATGATGGGTTCCGGTGGTCTGGTCGTCATGGATGAAACCACCTGCATGGTCGACATCGCCCGGTTCTTCCTGAACTTCACTCGCGTTGAATCCTGTGGCAAATGTATCCCCTGCCGCATCGGACTGAAGATCATGCTTGAGATCCTGGAGCGGATTACCGAGGGGAATGGGCGAGAGGGCGATATCGAGTTGTTGCAGGACATGGCCATGGACATCAAAAAGAGTTCGCTCTGTGGTCTGGGCCAGACCGCGCCGAACCCGGTTCTGTCGACCATTCGCTACTTCCGTGACGAGTATGAGGCGCATATCAAGACCGGGGAATGTCCTTCCCACAGTTGTAAGGGGCTGCTGCATTTCCGGGTGATCGAGGAGAAGTGTAAAAAGTGCGGCCTCTGTCCGAAGGCTTGTCCCGTGGATGCCATCGAGTGGGAAAAGGGTCAGGTGGCGAAGATCGATCTGGAGAAATGTACCAAGTGTACCTCCTGTTACGATGCCTGCCGTTTCATGGCGATTGAATAGCCGACTCCCTAACTGATTTGATTTGATACGAGGATAAGATGGTAAATCTTACGATTGACGGCAAACAAGTTACGGTTAGCAAGACGGCTACGATTTATCAGGCCGCCGAACAGGCAGGAATTAAGATTCCGATTCTTTGCTATGCCAAGAAGCTGTTCCCCTACGGTGCCTGCCGGGTTTGCCTGGTGGAAGTCGAGCAGATGAAGGGTCGCCTGATTCCCTCCTGCACCACGCCGGTTACCGAAGGCATGGTTGTGACGACCATGTCCCCGGAAATTCTCAAGGTACGCAAGACCGTTCTCGAGTTTCTCTTGGTCAATCATGTGCTTGATTGTCCAGTGTGCGACAAGGGTGGCGAATGTGACTTGCAAGACCTCGTCTACGATCACGAACTTACCACCAATCGCTTTGAAGGTGAGAAGTTCGACTTGCCGACCGATGAGATCAACCCCCTGATTGAGCGCAACATGAATCGCTGTGTGTTGTGCGGTAAGTGCGTTCGCGTTTGCGACGAGGTGGTTGGATACGGTTCCTACTCCTTCATTAATCGTGGTTTCGAAACCAAAATTGCGACGGCTTATGACCGCGGTTTGAATTGTGAGTTCTGCGGACAGTGTGTCTCCATGTGTCCGGTGGGCGCGATTCTGCCCCGGCCTTTCAAATTCAAGGCTCGTCCGTGGCAACTCAAGGAAGTCGATTCGGTCTGCGGCTACTGTGGCAACGGTTGTACCGTTACCTTGGGTGTGCTTAATAACAAAGTCGAAACCATTCGTTTCAATGATAAAACCGGAGTTAATGACGGTAATCTTTGCATCCGTGGGCGGTTTGGCTATTCCTATATCAACAGCGAAGACCGTTTGCAAAAACCGTTGGTACGCAAGAATGGCGAGCTGGTTGCTGTCGAGTGGGACGAGGCGTTGGCCGTTGCCGCCGAGGGCCTGAAAAGCGCGCAAAAGGAAAAGGGCGTGGGGATTCTTTCCGGTGGCCGTTTGACCAACGAAGAGTTTTTCCTGCTGAAAAATCTGGCGCAAACCCTTGGTACCGGGAACCTCGATCATTCTGGCGGCGAATGCTACAAGGGTGTCACCGAAGGTCTTCAGGAAACCCTAGGGGTTGCGGCATCCACGGCGACCTTCCCGCAAATTGAAGAGTGCGACACCATCTTGGCTATCCGTAGCGACTTTTACGAAACCCATCCGGTGGTCGGGATGGTGGTCAATCAGGCGATTCGTGCCAACCATGCCGATCTGATAGTCTTGGCCGATAAGACCGGGAAGCTGTCCAAGCTTCCGGGGGCCAAGACTTTGATTGCCGAGCCCGGCATGGAGGTCAATATCCTCAATGCCATGGCTTCGGTGCTGATCGAAGAAAAGCTGGCGGTCACCGATGGGGTTGCCGGTCTGGACGACTTGAAAAAAGCGTTGAGCAAATACACTGTGGACAAGGTTGCGACCGAGGCTGGGCTGTCCGCCGATGCAATCCGCGGGGCGGCGCGTAAACTGGCGGCCGCCAAGAAAAGCGCCATTCTTTTGGCTTATGGGCTTCCCTATACCGCCAACAGCAAGGAGCTTGGGATTGCCGCCGCCAACTTGGCCATTCTCACTGGGAATGCCGGGCGCGCGGGCTCCGGTCTCTACCTTTGCGGGGAGAAAGCTAACAGCCAAGGGGCCATCGACTTGGGGATCCTGCCCGCCAAGGGAGCCATGGGCGCGCAAGCCATGCTCGAAGCTGCTACCTTGGGTAAACTTTCCGCTTTGTATATTGTTGGCGAGGATCCGGTTTCGTCCTATCCCGACCGGAGCAAGGTCGAGGCCGCCCTGGATAAGGCCGCATTCGTGGTGGTTCAGGATCTTTTTCTCTCCCCCACGGCGGCGAAGGCCGATGTGGTTTTCCCTGCCGTGAGTTTCGCCGAGAAAGATGGCACTTTTACGAATGCCGAACGTCGCATTCAGCGGGTGCGTCCTGGGGTTGCCAGTCCTGGTGAAGCCAAGTCCGATTTGGTGATTTTGGAACGACTGCTCGCCAAGCTGGGTTCCCAGGTCTCTTATACCGGATCCGCTGCCATTTTTGCAGCGATCGCTAGCGCGGTCCCCGGATATAAGGGGATTGATTTCAATGGGATCGGTGCTCAAGGCGCGGTATGGGGTGGTGAAACCTTGGCGGTAGCCAAGAAAGCCTTAGTCGCTGTTGAGGGCGCTAAAGTGGTCAAGGGCAAGTTCCGCATGGTTACCGGCAGTGCGCTGTACCACAGTGGAACCCTGTCGACTCATGCCAAAGGACCCCTCGCGGTTATTCCCGAGGCGTACGTGGAAGTTGCCCGGGAAGATGCCAAGGCGTTGAAGATTGCAGAAGGTGACTTGGTCACCGTGAAGGCGGCTAACGGCGAGATGAAGCTGAAGGCCAAGATTGGCAACCGCCTGCCAAAGGGACTGGTTTTTGTTCCTTATCACTTTGTCAATTCCGGACTTAATCGGATTTATCGGGGCGAAGCCGTCATTCCTGTGGAGTTAGGCAAATAACCATCTTCTTCAGGAGAGGTTATGGAATGCCCCAAATGTAGTTCGCTGGTTTCAGACAGGGCTCGATATTGTGACCAGTGTGGCGTTAATTTGATTAAGGAAGTTGGATTTCTTCATCAAAAGGCGCTGGAAAAATACCACCGGGGGTTAATTGACGAAGCGATAATGCTTTGGGATGAAGCACTGAAGGAAGACTCCAGTTTCGCTAGGGCACATTACTACAAGGGAATGGCCCATTATGATCGTGGCGAATTGCAGCAAGCGGTTGAAGCTTTTAAGAAGGCTTTGAAAAATGATCAAGAACCGTTTCGAGTCTATTTCAAGCTAGGTATGGCCCTATACGGGCTCGGCAATTTGGCGGCAAGTATCGAAAGTTACCGACGGGCACTTGAGATTAATTCTAACAGCGCCGAAACTCATTACCGACTTGGTCTTTCTTTTTTGCGGGTTTCGGATTTGGACAAGGCTCAAGAAGCGCTGGAAGCTTCCATCCGGATTAATCCTGGCTATACCCGTGCATTGTATATATTGGGTATGGTGCTTTCGCAACGGGGTGATAATCGGGGGGCGATTGAAAAGTTCAAGACGGTTTTGACAATCAGTCCCGCTTATACGGCGGCACGGTTTGAGTTGGGGATGGCGTTGTTCAAGGAAGGGCTGCTCAAAGAATCCGTCGCTGAATTCGAAAGTTCGATAGTGTCGAAAGGTAGGTTCGCTCCAGGGCACTTCATGCTTGGAGAAGCCCATAGAAAATTAGGAGATTTTCCCTCGGCCACGGCTGCCTACGCCGAGGTGCTCAAGCTAAATCCGAAAGATGTGGATACCTATGTCAGACTTGCTGAGTGTTATCTGCAGATGGATTTGCTCGACGCCGCTGGACGGGAATTGGAAAAAGCCCTGCAGTTGAATCCGCAAAACCGGGATGCACAGTATTTGCGAGCCCATTTACGGGAAATGAATACACCACATAAACCGGGTTTTTAACCGTTTGTTTTTGGTAGCGCGTAAGTTGCCCTAAATCAGTCAAGGAAGAGGATTGTCATGACGCCTGAACTGTTGAGCCTCTCGAACAACTGGCCCCTTTTTCTCGGAACGATGATCGTAAAGATTCTGGTTGTCTTTGTGGTTGTCATTCTCATGGTCGCCTATGCGACGTGGCTGGAGCGTAAGCTGATCGGCCATATGCAGACGCGGCTCGGTCCCATGCGGACGGGTTGGCATGGTCTGCTGCAGCCGATCGCCGATGGTTTGAAGCTCTTCTTCAAAGAGGACATCATTCCTTCGCAGGCCAGCAAGGTGCCCTTCATTCTGGCGCCCATGATGATCTGTGTCCCGGCCTTTATCACCATGGCGGTTGTGCCCTTCGGGCCGGATCTGGTGATTAACAATTTCATAGTCCCCCAACAGATCACCGATTTGAACGTAGGCATGCTCTATGTCCTCGCCATGGCGGGTTTGGGTATTTACGGGATCGTGCTGGCGGGTTGGGCTTCCAACTGTAAGTTTTCTCTGTTGGGTGGGATTCGTTCCTCGGCTCAGATGATTTCTTACGAGTTGTCTGCGGCGTTGTCGATCATCGCGGTCTTCATGCTCTCCGAGACCCTGAGCCTGAAAGAAATCGTCGCCCTTCAAATGGAACCGCTATGGGGCACCATCAGCTTCTTGCCCAACTGGTATGTTTTTACCCAGCCGCTGGCTTTTGTCCTCTTCGTGGTGACCAGCTTGGCGGAGATCAACCGGACTCCCTTTGACTTGCCTGAAGCGGAAAGCGAGCTGGTCTCCGGCTTCTGTACGGAATACTCCTCCATGAAGTATGCTCTTTTCTTCATGGCCGAATATGCCAACATGATCGTTATCTCGGCCCTCATCGCCACGCTGTTCTTGGGTGGCTGGTCCGGACCCTTCCCTGGTTTCGTTAATATCCTGATCAAGGTGGTGGGTTTCGTGATGTTCTTTATGTGGGTACGGGCCACCTACCCCCGCGTACGGTACGATCAATTGATGTTCATGGGGTGGAAAGTATTCCTGCCCTTGTCCCTGGCTAACATCGTGGTGACCGGCCTGGTCGTAGTTCTGTTGCAGTAATTACATCACCATAACAAGAGGATGGACCCATGTTTAAAGCATTAATTCAAGGTCTGATCATCACCGCCAAGCATCTGGCGCCAAGCAAACTCACCACGGTGCAGTATCCTTCGGTCAGGTTGAAGATGTCCGACCGGTTCCGTGGTTTGCATAGGTTGGTGCCAACCCAGAGCCGTGAAAAATGTGTCGCCTGTTACTTGTGTCCGACGGTCTGTCCCGCTAAGTGCATTACCGTCGAAGCGGCGGAAAATGAGAAGGGCGAGAAGTATCCGCAGGTTTACAGGATCGATTTGCTTCGGTGCATTTTCTGCGGGTACTGTGTGGAAGCCTGTCCCGTTGAAGCGATTGAGATGACCGGAGCTTACGAACTGGCTGATTATAAGCGTGAAGACTTTGCCTTCACCAAAGAGAGACTTCTCAAGTAACCGAATAGGAGCGTTGAAACCATGGAACTTCTATTTTTCTATCTGGTCGCC
>AMWB02019139.1_pt1 | contig 12030 bp, 17 predicted proteins | sample 200311 | NCBI WGS metagenome assembly AMWB02 (sample SAMN02737377, study PRJNA173069) | bioreactor metagenome | biome: anode biofilm in microbial fuel cells | place: USA: California | collected 2010-12-16 | reverse complement strand
GTTCCATTGTTTTCACCTCATCAAAGAATACTAAATGATCAATAGCATACGGTAAATTTAGTAATTACTTCCTTTTCTGTTCCTTAGCAGGTGCTGGAGCTTTTACTCCCTTCTTCTGTGCTTCTTTCCTCTGTTCCATCAATTTCACCTCCGTCCGGATAATACCGACTTGCCATAATATACGAATCGATTGACGTAACGACCAATTCAGGTAGTTGCTCAATCTAGGATATTATTCGTATTAATAATATATAAATTTAATTATATTCAAAGTGCCGGTTTCTTAGCAGTAATTCCAGCCTTGAAATAACATATCGTCGGAAATGGATTATGATAAGTTCGATTCGTTCGACGAACATACCAGGACCATGCAAAAACATTATTGCTAAGGATATTACTATTCTTTAATATGGATAGTTTCAACCTGGTGACCCATGAACCAAGAATGCTGGTAGTGACCGGTGAAAAAACATTTGAGGAAATGAAAGAACTGGCCTGGAACAAAAAGACTACAGCTTTTGGAGGACTCAAGAATCTTCTGTCGCGACCAAAACCTGAAGATATTACTATAACCCATTCAGAAAAACAATACAAACCTTTCTGGCATGCTGTCTGTTCCACACACTTTGAATATAAGCGTAATCGTGAATTCACCGTTAAGATTAGTGATCCTATAGTTCAGAAAGTAACAATATTTGGTGAAGAAAAGACCATAGATCCCCAAAGGGACATCACACTTTCACGCATAGAACACTGTCTGGAATCCAATACAAAAGAGCTCTTTGTGGATGCCTGTACTGAAAAGGAAGAGGACTTTTCCAGATATATCTCCATGTCCACAAGGGAACTTGCACAGACCGAAGAGCTGAATGAAGGGGACACTATAGTACTTCCGGTAAAAGTAAAGGCTGCATACATTGTCAGGAAAATGTTGACCGAAATGCTAAAACCCATAGATGCTGATGAAATACTGGATGAGACCGTGAGCATAGATACCCTGGACCTCTATTTCAGGCCAGTTTATGCTTTCGAGTATAACTGGGTCCCGAAGAACAAACAGAACGTACTGGAGTTCGACGGCATCACCGGCGAGTTCTATTCAGGGAAAGTTCTCAAGGAAAAGATGACAGAGATCTTCACTGAGGAATCTTTGTTCGAGATTGGCGGTGAGATCGCAGGTTTCATTGTTCCGGGTGCGGGAATACCTGTAAAGATACTTCAGGAATCCAGAAAAAGAAAGAAAGTGATCGATAAATAACAACTTTTTAAATTGCTATAACATCCAGTGCTATTGCTATCATAAGTAGGATTTCCGCCGTACATGGGCACTCCCATAAACGATCCTTTTCTGCCGGAGTGAACATTTTTTTTAATACCTTCCCGTACAAAGATATAAGAACAGAAAGATAGGCAATCACTAAGCGTTACACATTTAATATATACCCTCCATAGTATATTGGAGTGGACCCTTTGGATCATATATTTATTCCTGAAACATGTATGGAAATCCACAATTCCCTAAATGATTGTATTTTCAATGGACCTGCGGGTCTGAAAAAGGTAAATGGGCCCAATAGATCAATATTTAATTCTGGTGAGATGAATGGTCAAACATGAACACATAGTTGAAAAGACAAGAGAATGGCTTGTTAGATATGCAGATAAAAAAGGATACATCCTTAACCCTGATGAAGAAATGCTGCATATAGTCATCGATGGCCTTACAAGGAACAGGAATGAGCTAGGGCGCCAGTACTGTCCTTGCAGGATAGTTACCGGAGACAAGGAAGAGGATAAAAATATAATCTGTCCATGTGTGTACCATGAAGAAGAGATCAAGACAAATGGAAGTTGTCATTGTGGCCTGTTCTTCAAGAACAACGGCAATGGACAGTGAACAGTCCTGAAGGAAGACAGCTATCATGCCAACTCTAATGGAGATCTACCAGCTGCTGCCAAAAACAAACTGCAAAAAATGCGGAAAAGCTACCTGTATGGCCTTTGCAGTGGAGCTGCTGGCACGTAAGCTAAGTATAGAGGATTGTCCGCCTCTCAAGGAAGAGAAATATCGTGCAGGCTATGAAAAGCTCAATGAGCTGATAACTCCTGTGGGTGATGTCACTGAAACAGGTTTTCTTGTGCATGAAGACAAATGCATCGGCTGTGGCAACTGTGTAGTGGCATGTCCGGTGAACGTGGTGGGAGATCCGGAAGGAACAGGTAGCGGCAGGGCACCTACCAATGGTAAGGTGATCCTATACATAAAGGACGGCATAGTCCGGCCAGTGAATATCCACGAATGTCGCCGTTTTGGTCCCAACAAGACATTATGTTATGCATGCATAGACACATGCCCCACAAAAGCAATAGAATTTGTATGACCCTTTCAGGAGTGATATAATTGGACGACGGACCATTAGTTTGTACAGGTTGTGCCTTACTATGTGATGATATTACAGTGGAGCTGCAGGACAACAAGGTGATCAGAGTTGACACAGCATGCCTAAAAGGCGTTTCGCGCATGAAAGGCTGCGTTTCACCCATGCCATGCACAGTGGATGGAAAAACTGTTGATGAAAACACTGCAATAAAGGAAGCAGCCAGGATACTGAAAGAAGCAAAGCATCCTCTTATCTTCGGGCACGGGAATTCCACACTGGAAGCCCAGACAAAAGCCATAGAGCTTGCAAGAGAACTTGGTGCACATATCGATGATACATCTTCTTTCTGCCAGGGACCTCTGGTTGAGGCTATTCTCAACGAAAAAATACCGACCTGCACTCTGGATGAAGTGCGACACATGGCTGATGTGATCGTATTCTGGGGAGCGGACCCTTCACATTCCCATCCACGGCATCTTTCCATGTATTCCTACTTCCCCCGGGGAAAACAGCGCCAGAGAGGCTGGGAAGAGGACCGGACCGCCGTAATCATAGATGTAAGAAGATCTGATACTGCTGCCGTTTGCGGCGATAAGCTCTACGAGATACCGGTTGGAGCGGATCCGGAATTCATGAACGCTCTTCTTAATGCTTTATCCAGTAAGGTTCCAAAGACATCGTTCAATATGGATCCCAAAAGGATATTGGAATTAGCAAATATACTGAAAAAGGCAGAGTTCGGAGTAGTGTTTGCAGGTCTCGGCATGACATATTCCCTGGATTCACTGGACCCCCTCTTCAGCTTAATGAACAAGCTCAACGAAACTTCAAAATTCCATCTGATACCCATGGTGGGACAATACAATATGCGTGGTTTCGATCACACTCTCTTCAGGGAGACCGGTCATATCAACAGGGTGTATTTCGGAGGAGAAAAAGTCGAGCATGGACCACAGCAATCTGTGATAGAACTCATCAGCAATGACGTTATAGATGCAGCCCTGATCATCGGCTCTGATCCTCTTGCAAGCCTCCCGGGGACAATTGCAAAGAAACTTAGTAAGGTTCCGTTAATTACCGTTGACCCATGCGAGAACCTGACCTCCAGAAGATCCAAAGTGACCATTCCCTCTGCCCTTAGCGGTGTTGAATGCGCAGGCACTGCGATACGTATGGATGGTGTGGAAGTGATACTTAAACAGATCATTGAAACTAACAGGCTTACAGATGAAAAGATCATTTCCCGTATCATGGAGGAGATATGATGGGATTCGGACAATTCCTCACAGAACCTGAGTTCAAGTTCATCATCGTTACCCACAGGGATATATTTCAGAACACCGCCCAGGAAAATTCCAGGTTCGGTGATCAATATGCCGAACTTTCTTCGGTCATAAGGCTGGATAAGGATGATATGAAGAAGATGGGAGTGAAAGCAGGAGATCCGGTTGTTGCAAAAAATGCTTCCGGAAGAGTGATATTAAAAGCTGAGGGTTCAACCCTTGAACAGTCTCATCCGGGAACAGCGTTCATGATCAATGGGCCCTGGGCTAATGCTCTTGTGGCTGCTGATACAGGAGGTACAGGCGTACCTGCCTTCAAGAATATAGAGGCAATGTTATCGAGATCAAAAGGAGAAAAGGTTACATCGCTTGCTGAACTGGTCTAGTGTAGCAATGTATAAGGAGGGTATAGCATGAATGATGCAGAAAGCTTTTGGGAAGGGAAAAGTTATCTGATAGTGACCGACGGATCAAAGCCGGCTATAAAATTGACCATAGAAGAACTCAAAAAAAAGGGCATGCCCGTGCAGGTTCTGGATATCAAAGGCATGGATACAGATCAAACCAATGCTGCCCTTAAAGCTTTGTCCCTGCCGGTGGAAAAAGTTGTGATCGGTATCACGGCTATGGAACCTGCTGATATCATAAAATATCTTATTGACAGGAATTGTAAAGATATTTGGGTTCACTGGAGAACCGATACTGAAAAAGTTCGTGCAATAGCTTCAGGCACATCAGGCAATATATTGATAGGCAGGTGTCCGATGCTGTACCTTGGGAACGGATTGAGCATCCATGGAATGCACCGGTTGATTGCACGTTCTTTCGGAAAGTATTGATCTTTCTCTTTTACCGGAATACACTCGATACCCGGAAAAGTTGAAGAGAATGTTTGTTCCGTTTCGGCCGATGATCGTGGTAGATATTTTAGTATTGAATAAAAACGGTGGATCATGGTAAATTCTCTATCCCATGCAGGGATCGGCCTGCTCATTGTTTTACTTTTGGGATTACGCGGAAGAAAAAGTAAACTGGTGGTTTTGTTCTCGATACTTCCTGACCTTGATTTTATTCCATATGCCATATTCCTTCTGCTGGAAAAAAACCTGAGCTCTGAGATGCGAAACAGTTTGTTCTATTTGATGGGGCATAGGGAATTCATGCACTCCATATTGTTCATTATAATAGTTGTGCTGCTTCTTCATATAATAGAGAAGAACCTGCGTCTTACTATCGCATGCTTCCTGGCAATTCTTAGTCACGTATATCTGGATTATGCAACAAGCTGGAAAATGCGCCCTTTTTTTCCTTTTATAAAAGAAAGCTCGACCCTGGGCGCCTTTGATTTCTTTGATCCTATTATAACTGTAATTTCCCTGATACCTCTGTTCATACTGTTGTTATGGTATCAGAGGAATAAAGGAAAATGGGCAAAAATGGACCATGTATACAGATACCTGCAACAGCATAAGAGAACGATAATAGTTTCTATATCATGTGTTTTTCTTATCTGGTGCGCTTTTGCACCCTTTACTAAACTCATGCTGGTACAATATATCTCAGATACGGAAGACTATGATATTTCGTATCAGAATATGGCACCTATGTCATTTGGGAAGTTCATAGGTGCATACAGCTTTAATGAAACGCATTATAAGATATTTGAAGCAACTTACTGGAAAGGCATACACAGATCGAGCCTTGTTCCAATGAACTCTTATGACAATATACCTGCAGAGAATTACGGATATATCTCAAGAGCTGCAGCATTGTATGATTCCAGCTTGCCACAGGAGATAGATTATCCTGTGTACAATATAACGGGGAACTCGACCACTACTACTGTTACTGTTTCGGATGCCAGGTCAGTTTACGTGAAATACTGGGCATATTTCAAGGTAGAATATATTTTTATCTTCGATAAAGAGAATTCTAGTTACATGGTCTTCATGAAAGACCAGAGGAACATAGAACGACCTGTGCCTTTGAAAAGATTCATTGACACTTAATGTATCATCAACACATCAGCGATATACTCCTGAGAATAGCGATCGATGACATCAGTTCTACTTGTGTGAACATGTGGTTTAAATTCATGTTCATTGATTGGATTCTGTGGGATGATGTTTACATGGAAACTAATTATCTTTATCATGAGGATGAGGGGCTGCCTTCTGTAACCATTGCGATCCATGAGTTCGTAGACCACGATACATGGAGTCTGCATCTGGCCTTACACGTCAATGGTGTGCTTGTAGGAACAGCCTCCGCTAAACCGGGTAATTCCAAATATGATCAGGAAACGGTTGTTGCAGCTTTGCATTGTCTGAAGAACGATTATTTCAGGGCTATAGGCTCACCTATGAGATATGAGAATGGAAAACTTATATTTCTCAAACCTGATAATGGAATGGCATTGAGAAAAGGAATACAAATACAAACAAACAGGCAGAAAAAGTCATATTCTATGGCTCTATCCAGAAACGTACCACAAAAGTTATTTGCCTGATCCTCAAATAGTCTCTCTAGGCGTTGCATATTAATAATATAGCCTTCAAAAGAGGAGGTTACAGGAGGTTTTTTTGTGGTAGAGACAGATGATCTTGACGATATGATAATGAACAAGCCCGGTCCCCGTGAAGCTAAAAAGATAGAACATGACATGCTTAACAGAGCTGCTTCCAATCCGGTGCGGCGTAAGCTCATAAAGGAAATAGGGATATACGGTGCTTCAAAAGATGAACTTCTTAAGAACCTGGCTCTGCAAGAAACGGCCTTCAAGTTCCAGATAGATTACCTGCTGCATCAGGAGCTTGTAAAGGAAGAAGAGGGAAAATACCGACTTACTGACAAGGGTCTTGAAATACTTGAAATGCACAGGTGAATATTTCGCCTGGGGGAGGGGGTTTGCCTGGCAGGATGAACATTTTTAAACTTTTCGTTGTTATTCTGCTTGTTTGTGGCTGTGTTGAACAGCAACAAACCCCGGCAGCGAATGTATCAGAAAAGGAAGATGCTTTTTTCGCTGGCAAGGAACTTACTTCAATTAAAGAACAGCGTAACAATGCCATAAAAGGGACTCAGTTCATCAACAAGGAAACCTATACACTTCAGGTTACCGGAATGGTGAACAGGTCTCTGAACCTTACCTATGAGGAACTCCTTGCTTTACCTGTGGCTGACAGGTTCGTACGCATGGACTGTGTGGAGGGCTGGGGATTCGATGCCAGGTGGACAGGTGTTACCTTAAACAGCATTTTCAATGATTCCGGATTACAACCGGGCGCTAAAAATGTAATATTCTATTGTGATGATGGTTATTCCACATCCCTGGAACTAGATTATCTGAGAGGGAAGGACATAATGCTGGCATACAGGCTCAATAATGTAACATTACCTTCTGAGAGAGGTTTCCCCCTGCAATTGGTTGCCGAAGGCAGATATGGGTACAAATGGGCAAAATGGGTCACGCATATAGAAGTGACAGACCAGCCTTATGAGGGATTCTGGGAATCCAGAGGTTACAGCAATATAGCCATTGTAAGAGAGCGTTGATTTGTGTTCTTCTGAATAAATGCGTTCTTTTCAGGTCCTGTCCACGGATAATGATCTCCGTGGCACAATATTAATCTAAGGTTCATGTCATTTACTACCCCATGGGCAGCATCATCTCCGCAAAAGGGCTTACCAAAAGGTTTGCAGGACACGTTGCACTGGATAGTATCGATCTGGATATAGAACAAGGAGAATTTGTGCTGATACTGGGCCCCAACGGTGCAGGTAAAACGACATTCCTCAAAATACTTGAAACCCTTATGCGACCTTCATCCGGCTCTGTGGAGATCGGTGGACTGGAACTCGGCAAAGCTGCCGTACGGATAAGAAAGATGATCGGCGCCATCTCGCATGAAAGTTATCTGTATAATGATCTGACAGTAGAGGAAAACCTACGTTTTTTTGGGAAGATGTATGGCCTTTCAGATGATGAACTTACTATAAGGATAGAAGTGCTTCTGGAACAGATACATCTCGAGCACAGGTATATGGATAGGGTAAGCACACTTTCCAGAGGTATGAAGCAGCGCCTGTCAATCGCACGTTCTCTGATCCACGATCCGGAAATCATCCTTATGGATGAACCATACACAGGACTTGACCTGCAGTCAGCCTGTGATCTCGAGAAAATACTTCTTGAAAACAGCAGAAGATCCACTGTGCTCATGGTCACCCATGAGATGCATCGGGCATTTAATATATGTGACAGGATCGTCATACTTTGCAGCGGGAAGATCTCTTCTGATATCCGACGAAAAGATATAGGTTCTGTGGAAGAATTACAAGGTTTCTACACAAAGATCTTTGAGGGAAGAGCATGATACGCACCCTTTACATCACAGCAAAGGACCTGCGTACGGAACTGCGCACAAAACAGGTAATTAATTCCATGCTTGTCTTCTCACTGGTGGTCATGGTGATCTTCAGTTTGTCCCTGAGTGATGTACTTAGCGACTCCTCCGTCATTGATCGCGTGGCTCCCGGCCTGTTATGGATAGCCTTCGTTTTTGCCGGAACACTGGGCATTACCCGGTCATTCGCTTCGGAAACGGAAAATGGCTGCCTTGAAGGACTAAGGCTCTGTCCTGTGGAAAGTGCGGCCATATATACCGGAAAGGCGATGTCAGGCATGTGCCTGATGCTGGTGGTGGAAATTGTCACGTTACCTGTTTTCATAGTACTGTTCAATTATAGTATCCCAAGCATACCTCTGATGGCCATAGTGATACTGCTGGGCACTGCGGGTTTTTCTGTTGTCGGCACTTTGCTCTCTGCCCTGACCGTCAACACACGTACCAGAGAGATACTTCTCCCTGTGATCTTACTTCCTCTGCTGTTGCCGGTGCTGATCCCGGCTGTGCTGGCCACGGCTAAAATACTGGCAGGAGAAGGATTATTCGATGTACTCACCGAGCTGCGCCTGATGGCTGTATATGATATTGTTTTCTTCACACTGGCACGTTTGTTGTTCGACCATACAATGGAAGGATAAAATAGAACGACAACATGAAATCAGATAAATATTGATATTGAACCATCATAGAAATTAAGATTCAATATGGGACAAAAGTATGGAAAATAAGAAATTAAAGATATTGACCGTTGTGACCACTGCACTTGTGCTGCTGTCAATGTACATGATCTTTTTCTACTTACCCATTATGAGGTCAGGCTCCGGGGAGGTACTTGACAGTAGTTTCAGGATATTCTATTTCCACATGCCCATAGCTATTACGGCATATCTTGCCTTTTTCATTGTCTTTGCTGCCAGTGTCATGCAGTTGAGGTCCCATGATGCTAAGTGGGATATTTATGCCAGGTCAGCAGCAGAGATTGGGGTGATATTTGCTTTACTGGTACTGATCACCGGTTCTATCTGGGCCCGGGCCACATGGGGCTGGTATTGGATATGGGAACCACGGCTTACCACATCCCTTGCACTATTCCTGGTCTATGTCACATACCTGCTGCTGCGCCAGGCCATAGAGGAACCGGAGTCCAGAGCAAGGCTGGCAGCAGTATTTGGAATTGTGGGATTTGTCTCTGTGCCTCTGAGCTTTTTCTCCATCCGGTTATGGCGTTCTGCCCATCCGTTAATGTTCGGGGAGGCGATGTACGGCAGCTCAGGAGGAGGACTGGAGGGCTCGGCGTTGCAGCTGACGCTTTTAGTGAGCTTTGTGGCGTTCCTTGTTTTGTTCATAACACTGTTCATTTACAGATCAAATATGGAAAACCTGAAAGAAGAGATACGTGTTCTCAGGACATCCAATCGGTGAGAGTTATAGTTTTGTATGAATAAAAAGCGGTTTAAAAAAGAAAGAGTTATAAGTTTCCGTAAGGAACAACTTGTCATGTTGTAGTGGCAAAAAAGGGAAACCATAACGTTTAGTATGCATGTTATTTGACAATGTTGCCGGGAGGGAAGTTACTGGAGTATGCGCAAACTCTCAGACAATTGGCATATGTTTTCCTATCCTGCTGGAAGCTCTATGCGGTCACCACATTCGCTGCTTCGAGTTTAATATGAATTGAGTTTTCATCGAAAGCAAATGTTCTCATATTGAAATTATCAAATTCATGCTTGCCGATATTATTCAGTTCTGCTTGCTTTTTCCAATAGTAGCTGTGGGCCAAGGGTCCATAAAAACTAAAGTTGAGTTCTCTTTGGAATGATAAATCCGTTATAAGACACGTAGATTTAAGAAAAGTATTCATTTCATCTATCAGCTTTTTGAATACACTGTCTTTACTATCAGCCGGATTAAATTCCATTTTTACATAAACTCTTCCATCTTCGTAAACTCGAAGTGTAGAATTCTTTGATCGGTTAGCCAATACTAAGTAATGATTTGGCATGTGCCTTATTAGAGTGTATATATAAGAGAGTCCATTGCATACGGATTTCAAATCAATTCTTTGAATTGGATTTTCAAGCGAAATATCAAGTTCAGCTCTCATAATACTCTCTCAAATACCTATTCCAAAATCTCGGGCGGTTTGCATCATTGAGTTGGTTCTCTGTTCATATTTTTTTCGATGTATCCACAATTGATTTTCTAACTCTGCACATATTTGAGCTTCTTCTTTAGCCTTGTCTTTATCAGCAACAATTATTTCACGAATTTCTTCGGCAATGTATGCTGTAGAAGTCACTGTGTTATCACTGGCATCTAAGTAAGACAGCAAACCCTCAGCTGCTCTTTCAACTGTTTGAGTCATATCCCTGTATATTGCATCTATGTCAGGGTATTCCCCTACGGGAGAATATTTAGACTTGGTGGTATTTAGAATCGCCAGTGTTCTTTTAACCTCGTCTTCATTATATGTGGAACTGGAAGTTTCTTTAATTGGAATTAACTCTGATTCAACAATATCGATAATACGATTTCTAGTAATTACACCTTGCCTTTTCTCAGAAATGTAATCTTTAACCAAAGCCAGTTTTTTACGAGGTTCTCTGACGTTACATCCGTTGAGATATGATATAATTAAATGTTCGATGTGCTCGTATGTAAAACTGGGAATAACTTTTGCACCCCACAAAAATCTCTGCAATATTTTTTCATCGCGGTCTGTCTTCATGGCATCGAATTGTCTCTTTACAGTGGGATTAGAATGAAAAGAATCTATTGAATATCCACGATCACGAAGTTTTTCACATAAATCCATAAAGGTTTTTAAATCAAGTGACAAAGCAACACTTGTAATTAGTGTACAGTATATACTCTTTTCTTCGTTTTTTTCCAAGGCTTTGGTGAAGGCAGTCCACATCTGTGGGAATACCTCATTACGATATTTACTTAAAGAAAATTCTCCAGTACTTTTATCTTTAGCTTGGATATATTCAATACTTTTTCGATTTCTATCCTCGTTAATTAGAGAAATATCTTCACCATCTGCTTCATATTCTATTTCTCTAACACCCTTGACTATTAAGTAATATGCCGCAAGTAGCTTCTGATATCCATATCCAGCACTGCTGGACACCCCGCTGGTGTCGCCAAAGTCACTCATTTTGGACACTTACTCTCTAGTTTCAGATGTTCCACTATCACTTTTGTTAATTTCCATTTCGACGGATTCATATAATTCTCTCAGTTTGTTAACATTTTTTTCGAGTTCACTGAGCTTATCCTTCTTAAATTCTAAAATCAATTCTCTATTGACATTATTAATAACATCAAATGTCCTTTCAATAAAGTGATTTGCAAAAGTCACACCATCTATTAGGGGGGAATCAAATTCAAAAAAACTACCGTCTATCAGCCATATTTTAGAAGTAAGATATATCTCATCAGAGATAACTCCGTCTGAACTTATTTGGCTCCAATTTCTTCTTTTTTTAGATATTGAAATAAAATCGTGTAGAGACGTTCCATACTTTGCAGATAAAATCTGTAATAAATTGGCGGTATTTTCATGGATCAGCCCCTCAGATTTTAAATAATGGATAATAGTTTTTATATTAGATGTATTGGGCACAGTGTTAAGTATGAAAATGGCAGATTCACCGGTTAGAACAACTTCTAAACTTTTAGCAATCTGCTGTAGCGAATATGGACTTCTCATCGAAAAGTCTCTAATATTAAGATGGTGTGATAGAACCTCTTCAATGATTTTCCTGCTATCAGTCCTCAAAGATTGCAATTCCTCATCCGCTTTCTTAATAATATCCTTTTCAGCAGGATCAATCACTATTTCTTTATTATCCCCAACGGTTATTACTTCCATAAATATCATCCATTATTCAATTATAATTAAGGTATTTTGAAACTCTGTAGAATTCATATAAGATGATAGTTATATCGGAT
>AMWB02031246.1_pt3 | contig 12033 bp, 7 predicted proteins | sample 200311 | NCBI WGS metagenome assembly AMWB02 (sample SAMN02737377, study PRJNA173069) | bioreactor metagenome | biome: anode biofilm in microbial fuel cells | place: USA: California | collected 2010-12-16 | reverse complement strand
GGTTCCGGTCCTTTTCTTTAGCCGATATCAATGGCCAGTAACGACAAATGAACCCGGTTCTCGTGGAGTGAATAGGCTGTTGATCACGGCGTGTAGAAGAAAATGATGGAACATGAAATGCTTACAGCCCTTGCTGGCAGATATTTCCGATACAGGTAAATTCGTGGAAAAATCGAGTGACTAAGTCAGGAATAAGAGCGGGAAATGAGAAGGATGTCAAATAAATTTAATATCACAAATTTGTCCGAGATTATTTCGGGCGAATTTGTCTAGTGATTTCAAAGTTAAATCGGCCACATAACCAACAAGTTTTAAATATTATTCCAGAAATGGTGGTATGCTTTGCTCAGGAATCACTGATACACTTTCACAGGAATATTCATCTTTTAAAGATTTCTAGAAAGCAAGAGCATAATGGGATTTCGTGTAATGTCAAAAAACAATCGATATTGAAATTCCATAATTGGTAAAATTAAGGACGGTTGAGTCCTGCAGAAATTTGACCAATAAATCAAAAGCGTCAAGATTAAATTGATTGTTATCACCGGAAACTTTTATATCGATGCTTTGACATCTTTTATCATCGAATAAGATACTTGCGGTTTGTGAAGTCTGCAAATGTTCCAGATTGATTCTATTATGAAACTTATTTACAGTGATTTTGAAATCATTTAAAATAATCTCTTGCTTCAGCAAACCCTCAGCTTCCCCACTGCTTTTAAATTTATCCATTTCCGACATTCTTTTTCCAGCCTTTGGTGATCTGTCTTCAACCTCAATTGATCCAAGAAAACCAGCCAAATTAGGAAATTCAGGTTCATCAAAATTCATCAAATTCAGATCTCTTCTTCTATTTAATGCCTCACTTCTGTGTTTTGCTGCAATATCTTTAAGGTTATTCTTTTCTTCACGATTAGCTTGCTTTTCTTTTACAATAATCCATCTGATTTCCGCATCTTTTTTTAAATTTTCATCCAAGGTTTCAAGTTTCGCAATCTTTTCATAATACTTTAGGCAATCAATTTCTCTGCCAGCTCGTTCCATTGCTGCACCTACAACAAGTGGGTGGTGTCTATCTTTCCATGACCTATATCCTTTCTCAATAAATTCCTCCTTAAATAAATCAGAAACTTTGCCTTTGATTCTATTATCCAACGTCGGGAGAATTGGTGACGTAGCTGCCTCCTTTACAATAAGTTGTAGATAATCGTGATAATTTTCTTGTATCTCATTAATAATATTTCTATGAGATTTGCCTTGCCCTTTGTAAAATTCGACCGCACGTGACCACTCACTATTTAATAATAGCATTTCAAGATAAGTGAGAATCATTAAGCTAGTAGGTGTTGAACTTTTAGAAACTTCCTCAAGGATTTCATAAATTGCTTGTGAATCATTTGCATATTTGTAAACTTCAATTGCTTTTAAATAATCCTTTTTGGTTTTTAGAAATTCTGCCAGGAACTTTTTATCGCTATCGTTCATAATAATGAGACCATCCGGATAGGATTTTTCCAAGAACTTTGATTTAGCCTCAATATAACCCTTAGAGCGGATTTCTCCTGCTTCTTCAAAGTACTTGATAGAATTTTGATAATCTTCAGCATATAATGCAATTACGGCAAAATGGATTGCATCCAGCTTGACAACACTATCTTTTAATTGAAGTAAATTGCGGAAGTCCGCTTTCCATGATTTGACATTTGAATTTTTTTCCGGCTCAAGATTTTTAATCATTAAATGATTTAATGCTGTATTCCAAGATTGAAAGTCGGCAGAGAACGACTTGATAAAAGACTCGTCCTTCAAATTTTTAATCAGATCTGTGATCAATGGTGAAACGTAGGTAAATCCTTTGGGAGATTCGATCAGGGCGGAAATTCTTGTTTCAAGTTTTAAGGATAAACCATGTTTTTGGTCATCTTCCACGAACCTTAGAATGCTCTTATAATGACTACCTTTCCAATAGGCCCCTAGAGCTTTTTCAAATTGACCAATGTTGAAAAAATGATTTCCCGCTTTGTCATACTTTTCTTCTACGATTAATGCCATAGCTTTGCACTCAGATTCCTTTTCATTGTTGCCTCCATTTTTGTATAGCATGGCTGCTTGCCTGAGCAAATAAGGATCGTTCTTGAGTTTACCTTCCGATTCCCTTTCCTCAGCAAGCTTGAGCGGATCTTCTTTGTCTTCAGTCCAACTATTCTCAGTTCCTTTTGTTAAGGTTCCCAATTCGTTATCCCACTTTAATTTGTCATTGCAATGGCTAATTAATTCATCCAGGAAACTTGAATCATTAATATATTTCCAAAGCGAGTCGAATCCTGGCCTTGAGTCCAATACGAATAATCTTTTCTGGGCTCTGCTGATGGCTACATACAATTGATTGATAAAATATTCAATCGTAATCTTCTTATCCGAATCAATATTAACAAGTTGATCAATACCCTTATAAAGTCCTAATTCCACAGGTTTATATTCACCGAATCCGTATATTAATACTCGTTGGAATTCAAGACCTTTAGCTCGCATAGGGCTAAAAACATTTCGAGGGACGCCCACGTCATCTCTTTCGATAATTTTATTTAAAAAATTGTCATTGTTTACAAATGAGACCTCCTCTCCTTCATTGCAAGGGATAATGATTGCGATATCTGACTGCTCATTTAATTTTTTCTCTATTGAAGGATCATCCTTAAGGAAATATATGGGTAAAGGCGCATTATTTACAACATGCCAGGATTTCTGGGGATTTATTCCTTGATGATCAAAAATAACTGAGCGAAATAGTTGAATGTTGTTGCTTAACTTGACAATATTTGAAGATGACCGGTAATTATAGGAAAGTTCATGATAATTCAGCTCTGGATTTCCAAAGTAAAGTTCTGGAGTTAAGGAATGAATGAATTTTTCTACATAACTTGATTTAATGGCTCCCCAGCGAAAGCCAGTTGGATTTAATGTTTGAAATGGATCTCCTGCGAATGCGAATGGTACCCGTTTGAGAGTGTTTGAATCAATATTACGTTCTGAAAATAAACTGAGGCGAAAAAGCAACTCGAGTTCAATCCTGGTAAAATCCTGTGCTTCGTCACAGAAGATACCTATAGATTTCGGTGTGATCAAATCGTGGTCAAGTAGATATTTCACCAAATCCTGACTGTCCCAGTATATTCTTGAGTGATCTTCAATTTCACATAAGTCTTTGTACCAGCTCAGCCAGACTTTCTCATATACTTTTTTAAAAGTATCGTCTGTAACATTTCTTTCATTCCTAGGTAATTCGCCATATTCTTCCAGATCGAGATAGCCATCGATACTTATTCCCTTTATGTAACTTCGAATAATGTGCCAGGAAATATCTGGCCCATATTCCTTGAAAGCATTCGGGTCCTGTGCAAAGTGTTCATTCCATAGCTGCTTAAATCGAGCATAGTCAATATAACTAACAGTATTAAATAGTATAGCATCGTCATTTGGGACTTTACTTAAAAGGAATGGCAAAAACTCTAAAATAGAGGAGCGTAAAATTTGTAAAGCTCTGTCATTATATAATGGCTCATTTAATCCCCTGGTTCGGTAATTGTAATTGAGAAGTCCGGTAACAATGTTCAAACACTTATCTGCAAGTGATTTACTGTAAGTCAGGAAAATTGGTGGCATTAATTTGTTGAAAGGACCTGAGATATAGTGTTTAATATAATCAGTAAAGATATACTGAAGAAGAGTTGATTTACCACTTCCTGCTCTTCCATTAATAAATAAAGGGAATCCTGATTTCGGCGCATCTATATCGAATGCTGATTTTAACAATTCTGATTCTTCTGGAGAAAGCGCCAGATTATAATCAACATTACTTACCACATCAATCCAGGCATCTGGGTCAGCTAAAATAATCGCCGGATAACTTCTGAAAGAATTGCGTATTATTTCATCAATAGAAATGTCTGATTCCACCCGTTTGGTCAGACTCTGATATTTGTCCAATAGAACCGCTTCATCTTCCTTGTTGATTGCGATTCCAATGATGAACAATGTTTTTTGTGACGGCAACTTACGATAAACGATAGTACCTAAATCTGGTACTTTATAGGTAGGTTAGTTGTTTTTCATAAGCACTTTCATCGATGAGTCTGATTAAATGTTCAGGCAATAATATCAGCCTTTTCTTAATCTGATCTTTTCCTAATACTTTGATCCATTCATTGTTTTCATAGATAAAGATATCACCCGAAATAAAATCATCCTGGCCAGATAATCCCCACAAGAATTCGCTTTCCGTTGAATTTAATTCTTGTCTGGAGGGTTCGGTTGTTATCCTCTTTTGTTCATTCAACCATTGCTCAAGGTCGGTTTCGCTCACTAATGTATTAAAATGCTCATCACCATATTTTTTAGGATTTTGGAGAAATGCTTCATATTCTTTATGTCCCCGGATCAGTACCCTGTAAAAGCAAATTATTATATCACCCTTTATTGGTATTTCCCCTGCAAGTAAACGTTGCTGTCTTTTAAACCTTTTTTTTAGATAAGGTGGGGGAAAGTTGTCAAAAAATGATGTGCGTTGGGTTTTATATAACCTCTCTTTGAAGTGATCAACTTCCTTTCTGAGAGCGTGTTGTTCTATATCCTTTTCGCACTCTTTTGTTGTATAAACATATAGGCTCATTGCGTTGGTTTATTTATCGTTTATAGAATTCATTAACAATTCCTTCGGATCAATTACCGGAAGTATTATGCCCTCCAGATATGTGCCTTGTGTTCTTTCAATAATAATACCTCGAGATGTAGAAAAAGCTATACTTAAGATCGTAGTGCCAAGAACGCTGTCAACTTGTTTTCCATTTTCGTTTTCTTCAACAAAATCTTCAAGATTGTCAACATGAAAATGAAATTCAATACCATATTCAGCATGAACGCCTGGTTTTTCATCTTTGTCATTCATTCCATCCAAAATAGTTTCTAGCCTTATCCTAATGGCTTTTGCTTCAAAATCAACAGCATTTTCATGGCCAAACTGTATGGAATAATTTTCGGGTTTCTTTGGATTCAAGAGAAATTGATCTGAGAGATTCAAATTAATCTTATAAATCCTGATCTGATAAATCAAAATTTTTTCTGGAATGATCTTACTCATGCTGCAGGTATTTCAGGTTTAGGCACTGCATCAAATGATACTTTCTCGTCATATTCATAATCCATGTATTTAAATGAATTATTGGTCGTTGCGAAAACTTTAAGCGTGACATATTTTATTCTTTGGTATTTATTGCACGCCTCAAGAGGAGTGGTAATAATTTCTTCGCCGAGTCCCGCCTCAATTTTAGTAAGGCTCTGAAGAGTCAGGTTGTGCAAGCCCGACAACCATTTGCTCACTTCGCTTTCCTGCTTCCCTAACAATTGAGCGAGGTCTTTCTGGGTCATTCCCCGCTTTTCGAGGATGTCGGAAACCTGCCGGCTGATGCTCATGTTTTTTTCGACGAAAACCCGGTTTTCGGGTTTGATCCGTTCACGGATCCTATTCAATACCGATTTCTTGTCTTTGTTCATAGTTCAAATATGCCATCGTTTTCCATTATGATATCAGAATGATCAGTATTCCATAGTATGATCTTCTGTTGGAAAAGTTCGTTTATTTTATCAGACAACTCATTAGCTTGTATGAAGTAAGGACGGACATTCGGACAATACTGTGCCTTGTCAATTCCATGGCTTTTAATTCCACCATTAAACAGAAATACTACATTTTCATTGGCTCTCAGGCAGTACAATCTTAAATAATTAACTTCCAACTCATTGATCCGCATAATATTGCGTGGTGGCGGAAGAGCCGAGGCATCTGAATATAATCCTTCATGCCTGAAATATTTCGATTGTGCGCCATATTTATTAGCAATCAACTCAAGCCATACGATTAATTTCTCAAGCTCATCCACAACATCCGGCTCATCTTCCATGCGAGCGAGAAATTCATAAAACTCATTTTCCTCATTGCCCTCAAAATGAACAGAATAGAAATTCACCCTACTCCCGCAAAGATCATCCAATCGTTTTATGGCTACAAAAGTATTCACTTTTAAGTTAATTGTCAAGTAAAATTCACTTCTAGATGAATTATTTTTAAAAATCTACAAGAAATTTGCTTATATAAGCTTACTGATTCTATCAATCACTTTCTTAATTTCATCCGAATCTATTCCTCCGTATTCATCATCCATAGTTATAAACAGATTTTCCCCTTCAATCATTCCATTATCCATATAAAATTGTCTTTTCTTTTCCCAGTCTTCTTTATAACTAGGTTTATGCAGCATGCCTAAATGCTCGAGCAGGATCTTTTCACCAGCTGCATCAATAAATGTAAAATCAGGCAAACGTTTTCCACCATTCTTCTCCCCTTCAAAAGGTGTTTCATATTCAAAATCGATATTATGATCCACCAGCATATTGGCGATGATCACTTCTGATTTGCTTCGCACAAACAATCCTTCTTTCAGAGTTTTATGGATTAGGTTCTCGGCAAAAGGAATCTCGGTAATGCTTGATCTGACTGATGAGATGAATAGATTCGTGTTTCTTCGGTTAGTTTCCGATGTCTCTGGTTTAGTATATTTGTAAAGCCAGCTAAAATTCTGTCCTTCCACCATTAAGATCAATTTGCCTTTTGACCTTGTAATGGCGGTGTATATTAATTCCCGTGACAGTATCCTGCCTGTTTTTGGAAGAACTACTATAACAGTATTGAAATCACTTCCCTGGCTTTTATGGATGGTAATAGCATATGCAAGCTCAATGTTACTTTCATCTTCACTGAATTCATTCCTTTTATAGCCAAATGTTACATCCGGAATGCCAGTAAAACAGATATTAGCATATGTTTTATTGGATGCAGCGACAATCCCAATTTGACCATTGGATAACTGATATTCTTCAGAATTTCTAGAGTTATGATCATAGCCCTCCCTTTTTTCATTAATAAGCTGGATTACTTTATCATGCTTTTTGATCTTTTGGTCACCTAATTCCAGAGTCCAGTACTTTGGAATTTCCCTGTACCTAGTTTGGATGAACCTATTTATGCTGTAGGTTCCCCAGAGAGGATTTTTCACAGGTGACAAGAGCTGAAAATTTTCAAGTTTTTCAGGATTAGAAAGTGGGAATGAATCTCCATAATACCCTAGGGCTTTGTTAAAACCGCCTACTAAATCCTCTTTTGAAATTCCAAATTCCTCTTCAATGATGATTTGGAGCTTTTCTTCCAAAATTTCGGAATTTTCCCAATATTCAACCCTAAGATCTGTCAGAAGCTGGTTATTTTCAATTTTTGAAAAAACCTCATCCGCGTTTTTTGGGGGTTTTATACCTGAAAACCATGATGCCAATGTTAAGGTATCAGACAATCCTGTAGTAGCGGTCCGGACTACAACTTCGAGCCTAGCCAGAGCTTCAGCGGCAATTTTTTGTTCAGGATCTGCCTTGGCAACCTTTTCCAGGTAATTGCATAGATCGGCAAATGGCTTTCCAGGTCCGATTGGCGGCAACTGAAATGGATCACCAACAAGGATAATCCGTTGAACATGACTGAGATCCAATGCTTTAAGTACAGCATAAAAATCCTCGCAAGTTAGCATCGAGCATTCATCAATAACTACAGTCTTTTCACCTTTATATGTTTCTTTACCATGGAAAATAGGTCTCATATGTATCCAGTCAAATCTCTTTTGACGTGTAAGGAATTGTGCGATGGTATAAGCAGAATCGCTTTTTGCCATTCCTTTAAGCCTTTCTCTCGCTTTACCCGTAGGAGCCAACAATAATATGCCATGGCTTTGTAAAATCTTTGACCTGAAAAGAGCTCCCAGTACAGATGTTTTTCCCGTGCCTGCAGGACCATGCAAAATGGATAATTTATGAGATGTCAAAACTTCGAGGGCCTTTACCTGATCTTCCAATGCCACTTTATGTCTTGAATTGTTGATGTCCACTTCTCTTCCTGTAGATTTAACAGTTTCCATGATGAGATTTGTCCAATCTTCATCGATTTTATCGATCAGTTTTGAAGCTCTTGCAAGAAATATCTTTTTTAGGAAATCGTCGATTTCCGAGTATATCTTTAATTGCAATGCATCTAGTGATTCGGAGGCTAAATGTTCACACCGTTCTTTAATGGTTGCTAGATGAGCGTGTATAAAGTGTTCTGGAATTTCAGTTGGCTTGGATAACTTAAGCTGGTTTAGCCTCTCCCTGACTTCGTTACATGATAATAGTGTATCACCATCTTGTGCTGCCCTCTTAAGGATCTGAAGTATTAATGCCCTGATTCGCCTGCTATCAATATCAGAAATTATCCCTGTTGGCGGTTCAGGCACAAATTCACCTTGAATTGCCTTATCTTCGAATAAACCCAGATCAATAGTTTCCACACTTACCGGTCTGTTGTCTAAATCCCCTTCATCAAGTTCAGCAATAATATAAGGATTATTCAGAATATCTTGGTCTGAAACCTTATAAGCGAACTTCTGCCTTAGTCCATTTTCAAACCATCTTTTTATCTGACCTGCATTAAGTTCAAACCTGGAAAGCAATACCAGTAATCTCTTCGTATCTTCAGGTAAGGTGTACCAGTATTCCTTATATTCTATTGCAGCAGTACTAAGACGGGTACTTCTTAAACTTTTCTTACCATAGATGATATCTTCCCAGATATCCCAAGGATTATCCTTTTCCTTGCACAGGCCTTCTTTATACATGTCGATGGTCAATAAATGAGCTTGTTTGAAACCAATTGCTGACAAAGCATGGTCAAAGCCAGGAAAAGGTCCGATGCCCTTTTTAACCTTTCTGATTTGTTCGCTAATCCAAATCAGACGTTTGTTCCACGGACCCTTCACAATCCCATGATCCTTGATGACTTCTATCACTTTCTTGAATTTTTCAAGAGCTTTTAGAGCCTTTATTTCTGTTACATGTTCACTACCATAAGAAAATTGGTCAATAATGTTTTCATCCTCACCTGGCTCTTGCAGTATCAATTTGAGTTCGTTCAGTTTCCAATCAATATCAGGATCATTGGATTCCAGATAATCATGATAAGGCACTAGGAATCCTTCCTCTCCATCAGGTCTTATAGAGTGGGAGATCTTTCGGTCCCATATAGGATAGTTATTGCCTTTTCGGGATTTCTTATATTCCAGGATAGGTGATATATTAGTGATAAGGCCGACACCTATCAAAAGTCGGGACACATTTTCATCAACAGGATTCCCATTTTTTGTGTAGAAAAAAACTAGTGAATAACCCTTTTCCAAATGATCATAGAATAATTCATTCAATGCCAGCTGGCGTTCATGGTTATAAACCCAAGCAGATGGGAATGGTGCCTTTTCATATCGGGGCAAATCAGGAAATTGCTCATTAAGAATGGCTTGATTCTTTAGGAGCATCCATCTGAATGGAACTGCAAAAGTAGTGAATGCAGGTACGGAAATTGAGGTTTGTTCAAGGTGCGAATGATCTGCATCTTTTCTATGCTGATAAACATGGCTAAAAATTCTTTTGTACTCATGATCGCACATAAAAGCTCCTGATTCAGCTTTACAAGGTGGCAAAACAGCTCCTTCCTCCCACCATTTCATATTTCCTTGTTCATCTTCTTGTTTTTCATCATAAATACGGGGTAAGGCAAGACAATAAGTGTTTTCCTTGGGGTTGGCACAATTGGTCCCGTTCCATCGGTTTTGATGCCAGGCTATACGAATAGATAAATGTTTCATAATATCTTTAGCTAACTAGTAAAGTTCTGAAACCTAATTCTGTTTCAAGTTCCTCAATTCTATTTTTATTGGTTTCGATTTCTTGATTTATTAAGGGGATCTCTTCATCCACCATTCTCCCTAACCTCATTCTTGCGGTTGTCACTAAGTTCTCCCGATTATATATTTCAGTATCTCTGATTTTTTTTATCCGATCGTTTAATTTATGCAGTTTTTTATTAATTCCATCGATACGGGATTTATTGATTTTCTTTCTTAAAATGGCTAAAAAACCAGACGGTGGAATTTTTAACGATTTTAGCCGCTGTTTAAGATGATTTATTTTATCATCTATTGGATTAATAAGAGGATCTAATTGAATCCGAAGAGGTTCGCCATTAAGTTCGGGAAATTCATCAAATAATTGGGTTTTTTCTCTTTCTAATTCTGATTTATGTACACTATTTTGTTGAAGTTGCGTTCTTTGGCGGGAAAGTTGGTCATTTATTTGTTGTATTGATCTTTCGCTAAATAATGGATTCAGAGCCGCTTCTTTAATAAATGGAGAATAGCTACTTTTTTGAGAAGTAATTAATATATTCTCAATGGCTCTGGTCATTCCAACATATGATACTCGCCTTTCTTCCTCAATTTCCGCTTCATTAAGTTCATACATACTCTTAATGTGGTTGAAATAGATCACATTTTTAAATTCTTTTCCTTTAGACGAATGAATGGATGATAAAATCACTGCTTCATGTCCCTCTTCCTGATGGTCAATATCTGTTAAATTTTCATCATGGATCGCTTGATAAATCTTCATATAGAATTCGTCAATCGAATTAGAAAATCTAGCAACCGAAATGATAACATCCAATAATATTTCATCGGGTGCCTTATCAAGATCAGCATTTACATTATGAATATCATGATAGAAATCTCGGAAACCAAATATTTCATAAACTGTAGAAACAAGTTCTTGTGCCGTTAAATTAGGCAGGTTATTTTGAATAGCATTGATTTGATTAATAATCTGCGTCACTTTTTCAATACGCCATTGCTCAATGAAATGCTCCGCCAGGTTTTGAAAAGCGGCCCAATCAGTTATTTGCTCGATGATACTATTCTGGATATACTTATTGGGTCGTTTTAAGATCCTGCTAAAGTCATCTGCTTTTGCATCATTTGGATGTATAATTACAGTTAAATATGCATAAATATCCCTTCCGGGATTAGTGTGAAAAAGTCTCTGGCCGTTAACTGGCGTATGTGGTACTTCTTCAGCATCTAATGCAAGTGCAATGGCATAATTAAAATCGTGATATCTAAATAAGACTGCAAAATCTGACCATGAGTTATGATTTTCAGTATGAAGATTCAATAGCCATTCTGCTGCCTTAATGGCTTGCTCATAAATATTATTACACACTTCTACTTTAAACTGGCCAGGAATCGCACCAGATCGTGGATTTATATCTTTGTCGATGCGGTTTAAGTTATGCTTTATCAGCCAGGAAGAATGGTGGACGATTTTTTTTGAACTTCGGTAATTTGTTGATAAAGTGTTGTCAGAGAATACTCCGTATCTTTCTTTAAAATCAATGATATGCCGGATATTTGCACCCCTCCATCCATATATCATCTGGTCATCATCCCCGACGATAAAAATATTGTTTTTTGGAAGAGAGATAATTTGCATCATGAGTAGCTGTGCCTCATTCAAATCCTGGAATTCATCTATTAAGACATATTCAAACTTGCTTTGGAGACTATTACGTACATACTTATTATCAAGTAATATCCTGACGGCAATGTATATCATGTCATCAAAACTAACTAATTGATTTTGATATTGATGTGTCAAGAATTCATTTAATATACCTTCAAAAGGGAACTGATTAGCCTCTATCTCAAATGTCAATTCTGCTGCCGGTATTAATTCCATTTTGCTTTTTCTAAGTGCCTCCAGACATTGATCTATCGCATCGGGAATCCGATATGATTGTATAGCATTAAAAGGGGCCATAAGTCTTTTCGATTCGATGATTTGTCGCATGAATCTCTTAGGCATTTGTCTTTCATTCTCTTCATTATAATTCCAGTGCAAATATTCTTTGATCAATTCATAACCAAATGAATGAAAAGTCCTAACCGAAACGCCATCTGAATGCAGGTTATTAGAGACAATAATTCCTTTATTGAATAGTCGATCGCGCATTTCGGCGGCGGCCTTTTTATTAAAAGCAAGGGCTAAAATTTTATGTGGCTGGATTCCCTTATT
>AMWB02045822.1_pt1 | contig 12037 bp, 16 predicted proteins | sample 200311 | NCBI WGS metagenome assembly AMWB02 (sample SAMN02737377, study PRJNA173069) | bioreactor metagenome | biome: anode biofilm in microbial fuel cells | place: USA: California | collected 2010-12-16 | reverse complement strand
TTTGTCCGGTGCTGGTGCCGGTGGAGGGAACTTTTATTTTACCGGGGATATTAATTTTTCCGGCGAAATGTCCACCCCGTCAAGACAGAACGCTCGGGCACAGGCCAAAATGGTTTTGGCAGAGCTGCAGAAAATGTATAAGGGGGCCTCGTCATGACCAGTCCGATTATCCTTAACGGCATGGAGCTGGACCCCTATCTCCAGATACCCGACCTCGATACCTCTGCCGGGGCTGTAGGCAATGAACAACTCACCCTGGGCGGGACATTCCATATCCAGCGGATGGTTAATCCATCTATCGCCCAAATGACGCTCACCGCGGTTCGCGACGGCAGCAACATTTATGGCCGTTTTTTGCGAGCCCAGGTCCAGGTAATGCGAGCCCTGGCTGACTCCGGAGAGATTGTCCCCTTTGTTTATCACAGCCTGTCCGTCGAGGTTGTCCTTGCCCTTAATGGTATCCAGATGGAGATGATTGGTCGACGGACGGATCCCCCCGCGGATCATCCATACGTTGGGACCGTGCTGCTGTTACGGGTATAAAAAAAAAATAATATTAAACGAGGTCTCAAATGCTCAATACAGATTTAAAAATCTATCTCCCCAAAACGGTCAGCAACGATGCCACCAATGGTGGCCGGATGTCAACCAACCTGGTCACGTCCGGGGTGGTCCAGAACGTGTGGCCGCATGTACCGAGGGCCGAACGCACCTCCGGGTCAAAAAAATACCGCAAACTTTTTTGCAAAGCGGCTGACGATGCCGACGGCACTCTTATTGCCCCGCAATATTGGCTGGATGACATTACCGCCGGAAGCGACTGGTTTACTATGTTTGCCGGAACGATGACCGATACGCTGGCCGACATTGCCGGCTGGGAAACCGGAGCGGACACCAAGCGAAAATATGGGGTTGCCCGAATAAAAACCAACATAACGGCTGGCACGAAAACCATTGTGCTGCAGCTGGAGTCGTCCACCCTGGGGACCGGCAGTGATAAAATTATTTTTGCCGGAGATACTGTCCGCCTGACCGACAAAACCGACCCGACCGCCGTTTCCGGCAATGAGGAGTTTTTGACCGTTGATACGGTCTCTGTTGCTGATACCGAGATGACCGTGGTGGTTGTCCAGGCCATCGCCAACTCTTACACCACCACTGCCCTGGCCCGGCTGATGTCGGTTTATGAGCCAGGGGACGTATCTTGCGGCTCCGGTACTCCGGTAGTTACCTCGTCTGCCGGGACCGTGGATAATTCGGTATATCCGCCACTGCTCGATAATATCGGCACCATTGAACAGACCATTACGCTTACCTTTACCGATGCGGCCAATTTTACCGCGACATCCAATGTGGCCGGGGTAACTCTGACCAGTGGCAATGTCAGCACCGCCTGGTCTCCGGTCAACAGCTCGTTTTCTAAGCCGTATCTGACCCTGGAGGTGGGCTTTTTCGGTGGCACCTTTACCGCCGGGGATACCGTGGAGATAACCACCCATCCGGCAGCTGTGGCAATTTGGGAAAAACGGGTCGTGCCTGCTGGTGCTGCATCTATGTCCAACAATAAAATCACCCTGGTTACTGCTGGCGAGTCTGCGTAAGCATGGCTGAAAATACCTCAACATTGCTGGTGTCGTTTGCCAACGACACCAGCACGTCGAACAGGTTGTCGCTGGAACAGGAGGCCTGGCCCGATAACGTTGGCAAGACCAGCGCCATCGATATTATCCGGGGCATAGGTGTCCTCGTTTTGGGCGACGAATTGGATGCTGCTGGCTTCCCGTGCGGCTATGCGGCTGATCGGTCGTTTACGACGAGGGTGTTTGCCTACACCACCCCGGATATGTTGCAGTATCGAATAGGCTCAACGTTAGGGGCAATAAGCGGCGGCTCTATCGAGCAACACCCAATGACCGAGGTCATTGATTTTCGGCTGGACAGTGCCGGGAGCCTCTCCCACCCGATCATGGAAAATTCTGGTGTGACCACTCGATGGCTCTCTGCTCCGCTGGACGAGCTGGGCGACGAGACGACTGAGCCTGCCGTTGTTGTTGATGGTTCAGGCGTTGCCATTGATAAACCGGTATATGGCAGCCTGTTGGTATCATACGTAACTCTGCGCCATGTACACCTGCTGGTTGTCCAGCCTCGGAGCGATGTGGAGGAAAACGCCTATCAGTCGACGGTATGGGCGGCATATGACGGCGGGGTAGAATTGTTGAGTATATCACCGCCGCCAGGCGCAGAGGAAGACCTGGCCAAGGATATTGACTGCACGAATCGCGGGGGGTGGAATATGTCGATTGATTCAGGTGATTATCAGCCTCCGGTTGTGCCGTCGGGGGAAATGATCACCAAGGAGGTTGATTACTGTACCGTGGGGGATAAACACGATGGCTGATGCAACCGTCCTGCAGATCGGGTTCTCCCCTGACAATAGATCAGAGGATCCTGAATCAAAAAAACTCTCGGTCAGGGTCGTCCAGAAATACCAGGGAGGGACAGATGATGTCGCCAACCTGGGCGATCTGCGGCCAATGCTCGACGCGGTCCTGAACGGCAAATCGGCGTTTAGTTATATTTATGATATCTGTCCTTATATCACCATCACTGACGGCGTTGTAACCATTACTCTGACGTTTTATGCCTATCCGACAAATCTGGACATGCACTACCGGCTGACCCCTGGAACCGGAATATTGACCAGCGGAAACCTGATTACGCAGCCGAGGTCCATGGATATCCTCATTGCGAATAGCGACACGTATCAAATGGATGAGGTTTTTTCCGGGACGGTAAAAAAACAAATGCCCTATTTTAACTCCGACGGCAGCGAGATTGAGGGAAATGTAGCCATAGAGTTTGCCGGGGCAACCATCCATTTGTCAGAGCCGGTCACCACGGCATTACGCCTGGACGGGGAAACGTCCTGTTACGAGCATACCCTGATCATGCAATTTGCCAAAAAAGATGGTCAGGGTAACGCTCTGTCGGTGACTGATTTAACTAATAGCATCACCGCCCAATGGACTGACGAGAACGGCGATCTGCAAACCGAGACCATCCCAGTTACCATCCCGCCGTGCGTTACCGCATTACTTGAGGCCTGCGAGGATGAAATCCCGGTTGATCCCATAGCAACGATAAAGAAGCGGCTGGTGGTGTACTACTCGACATGCGATGGCAAGGTCATTGACACCCACCTGTTTGAAGATGATGAGTCAGTGATCAATGACTAACACCTCTCTGACGATTCCGTTTGCAAATACCACGGCCATTGGATCGTACTGGTTGATCATGCAGCCGGTAGAAGTGACAGACACCGCTTCGCTAGCGGATGTCGCAACGGTTTTTGATACACTGTATGAAATCAATACCTGTGAAGAGCAGGACGACCAGGCAGATGATACTGAGGATGAGAACGAGCCTCTGGAGATCACCGCCAAGGACCTCGACGACACCATCAAAAGTGTTTTCAAGTCGTCGTTTTGTCTCCAGGGCGTTGGCTTTGAATATAACGCTCAGTTGCGGATATGGCGGTCACACGACGAACCGTATCGTCTGCGGCTCAGTAACGGTAATGTGATCAGGAAGGTCAAGCAGCGGGATGCGGTATCGACCGTGCTGACGCTTAATGGCGCAACCTCGGCAACGCTGCCATCACCTGTTGCCTCCGGGCTGGCCATAAAACCGAGCGGGATACTTTTTGCCGATGGTGAGCAGGTCAGGAGTGTTGATGCAACAGTAAATGGATTATCAGTCGAGTTTGGCGCGGTGATGAATGGCGCTCTCCTCGTCTCCTATACTACGGAGTACGATCTGGTTTCCGTGCTGGTCCATGGATTAGACACTCACTCAACGGGCTGCCAGGTTATCGCCTTTTACCATGGTATGGCTATCGAGGCGGAAATATCGCCGCCGGAGGGTATGGATGTCGACTGGAACGAGCGGGCCAGATACTGCAACCGCAACGCCGGTGATCTTGTAGGATCGGACAACGAGGACGATATCACCTGTTGGGAGGATGTTACCAAGCAGTATCGATGTCGGTGCACCGGGGAGATTGCCTACGAAATAAAGGAAAAGGTTGTTTGCCCGTGTCCCGATGGATTGACCAAGTGCACTCAAGGTCTTGGCAGCGATGCGGTATGGGACGTCTCAGAGCAGAGGTATCGTTGTTCTGCCCGGCTTGGCAGCAGGACCGAATTGGCCGATTATATCGAATGCTCAGAGTATTATTATTATAATCATCAAATTGATAGACAGGTAACGAACCCTGAAAACAGTATCCTGAGTAAGTCCGAATATTACATCGAAAAATGCTGTCACGAACCGGAAAATGCCCTGCCGGTCTGTGCGGAATTGTACGAGAAAAATAGAGGCGGACAAACACTGTCAGATAAGGAAAAAAGGGCGTATCGTCTCCGCTCCGATTATCCGGTGGAGTTTGTCGGAATCTCTCCTGTAGACGGCGATTGCGGCACGATAAAAACGGTTGTCAATGTTGCCCAACGGAACTGTTGTGGTGACGTTGCAGCAATTACCTGGGATGCTGAGAACTCCGCTGAAGTAATTTCCGACTATTCTTATGGAATCGTGGTCGTTACTGGCGGGCGGTTACCGCTCAATGTTTCCGTTCGTGGCAGTGGATTTTACCTTGATGCGATGGGGTCTATGCGGGATGGGATTGTTGATGGACGTGCCTTTAAAATTTGCACCATTAACTCATGCGGGTCTTGTGAGGTCACGATCACGGACGGGTGTAGCATTTGTAAACAATCTATTCGGTCCTCTGTTGGATCCTGGTATACACTCAGTGATTTTGACGGATCGTATAACTGGTCTGGTTTTAGCGGGATTGTTGACAACTCAGATGCCTCAAATATTGGTTGGAAAGCGTCTAAACTTGATACCCTGCAGGATAAAATAATAGGCCGCTATGGGTTGGTTTATTCTGATTATTATTCTGGCAACTTCACCTTAACTACGTATCCGCAGCCTGGAGTCAATAAGCAAGTCCAGTACACCACGTCTGATCACGGTCAACATACCTCATGTTCCCCGTACGGAATGACATATCAAGCAGACCCGTCCGTCGGTGTGTTCCAGGTGCCGATTGGCAGTGGTTCTACCAGCAACTCGACAGTTACTATATGTGGGACTGGTCCGACGTATATCGCTTATTTACTATATGCAGGGGTTAGAATAATGGAGTGGAAATGTTAAAAAATTACTCAGGTCATGATTTACAAAACGTTAAAGCCATTATTTCAACAGCTATATTAAACGGTACGATTGATTGTAACTCGGTAATTGCGACGATTGATACAGAGCTGCAAGGGCGTTTCGCTCCGTTTGACGCTGTTAGCAATAAAGCGAAGAGGAAGGAAATTTGCCCAGAGTGCGGGTCTCTAAACTGGATTAAAGGTGTAAAACGTGAGGGTATATTATACGATGCCTGCCCAGACTGCCGATATTCACGGATGGTGCGATAATGACTTTTGACTGGAATACTGATAAGGGTTTTAAAATTGTCCCGGCGTTACCCATTCCAGCAAATGATGATTTCACAGGCGCTGATGGCGATGCGCCAAATCAGCTATTGTGGGGAGAAGAGTATAGTGATGCTCAGTTAGACGGGGCAATAAAAATACTTAGCAATTCTTTAGCTTTTAATAAATCTGGATTATCTGTTTCTGCATACTGCCGAACTTATCTTATTCCAAATTTTTTAATTAATGGAGATTTTGATTTTAGCATAACTATCTCATCGCCCAATGCATATCAAGTGGGAGTTAGCTTATTTTTTGGTGACACAAGGGATGCTAATAACTGTTTGTTGGCATATTATACTTTAAGTTCAAATACATTTAACTTACGTAAATATGTTAATGGTGTAATGACCGTTATTTATTCTGCGGTCAATAACCCAACAGGGAAAGTTTTAAAATTTGTAAGATCAGGAAACACAGTGACTGTTTATTTAGGAACAACTACGATAGGTAGTTATTCTTCATTTGGGTCAAGTGATTGCATCTTTGATGTATTTGCAGCAGTGAATACAGGAGGCACATCTATTGCAGCAACTTTTGACAACTTCCAAGTCAATTCAGGGACAATAGTATGGCCGGAATCGCCATCCGTAACTCTGCCGATAGTAATAAATGATGGATGTGGTCTCACCTCCTTTGATGCCAGCGCCATTTTTGATGATCTGCACATAAGTCCAAATGATGATTTCACAGGCGCTGATGGTGATGCGCCAAATCCTTTGTTGTGGAATCCAGCTTATAATTTTTTTAGCCAATCTGCACTGTACAATATTTACATAAATAACAATAGGTTAAGAGTATCTGGAGATGCTACCGCTGCTGATAGGGGTATAGCCAAGACAATGTTTACCTTGTCTGGAGATTACGATGTTCAGGTGACTATTGACAGGTCTACTGCAAAAGCTACGGGTGATGCAATTTCCATTGAGGCAAGTATTGATCCGAATAATCGTCTGGTACTTGCAACGATGGACAACACGAAAATCCGAACAAATGGTGTTATTTCTGGTTCATGGGGGAGTTGGACAGAGGCATCAATAACTAACAATGTCATCACGTTTAGAATCGCAAGAGTTGGTAGTGCTTATACCATATCTTATGATATTGGAGCCGGTTTTGTCGTTTTGAAAACAGGCACCACGTTTACGGGAGATTGTTTCATCATATTATCCATGGTAAGTGCGTCGAGCAACGTATCTGTCGGGTATTTTGATGATTTTCAAGTCAATTCAGGGACAGTTGTTGGACTACCAACAAATAACAAAAAAATTGCCCTCTATTCCGGCGAGACTGAATGCTCGATCCAAATACCACCTGATGGATGGGATGCGGTCAACAAATCAGCCTTGCTCCTGGCAACAATACCGTCGCTCACATCGGACACAGAGTTATCTCTCTACTATGACATCGACCACGAGGACAATCCGAGCGTAACCGATGTAGACCCGATGCCGGATCCTCCAACCGATCCATACGAGTTGGCTATTTATAACCTGGCCCTGGCGGATGGTCTGTGGAGCTGGTCGGCACTCGGTGCTGCGGAATATGAAAAAATCAGGGCGATTGTTGCACAAGTCTATTCCCTGCCATGGCCTATCCAGGCCAATATCGGCCAGCTCTACAGTCTGCGATTTTCCGCCCCCCTCGCCCAGAAATGGGGGAACTCGACGGTAATATCCTCTAGTCTCGACAGCTGGTACGGCTCCATGCCGACCGTTAGAAAATCATTGTGGCAACCATTCGGTAATCCAGCAGCTCTCCGGGAAAAGCTTATCCAGCTGATCAACGATGCCCCTTTACTGAGATCGACGTTGTCCGAACTCTATGATATCAGCCTTGGCCTGATGTCGGCCATGGAGCAGTCGTCCGGGTACACTAAGGATATGCGTATCTATACCGCGCAACCACTAGGCGATTGCCTGGCTGTCCGTTCCCAGCTGGCCCAAAAATACCGCGATGCACTAAAGATAATGGTCAAATCCGAACAGTTGTATGCGGTGTCGTATCCATTAATGGCACTGGCCGAGCAGCTGTATCATATATCTGCAGGTCAGGTGCTGTCTCCCCTGCAGCAATCGTTTGACCTGGCCGAATATGACAGCGTGATCAGCCGCCTGCAGCAGATCTATATGTCGATGCCCGGCAGCTCCAGCTCCGTCCACGCGCTGACCGTGACCGTCGGCGGCCTGCAGCTCAACTCAGTCTATTCGGTCTCTATCGAAGCCTCCAGGAGTCAATACTTTTTGTCCGGAGAGATCGAGCTGGCCAATTATGGTGAATATCTGCAATGTGGCAAGCTGGATCCGGTAACGATCAGTCATAACGGCCAGGACTATGTTTTTGTGGTTGAGTCGAAGACCAAATCCCGATCGGTCGGCTCATCAAGCTATCGGCTGGACCTGGCCTCGCCGGCAATCCGGCTTGACGAACCTTATGCCCTGCCGATGACTACCGAATATGCTGCCGGGATGGCGGCGGATATCGCCGCGTCCATTGTCGACCCGGATGTCGTCGCCCTCACCTGGGATATCGTCAACTGGCCGATCCCAAAAAACACGTTGTATGCCACCGACGAGACACCCCTTGCCGTATTGCGGCGGATTGTCGCTGCGGTAGGAGGTATCCTGCAATCCCTGCCGGACGGCTCCCTGGTCGCCTGCTATCCATATCCGGTGGATATCGACAAGCTGTCTGCCGGTCCTGTCGGCCACTATTTTACCGATAGTGATAATATGTTTTCGGTATCCGAAAGTGCCGATCTGCGCTCCGGACAGAACGTGTTTTTGATATCGGACGGTCTGTTGACCGAAAAAACCCATGAGCTGCGAGAGGTTGAGGTTGATAAAATCAGCAAGATCGTCCAGGGCTATATCTATCCATGGACCGATGCCCCTGTCAGCCTGCTGACCTCCGGTGGCGACTGGGTGAGAATCGAGCCGCTTGGTGTGGTCACCGAAGAGCTGGAAGAGCAGGCCGAGTTTGTCGCCGGGGAAAGTTCGGCCGGTTCGCCGATCTATGCCATGCTTGCCCGCGACTGGCAAGAGCGGTCCCTGGGGTCAATAACCTACGGCGAGGACGGCTCGCTCAAATCAGACATCGAGTCGGAGTCTCTGGCCACGATCCGCTATACGACCAAATATCATAAGTGGCTGGTAATTGATAACAATATAGAAAACGTGCAGTTTGTATTGCAGACTGAGGAGGAATAAATGGGTACTACACAGGCGACAATTGTTGTCAGTTTTGGCGACGACGCGAATGCTGATGGATTTTATCTGGCCGAACTGGATGAGGTAGCAAACAAGGGAAAAACATCATTTGTGCCAAATGAAGAGGTGTTTTTCATCATCCAGCACGACGAGACTCTCAAAATTTTGCAGATCGTCACCACCAACGGCTCAATACAGAGTCACGGCAACGTTACCCGTACCAAAACCGAAACCATGGTCTTTGCCGCCGAGGGGGACGAACAGAACCTTCCCTGCCTTGGTAGCAGCGCTTTTAGTTTTTCCTTTGGCTCGGCCTCGCTGTCGGTCGATGGGGTCAACGTCGCCGCCGGGGCGGGCAGCTATCCGGTGGTATGTTCTGCCTCGGTGACTGGCACCTTTCAGCAATATTCCTTGCTGCCGAACATCCCGCCACTGGCGAAAGACGAGACCTTTGACGTCTACATTTTCATTTATTTTGGAGCCGCCTGATGCTGCAGACAATAGTTCAGCGCGCCCCGGCTGACCGTCAGGGCGATGATATAACTGAGGTACTGCTCACCACCATTGAGGCTCAGGTTGCCAGGGGCAGATCGGAGATCAACTCGGTCTGCTCAAACCGGCGACTGGTTGATTGCAACCTGACACCTACCGGATTTGTCAGGCCGACTGAGACCGTCCAGATCACCGACATGCAGCTCGGTCCAGTATGGGGCGTGGTGGATAGCTACAGCCTGCAGATATCTGTCAATCAATCGTCTCTGACGGTATCCACGGCGATAAAATACGAGCGGGAAGACGGGGAATAAAACATGAAAGTTGCTCTGGAAAATCTCTTTAAATCGCAAGACGCAGAACGCATCCCCTGCACGGTAGTCGGCAGCAGGGGGTTAGGATCGTATATCGTCCAGGATGATCTGGGCCGTACCTTTATCGCCAGCGGCCAGCCGGGTATCAAGCGGTTGGGGAAAGTGGTGGTGCGATCAGGGGAAATTGTCGGGGTCGGGCCCGGCATAAAATCAATCCAGAGGATCTCGGTATGATTATTGACAATGCCAGATGCCCGGAATGCGGCGAAGAGATCAATGATGGCGACGCCTGCCGCTGCCCCAGATGCGGCCGGAGAATGTGAAGCTGATCATTTACCCGGCGGGTTCGGAACAGCAAAAAAAAGGGAATCCATGGATATAAAAGATAGACGAACCATAAAGCGCCGACAAGAAGACGAGTGCCCGCATAATTGCATTATCTGCGACCGCTATAATCTGCAGATGAAATGGCTGCTGATAGGGGCCTCCGGGGCCATAACGGTGTTGATTGTTTTCAGTAGCCTGATCATCGGCAATAAAACAGATCTGGCTGTACTGGCTAAAGAAGCCAGTGTTGCCAAGGTCCAGGCTGAGTATACGGTACAGAGCCTGAATGAAATAAAAGCCGCAATGGGGCTATCGGTCAGGATGCCGCCAAAACTTGATGCGCTTAAAGACGATTGAGCAAGCAGTGCCATGGTCCCCCCTGCTCCAGCGTGGGAACGGAAAAAGAACCTCGCTCCGGCGAGAAAACCATCGAGGCAAAAATGAACACAACAAAAAGCATACTATCAGTCATCATACTGACCATATTTTTAATGCTGTCCATAACCGTGCAAGCTGCCCACGACGTAAAAATAGAGGCAAACTGGGCCTGGAACGGCACCGATCCGACAACGCAAGGCTTCCGATTTTACCTCGACGGAAAAACAGTCCAAGACATCCCCGACCCAGCCGCCAGGATTTCCGACTGGACCATACCACTGGAAAACGGCAAGCATCTCTTCACCATGACCGCCTACGGAAACAAAGACGGCACAGAGTGGGAAAGCCCACACAGCCAGGAATATCCTTTTGAATACCTGTATGTTGATCAGCAAGCCGGCAGACCGGCACCGATGGTAATAATCCGCATTAATTGAGGCAAAAAAAATGAACCCATTTACCTTCATGGCTGCATTCAAGCGGGGCAAGGAGCTGACCAACGTATCGACCTGGAAACAGGTAGCCTGGACATCCGGATCAATCAGTATAATCCTGCGGGTTATTGTCTACCTGTTGCCGATGTTCGGTGTGGATTTCGGTGATAAAATCACGGATGAAGCAATCCAGAATATCTCCGATGGTATAGCCAGCGCATTGGCTGGTCTGGCAATAGTCCTTATCCCGGCCACAACAACCAAAATAGGCGCATTACCTGCGTCGAGGGAGAAAAAATGAACATTTTTTTACAGCAGGCACTCCAGGGAATAATCAAGCTCATTATCGGTTACGATAGTTGGGGAAAGGTCAAAGACGCCGTTATTGCGGTATCCGGCACCGAGTTATCAGGAGAAGAAAAAAAGGCTGTTGTCATTGCCCAGCTAAAAGAAACAGGGCTAAGTTTGGCCGCGTCGTTTCTGAACCTGGCAATTGAGATAGCTGTTGCCTTAATCACCAAAAAGGCTGTCGAAGCAAATGAATGACGACGAAAAATCAGCCGGTAATTGGTATGTCTCCAAGCATATGACGGAAGAGCTTGCGGACAAATATGGTCCGGCAGAACACAAAAAAACAGTGATAATGATACCGCTGAACTGGATATTTAAATCCCTGAAAAGGGTAATATCGAGGAAAAAACCATGAGCGACTATTTAAATATTTCCGCTTTTCTGACAATGATAGCCTGGTCGGAACTGGGGCAGTCATTAATAGATGCGTCCGACAACGGCTATAATGTTATTGTTGGATCTCGGCCCGGGCGTATAAGGTTGTTCCACGATTATTCCGATCATCCGGGGACGCTTGTCAAAATAAACGACAAAATATCGTCAACCGCTGCAGGTCGATACCAGATTCTGAAACGATATTTCGATCACTATAAAAAACTGATGCACTTGCCGGATTTTAGCCCCGACTCGCAGGACAAAATCGCCATCCGAATGATCACCGAGCAGGGCGCCCTGGATGATATCCTTAACGGGCATATCGAGGATGCAATAGCCAAAGTCAGCAATATATGGGCATCGTTTCCCGGTGCCGGTTATGGCCAGCATGAGCAGACATCGGCAGATCTTCTTGCCATTTACCATAAAAAAGGTGGAATGTTGGCTTGATCCGGGGACGTGTTTTGCGCCGGCGCAGATAGGAAAAATGCCTGGTAAAAAAATGTGGACAAATGTGGACAAATAAGAAAGAGAAAAGGGTTTAAGCTGTATGGCTTAAACCCTTTATTTTATTGGTACACCCGGCAGGATTCGAACCTGCGACA
>AMWB02052331.1_pt1 | contig 12040 bp, 9 predicted proteins | sample 200311 | NCBI WGS metagenome assembly AMWB02 (sample SAMN02737377, study PRJNA173069) | bioreactor metagenome | biome: anode biofilm in microbial fuel cells | place: USA: California | collected 2010-12-16 | reverse complement strand
TCTTGATTATGTGTGCGAGCATCTTTCTTTTCCATGCCCATTATTATACTAAATTAGCTGCAAATATGACATAGGAATATTATTTATTTATCCACCGTGGCTATAGCAGAAGCAGTAGAACAGAAAGGCCAGGTTATTTTGTATGGGCCACCTGGTACTGGAAAAACTTACAATGCTCGGCGTTTTGCGGTCTGGTGGCTTTTGAAAAAAGGAGGGGAGAGAGATCCCTCCCAGGTGATCTCCGATCCCATTGCCTTTCAACAGGCTGAGAATCGGCTTACTACTGTTCAAATCACGAGAAAAGTTTGGTGGATGGTTGCCAATCCCAAGGAATGGAGTTGGGAGGCACTTCGGAAAGAAAAGGCTGTCAAATTCAGGTACGGGCGTCTTAAACGGAATTACCCACTTACTCAGCCTGGTGATCTGGTCATCGGGTATCAATCCACACCTGACAAAAAAATATTATCCCTGGCCAAGGTGAAAAATCCTTTTGATGGCTCAGGTTTGGAACTGGAATATCTGACAACTGTAAAGAACGGCTTAACGTGGGATGATTTGCAGGCCGATGAAAAAATGGCAAATTCCGAGCCTCTGCGTTTTAGATGTCAAGGGACCCTATTTGCCCTCAGCCAGGATGAGGCCGACCATATCCTCTCAAGGCTGTTGGAAAATGACACAGACCTGGAACAGTATTTGGAATTGGACGAATCGATCGCCCCCTTGACGCGCTTGACCTTCCACCCCTCTTACAGTTATGAAGATTTCCTTGAAGGTTTTCGGCCCAAGCCAGGTGTAGGAGATAAATTGGTCCTGCAGTTGCAAGATGGAATCTTCAAGCGGGTTTGCCGAGAAGCCATCGCTAACCCACAAAAGCCCTATCTGGTTTTTATTGATGAGATCAACCGGTGTAATATCGCTAAAATATTTGGTGAACTGATAACGCTCCTGGAGAAAGATAAACGGAGAATGGTCATAACCCTTCCGCAAAGCCGTGAATCTTTTATGATCCCTGAAAATGTGTATCTTATTGGGACCATGAATACAGCAGATAGGAGTATCAAGTTGCTCGATGCGGCTTTGCGTCGCCGCTTCTCTTTCTATGAGTTGATGCCTGACCCTGATCTCCTCAGCGGCTCCCTGTTGGGGAACATGAAACTCGATGAATTCCTCACGGAGTTGAATAAGCGAATAGCTAGAAAAGAAGGCCGGGAAAAACAAATAGGTCATTCCTTCCTGATGGATGGCTATCAGCCCCTAACCGATCCTGAAGAGTTTGCCCGACGTTTTCGACAAGAGATCCTGCCTCTTCTTCAAGAATATTGTTACGACGATTACGGTATATTGGCGGAATATATCGGTAATGATTTGGTCGATGCAGAAAACAAGACTTTGCAAAAGGATGTTCTGTACAACACGGAGAAATTGATTGAAGCTTTGGAGAAAGCTCTTTGCCCTGCATAATGGTCAATTCATCCGAACATTGCCTCCCAATATTTCAAATGGAGGAGTGGAGTACAATTGAGCTGCCAACCAGTATCGGATTTTCCAAGGACGACAAGGCCCTGGTTCGCAAGCTTCGAGCCGAAGATAATTGGAAGATCGTTATAGATGAGCTCAAGACAGGGATAAGGTTGCGATGCCGGTCTTGGGTGGGGGTTATACGGTTCAGGGATTTCGAAGTTCGAATAGTTCCAAAGCTGCCGGGTTCGGTTAAGAACATCATCAGAATGTTTGTCTATTCCCTTGAGTTGAAAAACATCAGGATTCTCGATTCCCGGCATGATGTCACTAACGAAAACCGCTCTCTTTTTGAAATTATTGTCCTGATGCTGGTTGAAGAATGTGAAAAACTTGTCCGCAAAGGTCTTCTCAAAGATTATGTCGAGCATGAGGACACATTGCCGTACTTACGGGGACGGTTGCTCATTGACAAACAGATTCTTTCCAGGTTCGGAAGGTTGGACAGCCTAGAATGTCGTTATGACGAAAGGACGGCCGATATCGACGAAAACCGCCTTATCTCTATTGCTCTAGGCTTTGCATCCCGGCATTTATCGGCTACGGACCTGTTGATCAAGACGCGGCGCCTGCTTGGTTTGTTCGAGGAATTATGCAACATTTCCGGTGTTGATCTACGAACACTCAGGAACTCCATTTCTTACGACCGTCGCAACGCTCATTACCGGGAGGCCCACCGACTGGCCAAGCTGCTTCTTGATTCATTGGGAATAAGCGATATGTATCGCGGGACTTCTAGTTGCTATGCCTTTCTGTTCGACATGAATCGGCTCTTTGAAGCATTCGTCGGCAAATGGTTGACCAGAGTTGTTGATGGTTCCTCCTACAAGTTGGAAGAGCAGCCCCGGTTCAGAGCGATGATTTGGGATGCAGATACTGGCGGAAGTTATTCTTCGGTGATCCCGGATTTCCTATTAACGGAACTGAAAACTGGGCAAACATATCTGGTGGTGGATGCGAAATACAAGCTGTATGACGAACGACGGCTAAGTGCTGCTGATATTTATCAGGCCTTTACCTATGCTTACGCTCTGAACGATGATAATGGCAGCATGAATCTACCCAAAGCGCTAATTATTTTTCCTTCTACGGTAAAAAACGGAAGCTTGGTGAAAAAGCTCTGTATAAGAAAAAACTCTGGTACTAAGGGTGCAGAGGTCAGAGCACTGGGGCTAAACATTCAGCACATGCTGGAGTATCTCGATCTTGACCCCAGGCTGGACACCTCCATTAATAATGATCGAATTTTAATGGAATTATTGAAAATTAATAGATAATTTCTTTTGGCAGTTCTGAAAATATGTTTTCGAAAAGATGATTAGGGAGAAACATTGTGTCTTTCTAGAGGCTAATTGTCGGACAATTCAGCCGCCTTTGCCTATCAATAGTAGTTTTTTAGAACAACATTAGGAATTTTTGATCAATGAAGATTTGGTCTTATTGGAACGTAAATAATACGGTATTTTTGACGGTATTGTTATTGCTATTCAGTATAAAATACCATTTATAACAGTACGTTGAATGTTTTGTTTGATGGACGCCGCCTCCACCAACTTTTTGAAATTATTACATAAAACACTTAACATTGAAACGGGAGCCTATCCTTCACCCCCCCTGGCCAATCATCGGCGACACAGGATGTGAAGGATGGGCTTTTCTATTGCTGCACAACCTACTACGGGAGTCTTGGTGATTTCCCGGCCAGGTTCGTTGCCGATCGCAATAAACATACCTCTTTTCATTATCGCATTCCTGGCTTTTCAATGCTTTTCAATAGCTCACTCGCGATATTAGGGCTTTCGAGTCGCATGATGCTTTCTTCGGCGCTGCCGAAACTGAGCAGATTGATACTCCCATACCATACGACCTTTTGATCGATGAGCGCGAATTTCTGGTGGATGTTTGAACGAAACACTACGTTCACACCGGCATGTTGTAATATATCGAGAGTTCCTTGCAAGGTGGGTGGTGCCTTTTCTCCGAAATCTCCTGTCGGTCTCGTTACAACTATTACCCTTACCTTATTCCGTAGCGCAATCTCCAACTGCTGCATCATTTGCAGGGTGCGCCTCTTTGTAACAAAAGGGCTTACGATCAGGATCTCTCTCTCTGCCGCCAAAATATCATTGCCGTAAACCGGCAAAAAGTTGCTCTTGTCGAAGATAACATCAATCGAGTCCGCCAGGGCAGCGCCAGCTTTTGCATTATAACCGATCGAGGCGTATCCGTTCAGCCGTTTATGGTACATCCTCTCCAACATGCTCACATGGATATCGACATAGTCGTAGATCTGGACCTCGCTTTTATCTGCAAACAGCCTGTGCAGCCTGCCCGCATATTGCTGAAGAGTCCCCTTCCACGATATCGGCATGGTCAGGAATAGGGTGTCGAGACGCGGTTCGTCGAATCCTTCGCCGATGTACCTGCCCGTAGCGACCAGTGTCAATTGCTTGTTTGCGGGTGTGTCGGAAATGCGCTTGAAGATTTCTGAGTTTTCCTTTGTTCCCCTGCCACCTCTCAGTGTCATAACTTCTGGAATTCTTTCCCGAAGCTTTCCGGCGAGCGATTCCAGATGGTTGGTTCTTTCAGTCAAGACTAGGCAGTTCTTGCCACTCTCATGGCTTTTTACCACATCGTCGACAATCATCTGATTACGCAGTTCGTTTTCCGCCATCAGTGAATAATGTTCCTGAATGGATACGTCCTTTTCATCCTTATCAAGGGGCACACGCAGCGCGGTAAATCTCGGTATGACAAAATGATCGAAGGGCCTTCTTTCCGCCTGCTTCTTGGCGTCATCGCGAAAGCGCACGGGGCCGCATTGCATGAAGATAATCGGATGGTGACCATCCTTCCTGGCAGGAGTTGCGGTGAGGCCGTAGACATACTTTGCTTTTGCGGTTTTAAGAATCTCATCAAAACTCACGGCTGCTACATGATGGCATTCATCGACGATGATCATGCCGTAATCTCTTACGCATTCCTTAACCTCATTTTTCCGGTTCAACGATTGCATCAAGGCGATATCTATGATTCCACCCAGAGTATTCCTGCCCTGCCCAAGTTGCCCGATGATGCTTCTTGCCTTTTTTCGGCCTCTCTTCTTCACACCACTATCCGATACCGGCAAGAGTTCATTTATTGTCAGGAATTCGGTCAATCTTTTGCGCCATTGCGGTATTAGGCTGGCTCTATCGACAATGATGAGGGCGTTGACTTTTCTCTCGGCGATCAGTTTGATTGCCACAACCGTTTTCCCGAAAGCCGTTGTGCCGGAGAGAACACCGATATCATGCTCAAGCAACCTGTCCACTGCCTGTGGTTGCTCATCCCTTAGCTTGCCATTAAATGCAACGTCGATTCTTTTGCCATGATGAGTCTTATCCAGACAAATGGCAGCCATTTCTTGTTCGCTAAAAACAGCTCTCAGTTCTTCCTCGCATCCTCTCGGCAGGCAAAGATATTCGGCAGTCTCTTCGGCACAACAGATAACTCTCGGTTTGCCATAGGTCGGCATGCGCATCGCCTGATTTTTATAGAACTCGGGATTTTTAAAAGCCGCCAGGCGTTTTAACTGGTTCAAAGCCCTTTGCGAGATTCCTGCCTTTGGAACAAACAGCATATTTGATTTAACGATCTCAATTTCTCGTGGAAAATCCGTTTGCAGTAAGTTGACCTTGGCCTTTTCCCACGGCATTGGCTCATCTTCATCTTTTTTCAAAACCCCGAGTTCATTTCCTTGACCCAGTTTTAAAGTAAGCTTTATTATGTCATCTTCCGTGAGCGTTCGAATTGTGCTGAGAAACGCCCATTGATCTGGATACGATTCGAAATTCCGGTCAATAAATTCGCTGTTTTTATCCTTTCTGGCCTCCTTTTGCAAAGGGAGCGCTATAAGATTCCCCAGTCCGCCCTTGGGCATCGTGTCCTGATTGGGAAAAAATCTATCGTACGATTTAAAAGAGATCTCATGCCTGTTCTGCATGGCGGAGGTAAGCAGGGATGTACCGAATTTTCGCGCCAGGGATGCAGATATCGGTCCTTTAAAAAATAACCACGCGTGGCTGCCATTGCCGGAACGTGAGCGCTCAATGGCAAGAGGGATATCAAATTCCACACATACCTCCCGCAACACCGAGATATCTTTTTTCCACTCCCCCTTATCAAAATCGATCGCCAGAAAACAGCACGTCTCATCGGCAAGCATCGGGTACACTCCGGCGACTATTTTCCCCCGCAGATGGTTATCAATTACTTTCTCAGTAAGAGCAGCATATGCCTTATGGATGCAACCGGTGCACTTCCCCTTCGGTTTGGCGCAGACGGGTTTCCATTCATTCAGACAGGAGGGAGAATACCCGGACGTGCCTTTTTTCTTGTTTTCCCATCTCTTGGCGTAAACATCGTCCCGTCCTTTGAAAAGCGACATAAACAGCTTGATTTTTTCTCCTTCGTCAGCATTTTTATTCATGCCTGGAAGAAAAACTCTTTCAACTCGCGGAGCAATTATTTCAGATTCGGATTTACTCCCGGAAATTTCATCACCTGAATATGGCGCTTCCACCTTAGCTAGCCGTGCTTTCAGAACTCTGATTTCCTCTTTCAACTTGCTGTTTTCAATCAGTAACGCGTGATACTTCTCAGACAGCTCTGAAAGTGAAATAGAATCTTCAATTTTCACGTTGAGACCTCTCGCATTTCCCGTCTAAACTTCGGATCGCCACGGTATGGCACTCGGTAGATAGACACTGCGGCCGATATTATAGGACAGTGAAAAAGATATCCTTGTGGGCGCAGCATGTCAATTGGATCAGCCTACCAATATTTTTCTCAGCAAAAACATGGCAATAATCACTGAGCCCATGATTTGGCCCTTGCCTTTCCAATATAAATCAGACATATTGTTGCCACTTATTGACAAGTGGAGTCGTTTTGTCTGGAGTCGAAATGAAAGAAAAGCCGGAAGACATTTTTCGCTCATTTGGTGGCCAACTGCGAATGAGTGAGGCGATTGAATACGGGATTACCCGTTACATGCTCTATTCTCTCAGAGACAAAGGGGTGATTGAACAGGTCAGCAGAGGGGTATATCGTCTGGTGGAGCTTCCGCCCATTAGCAACCCTGACCTTGTGACAGTGAGCCTCCGTTTTCCGAACGCTATTATTTGTCTTATCTCAGCACTTGCTTTCCACGAGATCACGACACAGATTCCGCATGGTGTTTCGGTAGCGGTCCCCAGGGACTCGCGGCAGCCATCTCTTGATTATCCGCCACTCATAGTTCATCGATTCTCTGATAAGGCATATCGTGCTGGATTTGAGGAACATCAAATCGATGGCATATCTGTCAAAATTTACAGTCCTGAAAAAACGCTCGCCGACTGTTTCAAGTTTCGCAACAAAATCGGTATGGACGTGGTGCTGGAAGCCCTAAAACTCTATAGAGTTCACAAGAAGTTCAACCACGATAGGCTGCTTAAATACGCCAGGATCTGTCGAGTCGAAAAGGTGATGCGTCCCTATTTGGAAGTGAGTGTATGAAAATTACAAAGAATATACCGGCATCTGTTCGGCAACGACTTCTCGATCGTGCCAAGAAAGATAAAAGGCCGTTTAGTGAGCTGCTTCAGTATTACGCTATGGAGCGGTTTTTGTACCGTCTGTCCCAATTCACCCATGCCGACCGCTTTATTCTAAAAGGCGCTTTGATGTTAAAAGTTTGGAGCTCCATCGAATTCAGGCCGACCATGGATATAGACATGCTGGGAAGAACGAGCAACGAGGAGGCCAGTATTGTCGAGCAAATTCGGGACATCCTGGCTATAGACGTTGAACCGGACGGACTTATCTTCGATCCCGATTCGATTCAATCTGAACGGATTACCGAGGATGCGGATTACGAAGGAATCAGATTTACCGACCATGCTGGGTTCCCCTGCGCCGAGGCTCCTTTGTTATAGCCGCGAAAGCGCCATCGCAGAGAAGGTTTGAAGCCATGGTGAAACTCGGCGTGTTGAACAGCCGCATGAAGGATTTTTACGACATCTGGCTTCTCTCTCGTCAGTTCGATTTTGATGGAGGAAAGCTTGCCGAGGCGATCCGGTTGACTTTTGAGCGGCGTAAAACGGCAATGCCTGTCGAGATCGAGGCGTTTGACGAATCCTTCATCAGCGCCAAACAGATTCAGTGGTCAGCCTTTTGGAAACGGCTTCAGCAAGATTATATTCCAGTTTCATTTCGCGATATCGTTTCGGCAGTTGAAACATTTCTTGTGCCGGTGGCCTCAGCAGTATCTCAAGGAAAACCAAAGACTTTGAACTGGATGGTTTCAGGACCTTGGACGAGGAAATAAAAATGAGATTGTTTCATAGGGCGAATGCCAAGGCAAGATACGTTCAACTCCAACTTTGGCGGTCATATTATCTGTGACCAAAATTGTGTCCAAAAAGCATGATGAACTGTGATTTGTAATTATGATGAGTGATATCCAACCGAGAAAGGTGTTCAACGGAAAAGCTTTTAATAATCTATTCTTAGATCACTTAAGATCATTTTGTATCTCACATTGTCATCTACTTACACATGGGTTCGACTTCCGCAGCCTCCACCATTTTATTGATATCATTGAATAAATAGAATTCTTCGTGTACGAAAGCCTATCTTTATCCACTTGCGTTATCCACAAGGTAACCAACGAGAGGAATCAAAGATGGGCTTTTCTGTTCCAACCCTACCTATTTGTACCAGTGTCCTTCTGGGTACATCTTCCGATTACGAATTCCAATTGACCTCAGAGAGCTTGTAGGTAAATGCGAGTTCAGGTATTCTCTCCGCTCTGGAACTTTGCGGGTAGCGAGCATCGAGCAAGGTGTATTCACCTGAGAGAACCCTCCAGAGGATACTGGTGGCGGAACTTAATAATTGCCATTTTCTTCAAGGGTGTATTTTTACGTTGCCTTTTCATGCAGTTTTGCTCCATTCGAGTATGTTGAATCAATTGATGGAAAACTCGAATACCCGCTGAACCAACACAGTTTCAGTTTCACAGATGCAGCACGGGTTGTGTTTCTTTTAGCTTTTTAGGTTACGGATTAATAATATTTCATGTAAGGTCGAATGAGTTTTGCCCTAATTATGGCATTCTGTTTCTCAAGCTTCCAACCCCTCAAATTTAGGAGACTCTTTTCTCATGGCTTTATTCCGGTGCAATAAATGTGGACATCTTCGAGAAGTCCCAAATGACTATATTGGAAAATCAGTCAAGTGTCCTCAATGTAAGGAAGTTGCGCCAATTCATGACACTGTGGCTTTTATTAAAAATGTCATTGAAAAATATCAATTGAAAAATAAAGAGTTACAGCAATTAAAGCAGGAAATTTCAATGACGCAGATCCCAGAGATTGAGGTTGTTGAAGAAACTTCTCTTGAACCAATGGACATCTATAACACGACTGCGTTAACACAAAAAGAGCAATATTTGAGCATCATAGAATGGTTTCAAACTAAGCAGATTCAGATAGCGGTTGATCAAAAAGCAATTGATACGACTGGATTTTTTGATGAAGTGGCTCTCGACTTGGGAAATCAGTATGATATCTTACAAGAGGTTGTTGATAAAATTAAGCGTATCCAGGCCAAAGGCTATACAAACGTAAAATTGACACTGGCTTCAAAAAATCAAAAGGAAGTCAAGGCAATCACCAGCTTTTGTCAGAAACTCTACGACTATTCTTTTATTGCCAAATACTTTTATCATAAAAAGGATAAAATTATTCACCTCACGATTCAGACTTCACCGACGATTAAGAATTTTTTTACCGGTGAATGGATGGAATGGTATGTATTTATAAAATCATTAGAGTATTTTCGTGATAAGCAGCTATCAATCTCTTGTTTAAGAAGTCTGATTGTGACCTTTCCAAACGAGGATGCTCATGAATTAGATGTGTTTTTCCTGATTAACAATAGCATTCCAATTTGTATAGAATGTAAGACAGGAGAGTTTCGACAAGATATTGAAAAATATTCTAAACTGCGGAAGCGGTTACACCTTGATAAAACGCAGTTTCTTCTTTGTGTGATTGGGTTAAGTCAAGAACAGGCTCAGGGATTGACCGCAATGTATGATGTAACATTTGTTAACGAGAGTACTTTTCTGCAGCACGTTGAAAAATTGTTATGATTTTTCCGAGGCGGCAGAATCTGCCACGGACACTGCAAGAGAGTTTTTTGCCCGCTTTGCGAAGTATATAGACTCCGATCCTCAATCACTTGGGTGTGAACAGGAGTTTCAGGGATTATCGGTGCGACAGGCCGCAATCCCGCGCAGCATTAGGGATTATCCGGCGGGACCCTGTAAGACCCCACTCTCGTCAACGTGGTAACCAAAGACCGATAGGACTTCGCTCTGGGTCTTACTGGGCGTCTCCAGGCGACGCTCAGGTGTCCGGCTCCCTTTTTTTACCCTCAGGACATAATGCAGATGGCGCATGTCGTCCATGACCTCGTCGATCGCACGTTTTCGTCCGGCAGCAGCCATCTTCAATTCGATTCGGCGCAAATAGGTCATAGCCACCACACAGGTGAAAAGATGACACCTCATCTTGCTGTCCGTCCAGTGCCGGAGTGGACTGGTGCCCACCAGATCGTCGTCTTTGCTGAAACGGAACCGGTCCTCAAACTGCCAGCGGGCAAGGTTCGCTTCGATGATATCGCCGGTCAGCCGGTCCGTATTGTCGGTAATAATGATGTTTTTCCCGAACATCGCCTGTTTCCGGCTGACCAGATAGACATTTTTGCGAAAGGTTAGCGCCAGGCCGTCAGTGGATTGCTCAAATTCCAGTTCGTACAGTTGCGACGCCATATGGAGTTGTTCACAAAATCGAATATACCGCTCGCGAACAGCATCCTCATTCCGCCAGTGTGACGCCTTATCTTTCACCTTGGCCCGCATGACCAGCAACTCCTGGCGTATGGCCTCAAGTTTTTCGGCAAAGGTGTAGGCCTGCTTGCGGGCAGACGCTGGGGTATGGGTAACAATGACGGTTCGCTCTTTGCCCCAGTACTCACCTTTGGTCCGGTAGGCGAGCAGACACTCATCCTCGTGGCCTTCCTCGATATGCCGGCGATTCTCAGCTGTATCGGCAGGTTCAAAGCGCTCCAGCGATGTTGCGGCCAGGTCCTGGGCAAAATACGTTGAATAGGTGGTGATAAAATGTATCCGGGAGTGGTCGTCAATCCAGGCATAATTGTCATCGGCGTTCATGCCCTTGTCGATGACCACGGTGAGCCGCGCTTTCGGTTTGTTCAGGCCGCAGACCATGCCGAACATTTCATCCATCACCGTTGCGAAATGCTTGCTGTCATGGAGATTACCGGGATAGACGCTGTAATATAACGGCAGCCGCGAATCCCGGGCAACCAGCAGTCCCAGGCCGACTCGCCGCAGATGGTGCTTGCCCGCCTTGTTCTTGCCCCGCTGGGCAAGTTCCGATTCGGTCTGACTGGCCATGTAGGTGTAGTAATTGGTGGTGTCGAAGAGCAGGCAATCAGCGGACGGTGCTTCGACCTGCCAGATGCGCTCGAAAAATCGGCGGGCAATCGTGTGCAGATCGGTTTCGCTGACCCGATCCCATTTTTCCCAGTAGTGCTTGCTGGTGAGTTCGTCCAGTTCGACTGGTCGGATATGCTGGATGGCTGTCTTTCGGAACCAATCGGCAAGTTTGTTTTTACTGACGGCCTGCACCATCCGGTTCAGTACGCAATAGAGAAAATACTCGCCGACCGAAGGCACCGTCTCTCTATCTGCTCTGGGAACGACACTGTCGACGATGCTGCAGAGATCAATATCCCGGTCGATCTGATGCGCCAGCCAGAGAGAGCCGAATTCTTCGACCTTCAAACTGGTCACATCCGGCTCTTTACCGCTAAGCAAGCCGGCAACCTTTTCCGGCGAGCCAATATAGATCTGGGAAATGACCTTGGGCTTGCCGTCGACCCTGGCAATCTCCCGGACGTAAAGGTAGGGTCTTCCCTTTTTTGTTTTTACGTGAAAATGTGCCATGCAGCCATTATAATAGTAGGGTCTTTTATGTCAAGTAAAATATTTCACAATCCCAATATTTATAAGGAATTCCAGCGGTGATCGTAGTTTCTTCGAAGGGTCTTACAGAAGCGGGGTTGACAAATTTTTGATTTCACTGGGATTTGCCGGGTGGGGAGAGATTATCTCCGAAACTCCTGATGAAGTTTTAGTTCATGGGACAAATCCATAAACAATGTTCTGTGCAAGGTTCGGGAAGAAAGAACCCGGAAAAACCGAAGCAGTTATCAAACTCGAAAGGAAACTGGCTAACTGGCTTGCCCAATGCTCTCTCGCCCAGATCCTGGATTGGTTCGACTGCATTGAAACCACAAAGGTACAGACTGCCATGGGCAGTTATCGCTGGTCCACCGAATCAGTGGCCAGAGACAGACTGTTCTTGAAGTACTTGGGAGTAGACAACAAATAGTGTACGCTTTA
>AMWB02137653.1_pt1 | contig 12043 bp, 23 predicted proteins | sample 200311 | NCBI WGS metagenome assembly AMWB02 (sample SAMN02737377, study PRJNA173069) | bioreactor metagenome | biome: anode biofilm in microbial fuel cells | place: USA: California | collected 2010-12-16 | reverse complement strand
GACAGATTCTACCAGTGGCTCAAGCATCTGAAAGGTCAGTATGATGTGGTGTACACCTTCAAAGACGGGACTTCCCTGATAGAGTACCAGTCCATTGCCTTCGGAAATATGTCTGAGAAACGGTTCCATGAGTATGTGAAGAACCAACTGCCGTGGATTTACGAAGATGTGATCGGGGCTTTCTATACGGGGGAGATTAAGAACACCATCATTGAGAATATTGAGATCGACTTTGAGAAATTCATGAACAAACTATAAAACAATGACACATTTAGAATTCGTTGATAAATTGAATAAATTAGGGGTACACATAGGGTCAACTAATGCTGTTGATAAGATTCGTGAATATGAAATTTATGGATTGTTTGATACTAAAGTTATAATTGCCGAAAATTTCAAATTATCTTGGAAGGAAAAAAATTACACTTCAGAATCTCCAATTAAAGAGTTGTTAAAAAAAGCAGTAGATATGGATACATGGAAGCATTCATGGCATATTGAAATGATACCTGAAAATTACGAAAAGATTGAAGGTATTATTCAGGATAAAATATTAAAGCGGGCATCCGAAATTGATGAACTTTTATGTATTTATTTTCAACTTCATTCAGAAATGTCATGATTCTGCCAGTAGCAATATTCCAGAAGGCAGGCAAGATCAGGGGTGCGGTCAATATGCTCTACCCTGCAGGAAGTGTCTCGGTCATTCCCCTTCCCCCGACAGCGGAGGAGAGGAAGGAGTGGCTGGAGTTAAAGACCTTCACCCTGCATGATATCAATGTGGTCTTTCAGGACTACAAGGCTTATCCTTATGTTCCTGTGCTGTTCACCCACCTTGGTGGTGGCATCGGGGATATTTTGGCTTTCTCAGCGGTGGCAGAGTGCTTCAAAGGCAAGAACCTGACTGCTCACTGCCTCCCCCAGCACAAGATGCTGTTCAACTGGTTCTCCAATAAGGGAATCAGGGTCAAGCAGATGTACGAACCGATCTGCTTTGACTTCACCCCACAGAACAGGATGACCAAATATAAGCACTGGGCAAGGCTCAGGCTTGAGTACGCTGCCATAGATGCTATGGATGGCAACTGGTTTGATGCAATGTTTGAGAGGCTTGGCATCCCCACCCCAGAAGGGCTGGACAGACCCCAGTTGGTGGAGATGGAAACGGTGTATGACCTCAAGGATTACATCCTGATCTCCCACAGGGCATCCTGCCAGATCCGATCATCATCCTTGGAGGATTTCTATATCCCAGTCAAGGAGGCATATCCCGACACCAAACTCTGCGTCATGGAGCACGACCTCACCCCATCGGACAGGCAGTTTGCCCATGATATCAAGATTCAGGTCATTCCCAAGACCACCCTTGAGGACTTCATGCTGATGCTGCAGTCCTTTAAATTGGTCGTTTCTACCGATACAGGAGTACTCCATTTGAGAGAGGGGCTTAAAAAGCCCTGCCTGACCGCTTTCGGGGCAATAACAGCCTACAGCAGGGCAAAGGGGTACAAATATACCAGATCGTTCAATATCGCCTCTGAGTGCCCGTTTCAGCCTTGTTTCAAGCACCAATTGAGCAAGGATGACTACTGCCCAAACCACACGGCAGGTGAGGACACCGCAAAGTGCCAGTCAGGGGAGAAATTCATGGCACAATTGCTGGATGAACTTCAAAAATACAGACCATAATGGCAACTATATCCCAAAGGAAAAGGGAGGCTATTTTCAACAAATACAATGGACACTGTGCCTACTGTGGTAATAAGATATCTCTTAAGGAAATGCACCCAGACCATATTGTGCCAAAGTCCAGAGGTGGGGATGATGATATCTCCAATTTTAACCCTTCCTGCAAATTGTGTAACTCTTTCAAATCCGACATGACCCTTGATGAGTTTGAGTTGAAAATTATGCTGCTGGTTCCCCAGTTGTTTAAGCAATATCATTACAGGGTGGCTCACAATTTTGGGCTGTTGGATATTCCCAGCGATAGTTTCAAATTCCAATTGTATTTTAAGACCAACCGACCATGAAAGACCCTGCGTTTTTATTCTACCCAAACGACTACATAGGGGGTACAATGGGGATGACCTTTGAGCAAAAAGGGGCATACATCGAACTTCTTATGACCCAATTCAACAGAGGTCATATGGACACCCATATGGTGCGCCATATGCTTGGTGAAAAATACGATGAATTGTGGAGTATTTTGAAAGGAAAATTCGAAATTGACAGCGAAGGCAGGTACTTCAATAAACGACTGGAGGATGAGCAAAAGAGACGAAAGGACTACTCTGCCAGCCGAATGAGTAACCTTGATGGTAAAAATAAGTATCAAAAAAAGCCCTCCCATATGGAGAGCCATATGACCTCCCATATGGAAACTGAAACTATAAATGAAAATATAACTATAAATGAAAGAAAGAAAAAGGCAAAAATTGAAACCGAAATTTATCCTTCAGTGGTCTACCCTTTTGAAACCGACACATTCATCGCCACTTGGAAAGTCTGGAAGGAGTACAAGGCAAAGCAGCACAAGTTCTCTTTCAAAACAACCATGACCGAACAGGCTGCCCTCAAACATCTGGGGGAACTCTCAGGGCAGGATGAACTCACAGCCCTGCTTATTATCCAACAATCAATTGCTAACGGATGGAAGGGATTCTTCCCACTAAAAGACAATCAATATGGACAACAAACTGGTGACAACAGGAGATCAGGCAATCGAATTAGTCAGGCTGACAGAACAAGAATTGCTCAAGATATACTCTCCAGCCTCAATCAAGGCACTGACCAAAAGGCTGAATAATGCCAACGACCTGATAAAGGCAGAGAACAACACCCCATCGCTGGGCTACATCTGCAGGGTGCTCAAGAATGAGAAACTTGCTCTGGCTCTGGTGAAACTCCATATCATCGACCTGCTGGATTTCATCAACCCTGCCAGATCGATGAGCATCGAACAGGTGGAGCAGACAGCAGAACTGCTGATCTCAGACTACTCCTACCTTAAAATTGCCGACCTCTTGCTGGTGTTTAAGAAAGCCAAGAAGGGGGATTTCGGGCAACTCTATGAGGGTATCGATGGCATGAAAATCCTCCAGTGGTTCACCCAGACATGGAGTGACAGGCTGGATGCTGCCGAACAGCAGTCCCAGCAGGAGGCAGCAAGCCATAAACAGGCTCTCAGGGATATCGCTGGTGACAGGAGGATATCTGATGCCTCCTCTATAAAACAAGCCCACCATGAGGCTCTGTTGCGATATAATCGGGAGAAAACGGGGCAGGATTCCCCCAAGGAAGGAGGCAACAATGAGTGACCTTAACTTCCCAGACAGGGTTTCCTACGATCAAATCCTTTGCCCATTCTGCTGGGTCAACACCCCAGAGGAGCACATGAAATTTGTGGATGGGATCGGGATGGTATGCAACCACTGCATCCAAGCCAAGGGGCTGACCCCAAAGGTCTATGAAAAGAAAGAGGAGGCAAAACCATGAAAAAGATCATTATTATTGAATATAGCAAGGGGGACATGGCCTCTTGGATGGAATTAAGAATCACCAATGGCATCATGGAGATCAAGCATGGTGAATCTATTCAGGTCACTCAGGTCACAATACCCACTCAGGAGCAGATTGAAAAAGTGAGGAAAATGAGGTGGTTTCAGGCTACCACCAAGGCAGCATGGAATGATGCTATAGATTGGCTCTTGAATAGGCTATCATTAAATGAGGACAAGCATGAGATACCTGACCCACCCAGATGACTGCAAAAGGATTCAGGAAATCTGCCTCAGGTTCAACTGGGACATCTCCCTGAGTGAGGCTGATGTCATGTGGGGCTGGCACAGCATGGGGCAATCCTGTGGCTGGGCAACCCTGCCGACCACCCAGCAAGACATCTGGGATATCATCGAACCCATGCTTGACAGGCTCATGACAGGGGAGGACTACCAGCCTTATATCGGGCAGGACATTTATCCAGAAATATCAATTCAACAAACTACAAAACACGAAACTATGCCACAAGAAGAACAACCCACTCCACAGGCTGAACAGCCACAGGAGCCAGACACAAGATTCAAATTGACAATGGACATCCTCAACGATCCATCCAACAGGAGCCAGATCATTGCCGAAGGCACCATTCCCAACTCCCCTGAGGGCATCTTCATGACAAATAGCAACCAAGGCATGATGCTCAGGTGGATTCTCAAAATGGGGGGAGGATATGGTGACTGGGCAGTTTATGTCCACTGGGCAACCCACTCCACCGACTATGTCAAGGACTATGGAGACAAGGTAACCATGAAATCAAACCTCCTCAAGATCATCGATTTCGATGACGATTGCTGGAGAAAATACAGACCATAAATTCAAACTACAAAGCAATGAAAATTATCAAAAACGAACTGCTCAACGCAGTTAAAATCTGCTCCACTGTAAGGAACACCAGTGGCATCCCCTTGTGGGACAATTTGCTGTTCCAGTGCGTAGACGGGGAGGTTGTCATCACAGGCAGAGACCCCCAGCACATCCTGAGCCACAGGATCAAAAAAGAGGATGGATCGTGTGAGCCTTTCCTTTTCGATGGCTCCCTGATGATCAAACTACTCAGCGGATGCCCCGATGATATCGTCTCCATTGGAGTTAACGAAAGCAGGGTGTCCATTGCCTTTGACCATGCCTCCTTCGATTTCAGCCACAAAGCCTCCGATGCAGAGGAGTACATCCATGCCCTGCCCGATTACGGGCAACAGCAGGCTGCTGCAGGCATACCATCGTACTATCTCAGAGACCACGCCAAGGCATGGGAGGTCTTCGCTGGGAACGATGATCTCCGACCAGTGATGAAATACATCTGCATCGAACTGACGGATGGGGCTGGTTATATCGTGACCACCAATGCCCACATCCTTTTCAGAGTCAAATTTGAATGGCACTGCGAAGAGCCCCAGACCTTCATCCTTCCCAGCAGGCTGTTCAGCAAACTCTCCAAACTCCTGCCCAAGCAGGACATCAAACTCATGCGATATGAAAGGGAATGGAACGGTATGGGGGTGGGCAACACGACCTTGATATACTATGCCACCAGCGATAAATATCCCAACTGGAGGGCTGTAATCCCCGTATCTGCCCAGAAAATGACCTTCAATGCCAAGGAACTCATGGCAACAGTCAAACTGGTGCACCTTTTTGCCAACTCCAGCACCCACCAGATGATTCTGGAGGCTACCGATAAGGGGGTGGGCTTGCACACCCACGACTTTGACTACGACTCCCATGCTTATATGCGGATCAAGGCTGACCGACAGGGAGACCCCATCAAGATCGGATTCAACACCGTCTTGCTGCAGCAGTGCCTCAAGCAGATCAAAGGCAAGGAGATCACCATGGAGTACACCCAGCCCAACAGGGCAGTGGTGTTCACAGGGGATGCCAGCACAGAGGTCATGGCTCTTTTGATGCCCGTAATGATCAACGAATAAGGAGGGAGCCATGAGGATATCGATAATGGTCAAGACGGTTGCCAACCTTGGCGATCATGGCATGGAGCAGTGGGTTGCCCATGAGTGTGACCCTCAGGAGACGATAGGGGAACTGGTGGACAGGCTGCTGGTGGACAAGACCACTGGGTTCATGTCGCAGGAAACGATCCACAGCCCCAACTATCACGACTTTATCCAGATCAGGCTGGAGAAACCAAAGGAGGGTTGATCATGGGACAACGGGAGATTCACAACAAGGAGGTCACAGCCAGAAAGAGCCACCCTGAGATGATGTCGGAGTGGTTCCGAAACGACCTGCAGGAACTCAACGGCATCGGTCTTTCATTCTCTGAGTGGAGGGCAATTGCTGAACTCAAAGCCAACAACTGGCGAATTCTCAAGGGGCAGAGGTGCCATGTGTTTGTGGGGGTGGATTGTGACGGGCAGATTTACAGGGGCTACTACCTCAAGGAGATCAATGATATCGTGCACAAGCATGAATTGCACAGCGATGACTTTTGCTAACATTCAAAACAAACTACGATGGGAGTAAAGAAGGATTTCAAAAAGGGAGACAAGGTGCACTACATCCCCTATCAGGGGGCACCGTTTTCCGAACAAGAGAATGGGATTGTCAAGGAGGTTCATCCCACAGGAGAGGCTGCATGGGTGGTCTATAAATGTGGGGGGGACTGGGACAATTTCATGGACTACACGGGAGCCCTCACGGACTACCTTGATCTGCAGGCTGGCTGGGTGACACCCACAGAGGAGAATTTTGAGGAGGAGGAGCAGCCATGATCACGAACTTTGAGGAGATCACCAAAGACCTGACCCAAGAGGAGAAAAGCCTGATGAACAAATTGATCAGGGGATTCTACAACCATGGGAAGGGGAACCCTATCAAGGAGCCAGAGATCAGAGCAAGGCTGGCTGAGAAGGGCATCAAACTGACTGGAGCAAGGATGAGGAAACTCTGCAACCTGATCAGGGTTGCAGGGATTCCCCTGATTGCCACTTCCAAGGGGTACTATGTTTCCAAAGACCCCACTGAAATCAAAAAGCAGATCAAGAGCCTTGATGAACGGGCTGCAGCCATCACTGCTGCTGCCAATGGGCTCAAGGAATACCTCAAAGGAATCCAAGCAAAAATATTTGAACAATGAAAAGACAGTCTAAATTTAGAGGCAAGAGGCTGGACAATGGTGAGTGGGTCACTGGTGACTACACTGAGGGCTCACCAGATCACCACTACATCACAAGAAATGATGGCTCAGTCTGGCAAGTTGACCCAGCCACAGTTGGGGAATTCTCAGGCATCCCGTCAAGGGAGGGGCAGGAGATGGCAGAGGATGATATCATCAGAATTGAAACCAGCCACAGTGGTGCCGTTGTCGACACCGTTGTGGTCTTCAAGAATGGAATGTTCTGCTATGACGCAGCACAGGCAAAGACGGTCAAGAACCCAGACGACTGGAAACAGCCACATGATTTTCACAAATCAAACTGGTGGAGTTTTAATCCCATGCCACTGACCTCAGGGTTTTACGGATATGGAAACCCAGCCAAGACCACAATTATTGGAAATTTACATGACAACCCAGACTATTTCAAATCATGACAGACAATATGACCAAAAACAGGGCAGATGAGCCCCAAAACAGCCCTCAGGAGCCGACATCTTCCCAAAGTGGCACACCAGTGCCTCTGGATGAACTTAGGGCACAAAATGACCAGATGCTGGACAACATTATTAAGACCCTTGATGAGTGCAACAAGACCATCAGGGAGATCAATAAAGGACTCTCCGAATTAAGTGTCATGGCTTGTGCTGTGACAGGATTTCGCCAAGCACTGGACAACTTCTATGCAGGGGGAGGGAGCCATGAGTGATCTCTTTGGAGGGGATATCCCTGTGCCACCCCCACCCAGCAAGAAGGGTGACACCATCATGTCCAGATGGACAAGATTATCCCACTACCGCAAGGCTGAAAAGGGCAGCCCAGAGAGGTGCTTAAACTGTGCTTGGCTCTGCATCAGAAAGTATGCTGGCAAATACCATAAATGTGCAAAAATGGGCAGGGGGGGATTGAGCCATTCCCCTGCCACAGATATCAGGGTAAACCATGTGTGTGACTATTTTGAAAAAGACGATGGAGATGAAAATAGGGGATAAGGTCATACTGAGATTTAAGGAATCATGGTCAAAACCAAAGAAATGCTGGGTATATAAATATGATGAAAAAACGAACTTATTTTACGGGGTTGATATCGATAACAGCAAGATCACACGGTGCCTTGGTAAGGAGGGCAATCCAATGGTTGAGGTTATCGAAAGCAGCACACTATTTTGAGAAGATGAACATCACAACAGAACGCAAAAAGCAGAAGATTGTCTGCAAGGTCAGGGTGGAGGAGCCCGACCTGACAAATTGCCCTGTATGGGCTGAATCCTGCCCCTTGAGGGAGGGCTTGAGGTGCTGGCACCATAAGAACACCAGTGACTGGTGCACCAAGCCCGACTGCCCCATTGGAAAGGAGGAGTGATTTTGAAATTGAGTGAATAATTCCCAAATTTGTGACCGATGGAACTATCGACCAAAGAAATCACCATCATCCAGAAGGTGAGTGAGCATTTTAGTCTGCCAGTGGAGCAGGTTTACTGCAGGTGCAGGAAGAGGGATATAGTGGAGGCAAGGCACTTCTTAATCATATACTTTGTCTTGGAACTCAAGCATGAGATTAAGGAAACGACCACCCATTTCGGAGGACTTAACACCACCAATTTCTACCATGGACTGTCTCAGATGGTCAGCAACCACAAATTCGATAAGAGATACAGGACAAGGCTTTTAAGTGTCTTCCCAATCAACGGGACAGAATTTGATTGTTTCTGGGGGAAGGTGCTGGAGAAAAAACAACAAATTGAGGATGATGAGAGATATTGAACTGGATGCAAAGACCATCCAAAAGTACCAGAAATCAACCCTTCCTGCCCTGATCAAGAAGGCAACAAAGCATTTCAATGCCTACATCAGGGAACGGGACGACAGACAGCCCTGCATTTCCTGTGGGACATGGACATATCTGCAGGCTGGGCATTTCTACTCTGCTGGATCTGTTCCAAGGCTCCGATTCAATGAGGACAATGTGAATGGGCAATGTATGCCCTGTAATTATTTTGCCTCAGGGAACATCCACAAATACAGGGTGGGGCTGATCAAGCGGATCGGGCTGGAGAGGGTTGAGGAACTGGACAGGCTCTCCACCCTGAAGGGCTTTAAGTGGAACCGATGGGAGTTGATCGCCATCATTGAAAAATACAAGGAGTACAAATGAGCAAGGGATTCAGCAAAAAGATCAGGGAGGCTGTTCATCGCAAATGTGGGGGGCATTGTGCCTACTGTGGCAGGGAGATCACGATGAGGCAGATGCAGGTCGACCATGCCAAGCCCCAGAATGCTATGAGGAGGGTTGGCTGGACTACTGACGGCAAGATCATCTATGAGGATATCCATCACCTTGACAACCTGCTGCCATCCTGCAGATACTGCAACAACTACAAGGGGAGCAATGGAATTGAGGGGCTTAGGCTTGCCATCAAGAACCTTGCATCCAGCCACCAATTGATGTTTGCCTCCCATTCAAAGGGCATGGTGTTGCAGGCATTTGGCATTATCACAGTCCACCAGTGGGATGGGCTGTTCTATTTTGAAAAACAATCAAAACCAAACAAGCATGAGAATCTTAGTGAAATTCCCTATCAGGAGCAGGAGGGATAAGTTCTTCCAAACGCTGGGCAAGTATGTCAGCATGGCTGAGGATATTGACCAGATCAGGTTTGTCATCACCTGCGATCAAGATGACCCAGAAATGAACAATGATGCAGTCAGGCAGGTCATGGATGATATCCCGAATCTGGAGTACCACTTTGGCAATTCCAGAACCAAAATTGAGGCTTGCAATGCCGATGTGCCCCCTGATGGCTGGGACATCCTGATTCTGGTTTCCGATGATATGATTCCACAGGTCAATGGCTGGGACTGCATTATCAGACAGGAGATGGCAGAGCACTTCCCTGATCTGGATGGGGTGCTCCACCACTGGGATGGGCACCAGAAAGACCATATCAACACCCTGAGCATCATGGGCAAGAAGTGGTATGACCGCTGGGGATATATTTACCACCCAGCCTACAAGACCATGTGGTGCGACACGGAGTACACGGAGGTGAGCAGGATGTTTGGCAAGGAGAAATATTTCAAAGAGGTGATCATTGAGCACCAGCACCCTTATTCGGGAGCCATCCCCATGGATGACCTCTACCATAGAAACAACGATGCCTCCTTTGATGCCCAACTCTACCAGAGGAGAAAAGCCAACAATTTCTACATCCACAGCATGATGATCATCCAGCAGGGCAGGGTGGGGGATATCCTGATCTGCCTGCCCATTGCCAAGCACTATGCCGACCAGAACCATCTGGTGTACTGGCTTTGCAACAGGGAGTACCACAATCTATTCAGGGGGATCAATTATGTCACCCCAATTACCCAGCCCATAAAAACCAGCCATGTCCTTGACCTTTCCTTTGGCTGGGGGGGCACTCCCGTTCAGGGGTGGTGGGACAGGCACCAGAAGGACTTCTTTTCCTTTGTGGAGGCAAAGTACCACCTTGCTGGGGTGAACCTGCAGAAACGCTGGCAACTGGAATGGAAGAGGAACTTCCGAAGGGAGGAGGCTCTTTATGACAAGGTGGTCGGTGGCAGGGGAGAGTACATCCTGACCCAGAGCAAGACCCATCTTGGGCAGTTCATAACTTTATCCTTTAAAAACCAGATTGAATTGCAGGAGATTGAGGATTATAGTATTTTTGACTGGTATGAGATCATCAGGGGAGCCTCTGAAATCCATTGTATCGATTCTGCTTTGTCCAATTTCATAGAGGCTTGCCCTGATTTCTGGGGTATAAAAAAGCACATCTACCTCAGGGCAAGGGAGAAAGACTCAGACTATTTTTTGAAGAGCATCTACAAAAACAACTGGATATATGAGCCATAAAATAATCGAATCGCTGATCACCAGAATTCCACTGGACAGCATGATGCTGAATGAAAAGCACATCCGCAGGGTGCAGGAATGCCTTCTCTGGACGCTGAATAAAAAAGTATCTGGCGATGTAGTTGAATTGGGCTGCAACAGGGGCAATATGGCGATCTACACCCAGAGCATCCTCAGGGCAAAGTCAGCCAACAAGAGCCTCCATGTCTACGATTCCTTTGAGGGTTTACCCCAACACACTGCCAAGGATGAAAGCAAGGAACGGACAGCCAGTGGTGGCGATCTGGGGGCATCGGTGCAGGAACTGCTGGACTACTTCAACAGGTACAATGTGCCGATCCCGATCATCCACAAGGGCTGGTTTAAAGACCAGAAATATCCCGACAGGATCAGTTTCGCATTTCTGGACGGGGACTTCTACCAGAGCCTTATGGATTCATGGGAAGCTGTTTACCCAAGGCTAACTGAAGGTGCAATCGTCTGTGTCCATGACTATGGGTTCCCCCCACTGGTCGGGGTGCAGAAAGCCTGCGATGAGTTTCTGGCTGACAAGCCACACCTGATGTTCTGGGACGATTATGTGGCAATTTATCTCTTTTAGTCATGCACCTGCTGGTTATTCCTACATACAACAGACCCACCTACTTGGAGAAGACCCTCACCAGCCTTCTGAAGGCAATTGAGGAGTGTCATTCGGAGGTGCTGGTGATCATGGCAGACGATGGCTCCACTGACCCAAGGGTGGAGAAAATATGCAGGTGGTTCATGGCAGGGCAGTTCCTGAGTGAATTCAGGACTGGCACCAATCTTGGGGTGGCAGGAAATCTGCTGAGGGGCATTGAGGGGGCACTGGTTGATTTCAACCATCCCCCAGAGTCCATTGTGACTCTTGATAGTGATTTTCTGGTAAAGCCACAGTTCCTTTGTAGTTTGTGGGACTTGCTGGCTCAGGAAGGCTCCCCTGACACCATCATCACTGGATTCAATGCCACCTCACACCCCATCCTCACCCAGAGGGATGGTTATGCCATCAAGCAATCCATCGGGGGTGGCAATCTCTGCTGCACCTTGGATGCATACAAGAGGCACATCAAGCCCAACCTGACCGATGCCATGTGGGACTGGAGGATGTGCTCAACGATCCAGAGGGTCAACGGCAAATTGATCTGTATTACCCCCAGTGTCTGCCAGCACATCGGCATGACCTCAGTTATGAACCACCCCAAGGCAGATGTAGCCATGGACTTTCAACTATAAATCGGATAATTATGCGATTCAACACATTATTTTTCAAGAAAACAGACACCCACTACAGGCTCCAGTGGCTCCCTTCCGATGGGTTCTGGAGAGCATCTGTCTGGGTGCAGATCGGACACTATGAATTCGGATTATTTCTACCTGACTGGATATGAAGAGACACCTGAGTGTAAATATCGCAGGGCTCCTGAGGGAGGCTGGAAAAGAGAGCATGGAGGGGATGCTGAACAGAGATG
>AMWB02068421.1_pt1 | contig 12065 bp, 10 predicted proteins | sample 200311 | NCBI WGS metagenome assembly AMWB02 (sample SAMN02737377, study PRJNA173069) | bioreactor metagenome | biome: anode biofilm in microbial fuel cells | place: USA: California | collected 2010-12-16 | reverse complement strand
CTGTAGGACTGTAGGACTGTAGGACTGTAGGAAGATAACAATTTAACAGTTAAATATAAATGAAAGCCATACTACTTCCTGAATATAACGCTAATGTCATCCGGGCGATGAAAAGCCTTCATACCGGTGATCTTGAGATACCCGGACCGGTAGGCAGCCAGGTGCTGATCAAAGTAGCGGCAGCCCCGTGTAATCCTTCCGACATTGCTTTTATGCGCGGCGGTTACAATATACGAAAACCCGTGCCGGTCGTGATGGGATTTGAGTGTACCGGGACAGTCGTCGAAACGGGTAATGATCCGGATGCCATGATTTATATGGGAAAACGTGTCAGTTGCTTCTCGCAGGGCATGGAGAACGGAACCTGGGCCGAGTACTTCCTCACTGATTACCGGAATTGCCTTCCTGTCGGTGACGACCTCGATGACGAACAAGCATCCGCATTGTGCATCAATCCATTTACGGCGTACGCCCTTTTCAGCATGGCGATGAAGAAAAAAACCGGTGCAATCATTCAAAACGGCGCTTCCGGACAAATCGGGATTTTTATCCGGTCGCTGGCGAAGCGTAGCCGTATCCCGGTCATCAACCTGGTCAGAAAAGAGGAGCATATTCAAGAGCTGGCCGACCAGGGAGAAAAGTTTGTGCTCAACCTTAATGATCCGGATCTCGGGAAAAGCCTTGCAGCACTGGCCCATGCGCATCATGCCGTGATTGGTTTTGATGCAGTCGGAGGCGATATATCGGGAATCATGCTCAATGCCATGCCGGCTGGAGCTGAACTCATCCTGTATGGAGGCCTTTCCGGAAAACCTGCGGGGACGTTCAACCCGCTGGATATTATCTTTAAATCAAAATCAGTCAGGGGATTTAACCTGGGCGACTGGAAAAAAGAAGTGGGCGAGGTTTATTTTCAAAAAGTTTCTGAAGAATTGCAGGAATTGCTTGTAAACAGGGTCATCTTCACGCGTATACAACTTACTTATTCATTGGATGAAGTCCAGCAGGCGATTGAACAGTATATCCGAAATATGTCGGCAGGAAAAATTATTTTTCAACCCTGATACCGTTAATTATCTTCCAGGATCATGATCCGGTCCTCTTCCCCGATGGTATACAGGATCTTTTTTTCAGGGTCATAATGGTAATAATAGGGATCATAAGGATATCCTTCCGGCAGGTTTTCAAGAACATAAGTATTCATCAGGTAATCAAAGACCAACGCTGCTGATCTTTCCCCAAATTGTCGCGCGAACTCATAAGTACGTGAAATTGTAATCGTATCAATGGTGTAATCAAAAATCACTTTACCGGTAAACAGGTTCTGCCTGAACATCCCATCTACATCATCCGTCAGGTAATCAGACGTAAAAAGCACCTTGTTTTTCCTTTCAGTATTCATCATGCTCAACTCAATCCAAATATTATAATTGATGGCATTGACATCAAATCCGTCGATCACGAGCACTTCATCGTATACAACCTGTTCAGCGCTGTAGGGATGCAGAAATTCCTCCAGCGTAAACTGTGCAATGTTGAAAACAACAGGATGCCCACCGTTGACCAACACGCTATCGACAGCGTTTTCCAGCATGACGACAGCTCCGTATTTTTTCAGCCGGGATGTCAATCCGCCAACAAATTCACTGATCATCAAGCTGTCTGAAATATCTTTCAGAAACAAACTTTTCTCAAATAAAAGGCTTGCCTGCTCTTCTTCACTCAGTCCGGCGCTATCCTCGACTTCATAAGCTTTCAGGTTGGTTTTAAACAGAAATTCAGGGCGGAGGACAAAAAAAGTATCGGCAGGATTTGCTTTAACATAAGACTTCGCGAGCTTTTGTTCCAGGGTACAGCCCGACATTATGAATAAAATTATAAATACCGGTAAAAAAGCCTTTCTGAACATAGACAAAATCAGACCATTAATCCTGTTTACTTTTTAGTAGTTCTTCCCCGAATGCTTTACCGTAATCGACAGCTTGCTGCTGCTCTTCCGGATCCGGTGAAAATTTCACAAAGACACCTTCACCGAAATAATTAAGCTTGAGATTTTCCAGGTTGGTCCTGATCAGGCTTTTACTTTCGCCCGACCAGCCATAAGATCCGAAGCCGCCGGCCAGTTTTCCTTTATCGCGCAATGGATTGATCACAGCGAACAATTTGTAAACGGGTAAAAGAATATTCTGATTAATGGTGGTACTACCCACAATGATCGCTGCGCTCTCTGAAATTTTTTGTTCAAGCTCACCTATGGTCGTCTTTTCAATATCCATGATCTCCACATCAATTTCTCCGGAACTCCTGATCCCGTCAGCAATCTTTTCGGCCAGCAATCCTGTCTTGTGGTAAGCTGAAACAAATGGAATGAATACTTTATGCCGATTGGGCAATTCAATGTGCTCAAGGGCATAGGTTTCTGACAATAAAACATACTTTTTCCAATCTGATCTTAGTATAGGTCCGTGTCCGGTTGCTATCACGTGGATATCCAATTGTTTGATCCTTTCTATGGCTTTCAGCATAAACTTGCTGAATGGTTTCAGGATCACGTCAAAATAGTATTTAAAATCTTCGTCAAAATCACCGACCAGGTCGTCAAACATGGCTTCATGACAGAAATGAGAACCGAAGGAATCGCAGGTGAACAGCACTTTATCTTCTGCAAGGTACGAATACATGGAGTCAGGCCAATGCAGGTTCGGGGCGCTGATGAATTGCAGTGTCATGTCGCCCAGGTCAAGCGTGTAGCCATCTTTAACAATGATGGATTCGAAGTCTACAAAGATCATATCCTTCAGGTAACGGATGGCATTTCCCGTTCCGACTACTTTGGCATGCGGAGCCGCCTTGAGCAGGTGAATAAGGCAGCCTGAATGGTCAGGCTCAGTATGGTTCAGAATAATATATTCTATTTCTGAAGGATCGGTCAGCGTCTTGAGCTTTTCGAGATATATGTCCCAAAATTTGTCTTTAACCGTTTCAATCACGGCTTTTTTTTGAGCATTGATGAAGTAAGAATTATAAGTCGTCCCATGCTTGGTTTCCATGACGACATCAAACGTCACAATATCATGATCGAGTACTCCTGCCCAGGTAACGGCAGGTGATACAGGAAGGGTTTGATTGGGTCTTGAGTTTTGAGTCATGAGTCTTGAGTTAAGTTTTGAGTTTTGAGTTTTGGGTACTGGGTATTGAGTTATAACTTTGAATTTTGAACTTTGAACTTTGAACTAATCAAAGTTCAGGCTTATCTGTATTCCGCCATCTTTTGGTTTGGAATCCGCAGAGCCTTCATTTGAATTAGCGCCTAATTCTTCACCTGGTTCATCGAGATCCTGTGTTTCGACAACCTCTTCCGGCTCAGTTTCGGCCCCGGCTTCAATTTCAATGGTTTGGTCCTCTTCAGCCGCTGGTTCTTCAGGAGGTTCATAAGGCAAAGGCTCTAACCAGCTGATTGATTCCACAAGATGATCGGACAACTTGCGCCCCTTGGCCCTGAAACTTTTCACACCAATAAAATCATCCGCATTGATCACTTCATCCGGCCTCTTTTTACCGTTTTTATCCTGGAAAGTCACCGATATCTGCGGCAAATAGTCAGTACTGATCAAGACCAGCCGGCTGTCTTTATGATCGTTCAGGAAATTGACCGCTTTATCGGAAGGTTCGATATTAAACCGCTTGACATAATTGGTTTCCGTATTACCGTCGTAATATATGGCAGTTACAATGATGCGCGGATCATATTTAAGGATGATCAGCATATCTTCATCAAAATGTGTCGAGAGATCGTAGTTATAAAGCTTGTAAACACCCTGGCTGTGAATGATCAGTATCCGGTCATCGCCCTGGAAAGCGCCAAGGTAAGTTCCCCTTTCATCCGCGCTGAGTCTTTTCACTGACTCGTCGAACCATATGTCACGCGCTCCCAGAGTAGAGATTCCCTGTTCCTTCTTAATGATTTGTTTGACCGGATTTTTTGTCAGGATATTCCCGAGCGAACCTCTTCCTTTAATGGCGATCGTGCTGAAATCGAACTCAAACGAGGTCTTTTTCATCCTTGGTTTTGGACGCAGGAAAACCTTCAGCATTTCTGCTTCACCATTTGGATTGGCTGAGAAATACATCACTTTCGATCCGGCAGTACCTTTGGTCAGGTCATATTCCTTATCCCTTGTAACACCGACGACAGCAAACCTTTTTACATAACAATGACCCTTTTTGCCGTCGCGATAAATGATATTATAAATCGTGCGGTCATCATTCTTTTTAAAAACATTGATATGTAAAACATCCTTACCAATGAAAAACTTACTTTCAACTTTTCTCACCAGGAATGTTCCGTCTTCACGGAAAAGGATCACATCATCCAGGTCGGAACAGTCGCACACATATTCATCTTTTTTCAGTGAAGTACCGGCAAATCCTTCCTCACGGTTTATGTACAACTTCTGGCTGGCTGCTGCGACGGCTGCTGCTTCAATCGTATCAAAACTCCTGATTTCAGTTCTTCTTTCCTTGTTCTTCCCGTACTTTTTCCTGATCTGTTCAAAATAGAGAATGGCAAAATCTACAAGGTGTTCAAGATGGTTTTTGACTTCATCGATTTCGGCCTCAATGTTCATGATGTAGTCATCGGCCTTATGCGAGTCAAATTTTGATATGCGCTTGATCTTGATTTCTGTCAGCTGAATGATGTCTTCCCGGGTCACCTCCCGGATCAGTTTTTTTGTAAAAGGAGCCAACCCTTTCTCAATGAACTCCAGGACCTGTTCCCAGGTTTCCGCCGTTTCAATCTTCCGGTATATTTTATGCTCGATGAAGATCTTTTCAAGGCTCGCATATTGCCATGCATCCTGCAGTTCTCCATGCCTGATCTCAAGTTCCTGCCGGATTAAATCCAGGGTATTCCGGGTGGATATCCTTAAAATTTCTTTCACATCCAGGAATTGCGGCTTTCCATCCATGACCACGCAGGCGTTGGGCGACAAAGGCACTTCACATTGTGTGAACGCATAAAGTGCGTCAAGCGATTGATCGGGAGATGTCCCAGGCACCAGGTGAACCATTATCTCAGCCTCGGCTGCCGTATTATCGTCTATTTTCCTGATCTTGATCTTCTTCTTGTCATTGGCCAGAACGATCGAGTCGATCAGGTTGGAGGTGGTCACACCAAACGGTATTTCATGGATGACCAGCGTCTTGTTGTCGAGTTTTTTTATCCTGGCCCTGATCCTCACCTTCCCGCCACGGGCTCCGTCATTATACTTTGAAACATCGATCAGTCCGCCGGTCTGAAAATCCGGATATATCTCAAAATCATTTCCCTTCAGAATTTGAATCGATGCGTCGATCAATTCAAGGAAATTATGAGGCAGTATCTTTGAAGAAAGCCCGACAGCAATGCCTTCAACGCCCTGGGCCAGCAGCAGCGGAAACTTGACCGGCAGGGTGACCGGTTCTTTGTTCCGTCCGTCATACGAAGGCTTCCACGGGGTGGTCTTGGGATTGAATACGACTTCCAGCGCAAATTTCGACAGGCGGGCCTCAATATAACGGGGTGCAGCAGCACTATCACCGGTCAAAATATTGCCCCAGTTTCCCTGGGTTTCGATCAACAGATCTTTCTGGCCCAGTTGCACCAGTGCATCACCAATAGAGGCATCCCCATGCGGGTGATACTGCATGGTGTGCCCGATAATGTTGGCCACCTTGTTGAAACGGCCGTCATCAAGCTGTTTCATCGAATGCAGGATGCGTCGCTGAACGGGTTTCAGCCCATCCGTCACCTCCGGCACTGCGCGTTCCAGGATGACGTATGAGGCATAATCCAGGAACCAGTTTTCGTACAAACCGGATACTTTTATGGTCCGGTGCTTTTCATCGGTCTCCTCCCTGGTCTCCCTCTTTATCTCATCACCGGGATCCCCGCTGTTTTCTTCCCTGATCTCTTCGCTGTACTCTTCCATGGTTCCCTTTCCTGCTATTATTTGACCAGCTTTGAAATGGCTTTGAATTCATCGGTGCCTGAAAAACGGAGCAACTCGAAAAGAACGGACTCATAAGTAGTTATGATCACACCTGCCTTTCTCATCCGGTTGATCGCCATCTGCTTATCATTCATCCTCCTCGACGAAACACAATCTTCTGCAACAACAGGAATATAATTGTGTTCCAGCAGGTCGATCGCTGTCTGCAATACACAAACATGTGATTCAATCCCTGTGATAATGATGAATTTCTTATGCAGTGCCGACAGTTTTTCCATGAAATGCCGGTCGTCGCAACAACTGAAAGCAGACTTTTCAATGACCCGGTTTTCACTTAAAACCTGTGCCAGTGGTTCAATGGTTGGCCCCAGGCCTTTTGTATATTGCTCGGTTACCAGCAAGGGTAACTTTAAAACCTGCAATCCCCGGATCAATATACCGGCATTATGGGCCAAAACATCATTTCCGGTAATAAACGGAAATAGTTTTTCCTGGATATCAATGACCAGGCCTGCAGATTCTTCTCTGATTATTCTCATTACGCTGATCTCCAAAATCTTAGCAGCACAATTTCTGTGGCTAAAAATACAAGGGCTAAAATAATAAATAACTTCCAGAGCATGGTGCCCTGGTTCATATCTTTAATGGTGTCCGATAGTGGCAAACCCTGATCAGCCAGTATACCGACATGTTTCAGGGAATAACGGCTGATGAGGTTTTCGAGTTCACCGCGGTCGGTCACATCCATGGCTGATTCTTTCCGGTTGTAATTGAATCCAAGACCTTTGATAACCTCACCATTCTTAACCAGATTATAATGTCCGGCTTTTTTGACCTGGTTGTAAATCCTCAGATCGAGTTTATTGTTCAGTATCTGTTGTCCTGGAATAAACTCATAATCATCTGTCGTGGAAACAATTTTCAGGGTCTGGTCGCCGGTCAGAAAAGTATTGCTCAAATCGATACGGGTATCACTTCCGATTTTATAATACAGCGGATCGGTGGCGGCACTGAGCAATGCAATACGGTATAGTGCAGGAACAAAAAGGGCATGACGTGCAAAATTGCTGTAATCTTCACCCAGTGGAACTGCGAGCAGGTAAACCTGTCCATTTTCTGCAGTTTCCTGCGTCAGGAATGGTTTTCCGTTCTGCATGCCCATCACGGTCATCTGAGAAGACTGCAATTGTTTTGTGATCTCAAAAAAAGAATTCACAATCGGGAGGTCCATATTATCCAGGTGCCGGTCCTTTTCGGCCTGATTTTCAAACACATCGGCAAAGACAGGATTATCCCGGTCAATGGATGAGACCCTGGTTTCTTCTTTGACCAACCCGGTATAATAATTGGTCCCGCAGGCAGTGAGGAAATCGCGAAATACCGTTAAATCAGCTTTTGGGGATGGAATAACAAGCAGGTTACCGCCATTCTCAATGTAATTCAGCAATTCCTGCTGCAATCCGGATGAAAGTTCATCCAATTCGTTCAGGATAACCAGTTCATATTCCTGAAGCCGGCTGTAATCAATATTTTTGTAAGAATTGTTTACAAAAACAAAGGCCGAATCCCTGCCAAACAATGAATTCAGGTAAATGCTTTCACTGCTTCCGTTAATGGATAGCACCGGGATTGAAGACGCTACATTATAAACGATGTACATCCGGTCATCAAAGATCACCGGGTAATCCGTTATTTCAACAATGCCTGATTGAATGCCTTCCTCATAATTCGTAAACGGGAGTTCCACCTCGTGAAAAGTTCCCGGTTCAGCATCAAAACTGGCCAGTGCTTTCTGTTTGCCGTTGACCGTCAGTTTCAGCGGAACTTTTTCGAAACTGGTTTCAGCATCATTGACTACCCTGACCACCAGCCTTACTCCCTGGTCGATCTGGTAAACCGGGGAAACGAACCAGCAGCTATCGATATAAAGATTCTCTCGTTTTACAGCTTGCAAGGGGACAAGCCAGACAGTCATCAGGCTGTCGGTCCTGATCTGGCTAAAATCCGACATTGTCGCCTGGAAATCCGAAATGAGGTAGCTTAACCGTGACTGGTTCGGAGAGTCAAAATAACTGTCGTTTTGCCGGCTGATGACTTCTGAAACTGTCCTTACCGCAGGAGCAGGTTCGATATCATCGACAATCTGGCCGAATTCCTCACGGCTAACCCAACGCTGATGGCGTCCTTCAAATTCATTCGTTGTCAGCATAAACAGATCAGTCGACCGGTAAGCTGCAGCAATTTCCTTCGCTTTCATCCTGGCTATTTCCAGCAGGGGGCCTGACGCTGATAAGGCCTCCATGCTGAATGAATTATCAATATATATGCTGACCTGGTTGACGGCATCGGGTCGAACGATCGCATCCTGCTTCGGGATATAAGGTTGGGCAAAAGCCAGTATTAATGAAGCAATGGCTAAAATCCTGGTGATCATGACCAACAGGTGCCTGAGCCGTGACTGTTTCTGTGTCTGGTGCTTCAGTTCTTCCAGGAACCTGACATTGGTGAAGTACACCTTCCGGAATTTCCTGAAATTGAACAGGTGAATGATCACCGGAATGGAAACTGCCAGGAGACCCCAGAGAATATATGGATGAAGAAAACTCATAATATTCGGGAAAAGCGCAAAAATAAACATTCTAAGGATAAATCCGGTGCCCTTGAAGAAATGAATGATTCATCATTTTATCAAACTTTTAAAAGAAAATTTTATTTCAAGTGGTTACAGATAATTAAAGAAAAATATATTTGCATCCGCTTTTTATACCAATAACACTAAAAATGGATCAGAAGAAGCTCGAAAAACTGGAGAACATCAAGAATTATCTTGAAAATGATGACATTACAGGCTTAAACAAGTATGTCGAACGAATAAGGCCTACCATTAAAAATGATGAGGATTTTCTGGAAATTTTCGAAGAATTGAAAAATAAAAATTACGACCAGGCTTTATTTATAACGGAAGATATTATTCTGGACACCGACGAAGAGGATTTTGTCGACGATTATGATAAAGTTGACCTGGATGATTTCGATGAAAAATCCGATCTGATGATCGAAGGCCCTGCAGGAGAAGATCTCGAAGATTTCAACGATGATTTCAGCGATGGCTTCGCAGAGGACCAGTTTGACGATGACATGACCTATTTTGAAGATAAGGATGATGATTATTACTAAAAATAATTTACTTTTCTGAAATAATTGTAATTTCGGGAGAATGAAATCCCGGAGAAAAAACCAACGTCAATCAAAAACTGAATTAAAAAAAAGGGGGAACAGGGTTTCTGGTAAAACAGGGCTTCCTCCCGGATCACTAGTCCATATAGGAAAGATCCGCACCGAAACCGTCACCATTCGGATGACGGAATATCATGACGGTTTTATTGAAGCGAATGTCATCAAAGACATTGAAAGACTCAGCTTTACCGATGACAATATCAACCGTTGGATTGAGGTCCGCGGCCTTCAGGACACTGAAATCATTGAGTCGATTGGTAAAAAATTGAAAATAAGCCCGCTGTTTCTTGAAGATATCGTGAATACCGAACACCGGCCGAAATTTGAAGTGGAGGATGAAATGATCTTTTTCACGATGAAAGCTTACTCGTTGTCAGAAACCAAAGAAATGCAAAGTGAACAGGCCAGTTTCATCCTCGGCAAAGGATTTTTAATTTCTTTTATGGAAACCGACCGCGACTGGTTCAGGCCGGTCAGGGACCTTCTGACGGATAAAATCGGCAAAATCAGGCAGCGGAATCTTGATTTCCTGCTGTATTCGCTCCTGGATGTGATCGTCGACCAGTATTACGAAGTGATCGAAGAGATCGGTGACCAGCTTGAAGATCTTGAAGATATGATCTTTGAAAAGCCAAGCCGGGAGCTCATCGAAAAAAACCGGCTGATTAAAAAGGATATTATTGCGCTCCGAAAAGCCCTTTTGCCTGCCCTGGAAGCCGCCAACAAGCTGAAAAGGGACGAACCTGAACTGATCCACATGGATATTATGCGTTATTATGACGATATCCATGATCATATGATTCAAATCATGGATTACATCGACAGCTACAGGGAATTAAGCTCAGAGCTTAAAGAAAGTTACCTGTCGAACATCACCCTGCGCATGAACCAGGTCATGAAACTGCTGACCATCATCACCACGATTTTTATCCCGCTCAGTTTTATCGCAGGGATTTATGGAATGAATTTCGAGTATATGCCTGAACTTGCCTGGAAAAACGGCTACTTTTTCGTGCTCGGGTTCATGTTTCTGATCATGGCAGTGATGCTTATATATTTCCGGAGGAAAAAATGGATGTAACTATTATTATGTTTAATTTAGTCTGATGTTTTACTAAAACCAAATTATTATGGGAATGATGAAAGAATTCAAGGAATTTGCCATGAAGGGCAATGTGATTGACCTGGCCGTGGCAGTGATCATCGGCGGAGCATTTGGAAAGATCGTATCCTCATTCGTCAACGATATCCTGATGCCTCCCCTGGGACTACTTTTGGGCAATGTTGATTTCAAGGATCTCAAACTCATTATGAAAGCAGGTGAAGAAGGCGTTGCACCGGTCACCTGGAATTACGGGATGTTTATCCAGAATGTGATCGATTTCGTGATCATCGCGTTCGTTATTTTCATGATGCTGAGAATGGTGACCAAAGTGCAGAACTTAAAAGCCAAAGAACCTGAACCTGAGGCTGCTCCTGCACCGCCGGAACCCACCAATGAAGAAAAACTGCTGACCGAGATCAGGGATTTATTGAAGAAATAAGACCGGATCATTGTTTATACCGACCGGCAAACAAGGCCTTTCAGGTATAAACTTTCAGGAAAATTCAACCCTACCGGGTGGTCGGGGCCCTGGAAAAGAAATTCCAGGATCGCGGCTTCCCGGTTGGCGTCTAATGCCGCATCTGAAACGATTTTCTGAAAAAGATCAGGCTTTACATAACTGGAACATGAAAATGTGACCAGGATACCACCGGGCCGGAGCAGCTTAAAAGCCAGCAGGTTAATGTCCTTATAACCTCTTGTTCCACCGGCAAGCTGGCTCGCTGATGCGACAAATTTCGGCGGATCCAGGATGATCACATCAAATTGCCGGCGTGCATCACGATATGAGCGCAGCAAATTAAACACATCGGCCTGAACAAATTCTACCTTCTGAAGTTCGGCCCCGTTCAGGATGAAATTTCGTTCGGCCAGTTCAAGGCTTTCTTTGGAAGAATCAATATTGGTCATGTGTTTTGCTCCTGCAATACTGGCGGATATTCCAAATCCTCCCGTATATGAAAATGCGTTCAGGACTTCTTTTCCCTCACAGTATTTCATTATAACTTCCCGGTTCAGTTTCTGGTCGAGATAAAAGCCGGTTTTATGGCCCGTATAAACATCCACCAGGAATTTCTGCCCTTTTTCATGGATTTCAATGAGTTCCGGCGGCTTCTGACCGTCCAGGACACCAACCTCCGGAAGTAATCCTTCCTTCGTCCGGCTATCGGTGTCCGAACGTTCATAAATACCCTTACAACCGGTTTGTGCCATCAACTGGCCGGAAATAGTCTTTTTCCAGTATTCAGCCCCCGTGGATAAAAACTGGCAAACAATATAATCTCCGTAGCGGTCGGCGATCACACCGGGCAAGCCATCGGATTCGCCAAAGATCAGGCGGCTGGCATCCGACAATTCCGACCCCTGGATTGATTTTCTCAGTTCAATGGCCCTGGCTATTTTGTTTTCAAAGAACTGCTCATCAATGTGTTCATCCAGGTCATAACTTAACAACCTAACCCTGATCTGTGATTTCGACGAATAACTGCCCCGGGCCAGCCACTGGCGGTCGGGTGTGAATACTTCAACCGTTTGTCCATCTGCCGGATTGCCTTCCACATTTTTAACAGCCCCGGAAAAAATCCATGGATGCCGGCGAAGAACAGATCCTTCACGACCTTTATTTAGTGTTACTTTTACAAACTGGTTCATTTTTAATTTTTTTATTTTTAGTGAACTTAAATTCTGCTTCAAAAGTAAACATTAACCGGATGAAAGCACGCTTGTTGGAT
>AMWB02021672.1_pt3 | contig 12071 bp, 10 predicted proteins | sample 200311 | NCBI WGS metagenome assembly AMWB02 (sample SAMN02737377, study PRJNA173069) | bioreactor metagenome | biome: anode biofilm in microbial fuel cells | place: USA: California | collected 2010-12-16 | reverse complement strand
TCATTATCACAGCAATCCTTATCTTGTGTTATCATGGCTCTTAAAAAGAAATAATTGTATCTAAAACTACTCTGTTCTGAGTTTTTTCAACTTTGCAGCAATATCCTTGCCAAGGCGTTGGCATTCCTTTATATCTTTTTCTTCCGGGATATATTGTACCCTAAGAACAGGGTCTACTACTTTCATACCAGCTTCTCTCATCTTTTCAGCGATCATCACAGGTGCTTCACCACTCCATCCATATGATCCAAAAGCAGAACCTACTTTTCCATCTACTCCTTCAGCTATCAGTGCATCAAGGAACTTTGAAATAGGTTCAAGCATCTTGTAATAGAAAGTTGAAGAACCTATTGCTATGCCGTCATAGCTGACAGCGTCTTTAGGGTCCCACTCGTAGAAGTTATCGACCCTTACTTCTATATGTTTCTGTCTGGCACCTTCAGCTATGGCTTCTGCCATCATCCGGGTGCTTCCCTGGGTACTTAGATAAACGATTGCAAGTTTTACCATTTAGATGATCTCCCTTTTTCTCATAAAGGACTTTCATGGAAAATAACACTTAAATAAAGTCCCCTTTACAAATGGATATTATTCTCTGATAAACTTTTCCAGAAAAGTATATTCTGGATATGTTTATTGCTTATCAGGAATATCATGCATCTAAAGTTCCGGTGCAAGGAGATCATGGATGAATGACAAATATGCGCCTCATATTGAAGAGCTGGCAAAGGCGCTTGATGGCATAGACTACGATGATATAAAAATCGAGCTCGATAAACTTCTCAGGTTCCGTGTACCTCTTGAAGAAGCTAAAAGAACAGTTTTAAATAAATTCAGCTCAAAAGAGGCTCCTGAGATAAAAATCAAGGATATTTACAATGCACCAAAGAGTTTCACTTTGAAAGGCAGGATCACATCCGTCGAGAAAAGAAATTTTGTCCTTAAGGGAGAAACAGTGAATCTATATTCGGGTAAGATCTTAGATGAAACAGGGGTTTGCTTGTTCACTGCCTGGAATGATTTTTGTTTGAACGAAGGGGACATTATCAGGGTGTATAATGCCTACATGAAGGTTTGGAACAATCGCCCTGAGCTTAATTTTGGACAACGCTCTATTGTGGAAAAGCTCCCTGAAGATCTATCCATACCCAGAACTGAACAGCTTTTCACTCAAACAAAAAAGATCATCGAAATTAATTCTTCAGACCTGCTGGTAAGTTCGCAGGGCGTAGTCACTGAGATGTATCACAGGGATGTCATTGTCAAAGGCAAAGATACTACTATAATAGAGGGTGTCATTGCAGATGAGACCGGTAAACTTCCTTTTACCTCGTGGGTTCCCATGGATGGAGTAGATATCGGTAATGCTATTAGTTTCAAGGCTGCCCACGTAAGGATTTTCAGAGGTATCCCCTCTTTAAATTTCACACATGAAACTTCATGGGAACTACTCCCTGATAACAAATGTCTTTTTTCCAAAAATAAGATCATGGCTCATGAACCTATCTCTATTCCTATTGCCTCTGTTCTTGAAAAGGATGGTCTTTTTGATGTAGTGGTCACAGGAAATATTATTTCCGTGCGCCCGGGTTCAGGACTGATCGAAAGATGTCCTGTTTGTAATCGCGTTATACAGAACAATGTTTGCCGGGCGCATGGTACTGTGGAGGGTGTCAAGGATATGCGGATAAAGGCGATACTTGACGATGGTACGGGAGCTGTTTATATCATGTTGAACAGGGAACTCTCAGAAACTATTTATGGAAGATCTATGGACGAAGCTGAGAACATTATAAAGTTATCCCTGTCAAAAGATGCTGTGTATGAGAGCATGAAGAGATCTTTGATAGGTGCTTATCTAACTGTAAGAGGCAATTCGTCAAAGAGCGAGTTCGGTACTACCATTGTTGTGAGGTCTGCCTGGCTTCCGGAAGATGATCTTCTTTCCCGCCTTGAGGGTCTATTGTTAAAATTACCAGAGGATGTTTGATATAATGGCAGAGAGAGAGATCGCTCAGAAACTGTTTGCAAAAGAGTTCAATGATTCTACCCTGAGCCTTACAAGCGTTACCAGTTATGATATTCCTGATATGAATTCTCCTAACCTGCTGATCTCTCCTACAGGTGTGCGTATCAATAGGATCTTTGTGGCCGGGGTGATAACAGAAGTTGAGAACCTGGGATCAGAAACCGGAAAAGAGCGAGATCTCTGGAAGGCTCGTATATCCGATCCAACTGGAGTGTTTATTGTATATGCTGGTCAATACCAACCAGAGGCTGCTATATTTCTGTCGACCGTGGCTGTGCCGTCCTATGTTGCTGTGGTAGGCAAAGCGAGGATATATGAACCTGAAAAAAATTCAGTGTTCATCTCCATAAGGCCAGAGGAGATCAACAGTGTAGAAAGTACGGTACGTGACAGATGGGTGCTAGATACAGCAGAACTGACACTAAAAAGGCTTGATCTGCTATCTGAGATATTTTTTGAGAAGATGCATGGAGAAGATCTGGCAGGATCCTTGAGATCAAAGGGAATAGATCCAGAGTCATGTGAAGCTATTCTGGATGCTATTGCATTCTATGGTACAGATCAGGACTATATTTCCAAGTTTAAACAAAGTGTGCGCAAAGCCCTGCTTTCCATTAAAGAAAATGCAGGCTCAGAAACGCAACAGAGGGATAATGCTGAAAATGTGATCTTTGAGCTCCTCAAAGAACTTGACAGTGGTAAAGGCGTACAGTATAGTTGCTTACTGAAAGAAGCGAAGTCACAAGGGATCCCGGAAGAGGTAGCGGATGCAGTTATCCGGTCTCTCCTTGCTAAAGGGGAGTGCTATGAACCCAGGCTTGGAGTTCTTAAGCTCATCTGAGCTATTGCCCTTATTCAAATTCAATACTCACGCTACCCGAATTCTTTGCAAGTGTTTTGGAAATGGTACCGATATCCATTCTGCATACGTGCATTATGCCGCATGGTACAAGACACGTGGAGCACCATTTTGCCTCCTTTACCTTCTGGAATACCTGGTTGTCATTGTAGAACGGTTCATAAAGCTCCTTTACAGGAATCTCCATATGTGAAAGTACTGCAACTTTCTTGCAAGGAGTTTCGATATCAATGACCATACTCTTGCCTTCTACTTTGCCGCTGATCCTATGGGTAAATCCACATATCCTAGAGTTCACTTTAACATCGGTCATAATTGCACCTGCTAATAATCTCTAATTTTGTATTATATACTTATTGTTGTCTTTTCTATATATTTGTCAGTGTGTGGTAGCCCGGTATACTTAAATAATGACAAATCGACATAACAATCATCTTAAGTACTATAGTTCTAAATGGAGGCACTACTATGCAACGTGAAGAAATAATCAACAAGGTTCGACAGCGCCTCAAGGAAATAAAAGGTGTAGGAGAAACCTATGTCCTTCTTGAAGAGGACAGGGAGATCATTAAGGAACTTGAGAAAAAAGCAGATGATATGACACTTATGGGTCTTGGCCGGGGTGATAATCGGGGTATCAAAGAAGTGCTCAAGAAAGATGTGGTCATTCCATTCATTACCAGTATGGAATATGTGTGGCCGTGTTGCCCTAATGTCGTGCTCATGCACCATGATCGTGTGGTTGGAGAAGATCTGGATGATGAATGCAAGCTCAATGAACTAAAAAGCTGCAAGGATAACCTTGTCATTGGCAACATTGTGATCTATGATAAGGATCTGCTCAGGTCGATCGATCCCAAGACCGATCCTCTTATTGTGGTTTTGCCACCTAAGCCATGTGCTGAGGTAGAGGAATTACCTCATATCTGTAATGTTGCTCTTGCTTCTCCCTCTCCTCCAACGGATGAATACCTCAAACAAAAAATGGGTCTTCCGCAAGCCCACGGCACGGGAACCTTTATCCTGGGATTCGACTTCGAGTGTTCCGATGGAAACTAAATTCCTTAGTTTATTCCTCGGATCTTTTTTAAAAAAGAAAGGCTGAAATTCAGCCTTTTTATTTTCCCATGTATATCATGAGAGCTTCTTCCACAGTCGCATCTTCCACTGTGATCGCATATATGGCATTACACATGCGAACAGCTTCATCAAGTGTTTTCTGGTGGATGTTGCGGCCAGTTGCATTACCCATTGCGCCGCTTACATGTATCTGGTCATGGAGCTTCTTCAGGAAAGCTTTTGGATCATCGCTTGATCCTCCGGCACATACCACTTTTGTCCGGCCGGCTGCAATTACAGCCTCTTTGAATATCTCTGCTGAAGCAAGTCCTTCTTTTTTCGGGTAGTTCACTTTTACAAAGTCAGCGTTCAGGCAGGCACCAACACCCGTTGCGCCGGCAATAAGGTGCGGGTCCTTCTCGTCAGCTACTGCAGCACCTCTGGGGTATATCCAGAGTACCGTGAGCATTCCGTATTGGTGTGCATCGTACACGATCTGTGCCGCCTGTGCAAGCATATCTGCTTCATACTCGCTACCCAGGTATATAGTGTAACCCACGCCAAGTATCTTCAGTTTGCTGTTGTCCCTGAACTCTGCTATCTGGGGTACATCGTACCACTGGTTGCTAAAGGGATCCATTTGTTTAGTGGGAACAAGATGGCTCTTTGAGTTGATCTTCACAAGATATGGCACATCCGTATAGTCCATCCCATATCTTGCAATAAGGCCTAACTGGGTGGCGAAAACACCCATTTTTCCCTGGTGCGCTATTCTGAACAGATGTTCCGGATCATTGTCATCTGCTGCAGTATCTTCCCCATAAAAATCATCATTAAGATGCTCTACTTTCTGGTCGCCTGCAAAGAGCATAAGTCTTCCCGTGCTCTTTGTGATCTCCATATAATTATCTATATACGTTTCACGGGCCTCTTTGGGCACATCCAGTGGCACTTTGATATCGGAGCTTTTGATTGAAATCATTTTCATCACCTTATTTGTTCTCATTGCTTAATACGCGTATCTATAATAATGAACATTTCTCTCAAATTCGTTTTTTATGAACCTTTCTACCTGTTCTCATTGGACTCATTTCTTATACGTACTATTTTCTTGATCTTTTTCATAATAACATTATTTATGCCTTCTGTTGACAATGGTTTATGTTTCTTTACTATTAGCACCGGTCGTTGAGATCGCTTGGCTACATTGTACGGCAGCATTCCAAGCAAAGAAACTCTAAATCGCTGGCTCGAATCTCCAATTATTAGCAGATCATCCTGGCCAATAGAACCAAGTATACCATTCTCTGCGGAATAATGTTCTTTAACTTCGTAACTGATAGTATTTTCCTTCAGTTCCTTAATTATCTGTTCAAGTTCAGATATTATCTTTCTTTTCTTTTCTTCCTGGATATTCGGCTTAATCACTCGGAGTATATGTATTTTAGCTCCAGTGTTCTGTGCCAAGCGTTTTGCCAGAGTTATTCCGTATTTTGAATTCTCTTTCCCATTATAAGCAACTATTATTTTTTCTATTTCCTTAGGGAAATATCCGTTGAGCATGACTATGTTGTTCTTTGCGCCGGCAAGCACTTTAGAGGCTACATTTCCCATAGAGAAGTGTAATCTGTTCATTTCATGCCAGCCTATTACAATAAAATCAACATTTTCTATTTCTGCCTGTTCTATGATCGAATTTGCAACACTATGGTCAAATGCGATTATATACTCCCTCTCATGACCAACTATTATGGGAAACTCATCGAACTTTTCTTTCAATAAGTATTCCATCATGTTCTTATTGGCATGAAAAGCATCTCTTGCAGCTGTTAAACTTGTTTGTTTCGGTATTTGCATCACGTTAAGGCCAATTATTTCATCTCCCAGATTATCTGCAAGCTCTAATAGGTCCTGTTCATGTTTTGGATTAGCTATTGGAACAAGTATCTTGATCCGTGAATCAGATGGTACAGATGTGGGATAAATATTATTCTCAAGCATGTCAAATATGTTATATTTAGGATATGCTTTTTCAAATCCATAGTACTTATACCAAGTCGCTCCCACAAAGACTACAAAGATCGTGAATAATACGGGTAAGAATCCCATTAGTGGTAATAGTGCAAGACTTCCCACGATCCCTATTATTTGTGTGTAAGGATAAAATGGATCGGTAAATGCAGGCTTGTAGCCTTTTAGTGATCTTTTACGCAAGATTATTACTGATATATTGATCAGTACATATATCAAAATATTAAAAACACTCCCAAGCTTAGCTAATTGCTCCACATTAAATATCAATAAAAGTAAGATCATTATCATTCCACTTACAACTATAGCTCGATGTGGTGTCTCATGTTTGTTGTGGATCTTGACGAACCATTCAGGTATGAGCCTATCTCTTGCCATTGCAAAAGGGAATCTTGAAGAAGAAAGTATTGCGGCGTTAGCCGTGGATATTGTTGCAAACAGGCCTGCAAGGACGATCATGATCTTACCTAAGGTCCCATCTAACATCACAGCAACATCTACAAGCGGTGTATGTGTATTGATCGATTGTTCAAAAGTTAAAGTACCACTTATCACTATCATTACTGCAGTATAGATCAGCGTCACAGTCACAACAGATGCAATAAGAGCCCGTGGGAGGTTTTTTGCCGGGTCTTTCACTTCTTCTGATATGGCTGCAAGTTGTGTGATGCCAAGATAGGAAATGAATATAAGTCCAGTGGTGGCAAATATTGAAGTGTAGCCAAAAGGCATGAACGGGCTGAATTTGGCAGTGTCAAGCATAAAAGATCCCTGTATTATAAATATCGTCAATATAATTAATAAAAAAAGCACAATTATATTTTGTAAAGATCCACTGCTTCGTGCACCGCGATAATTGATCAATATCAATATTAATCCTGCTACTATAGATATTATTAAAACAGGTATTGGGTAGAAAACAAAAAAATAGTCAGCAAGGCCAACAAGTGCAAAAGAACCTTTGAACACTAATGCAAGCCATGCTCCAAGGCCGATGATAGCACCAAAAGATGCACCCATGGCCCTACTTATAAAAAAGTAACTTCCTCCAGCTTTTGGCATTCCTGTTGCCAGTTCGGCTACACTGATGGCTGTAGCTGTGGATATCAATCCTCCTATAAGAAAGGAGATTATGCACGCAGGGCCAGCTTCGGAAAGAGCTATTGCAGGCAATATAAATATGCCAGCCCCTATCATGGTCCCTGTTCCAATAGCAAAAGTTTCAAAGAACCCAAGGCTCCTTCCAAGCCTTTCTTTTGATCTTATAGTTGCCATCCAGCGTCCTCATGTCAAATACACATTAAAAGTGCATAAACATTATCTCTGAGAAACTTAATAGATGCATATAGTTTATGGATTTTATCTCTTTTTTATATTTATATCTAGCATTTATTACTTCCTTTTAAGGTGTATCTTCTCAAATATTATGAACAATTTTCGGTGAAAGATGAACAGATTAACCATAGAATATCATGAGGGTGTTTTTATTGAATAACTCTTATTCTCTGTTGAGCCGCCTTTTATTATCTTCTGTTTCTCAAGTGCAAAAGTAAATGCTTCGAAACATTAAAATTAGATTGCCGCTTAGTGCTAACAAATGATGAGAACGTCTCTATCCTATTTTATAATGGACTTGCTAAATTTCTATGTTAATATGAAGCGTATAATAAAAACGGTCAATTTGTAGTTTAAATTTTGTGGGGGGACATATTACCAATGGCTGCAATTGAAACGAAAGAGAGATTGGGACGTAGTCTGGGTTTTTTTTCAACGTTTGCCATCGGTACTGGCACGATGATCGGGGCTGGGATATTCATCCTTCCAGGAATCGCCTTCACAAATGCCGGTGCTGGAGCAATATTGTCTTTTTTGATAGGAGGTATTATCTCTATAGCTACAGCTGTCAGCATGGCCGAGCTGGCAACAGGTATGCCCATGGCCGGTGGAAGTTACTATTATATCAGTAGAACAATGGGTGCAGCATTCGGAGCTATAATAGGTCTTGGATCATGGTTTGCTTTGATATTCAAAGGTTCTTTTGCACTTATCGGCTTGGCAGAGTATTTTCAGGTGTTTTATCCATCATCTCTTTATTTTGTAGCGGCAATTTCGGGCTTTGTTCTTTTGATTATCAATTATCGAGGCGCAAAGAGCAGTGGTTCACTGCAGAACATTAGCATAATTCTCTTACTGATTATCTTGGCGATATTCTTAGCTGAAGTATTTTTGTTCGTCGAGCCGCTCAATTTCAATTCACCAACATCTGATTCACCAACATCTTATGGACCAGCATCAATAATAACTACAACAGGAATTATTTTTATTTCGTACCTGGGACTTGCAGAGCTTGCAGCAATTTCAGAAGAGGTGAAAAATCCATCAAAGAACCTGCCAAGGGCATTCATTGCTTCTGCAGTGGTAGTTACCATTTTCTATGTTCTTATAATGATGGCAGTTGTAGGCGTCTCAAGCATTTATGCAGGAGCAGCTACTATCACCCCTCTTGCTGATATCGCTAATCTGATATACGGGGAAATTGGAAGCACCCTTATTGTCTTTGCTGCATTGCTTGCAACACTTTCAACAGCTAATGGAGCAATATTGTCTTCCTCTCGATTTCCATTTGCCATGAGCAGAGATGCATTAATGCCACAATGGTTTGTCCAGATCCACAAAAAATATGAAACACCATACAATTCTATACTGGTCACCGGGGTCATAATGATCTTGCTGTTATTCTTGTTCGACATACAGCAACTGGCCAGGTTAGGTGGTGCATTTAACATCTTGATCTTTGTTTTGCTCAATCTGACGGTCATCATTCTAAGAAAAAGAACTTTACCAGAGTATGAACCAACTTTTAGAGATCCCTTCTTTCCATTTACTCAAATAATTGGGATCGTTGGAAGCCTGATCCTGTTACCATTACTTGGTGGCCTCCCTTTACTTTTTGCTGTATCGTTGATCGCTTTGGGTGCGTGGTGGCACTGGTTCTATGGAAAGGGCAAAGCTACTCCAGGATACACCCTATTTGACCTGCTGGAAAACAATATAGGGCCAGCTGTCATAGAGCCAGAGTCTGGTGTAAAGGTACTTGTCCCGATCTCCAATGTCAAACATGAGCATGACCTACTGAGGCTTGCAGATTGTTTAGCTGATGAGATCGTAGGTCTTCATGTGTTCAAGGTTCCGGATCAGACAAGTTTAAAATTTGCTCAGGAAGCCTTTCATGAGAAGAAGATCGAAATGGACTCAGATTTCAAAGAGGAATTTGAAAAATATCCAGTAATTCTTGGACATAAAAGGAAGTTCATCACTGCTTTTGATCACAGTGTATCGAATTCGATAATAGAGCAGGCAGAAGTTGAAAATGTAGATCTGGTGATCATGGGATGGCATGAGTCAAACAGGTTCCAGTATTCTCTTAGTGATGTAACAAATGAGGTTCTTTCATCGTTGAAACATCACATAGTTCTATTAAAAGGTCATCTCGCTTACAAGACAAATAAAATTGTGGTAGCATATAATGAAAAAGATAATTCAGCATATGGTCTGCACCTGGCAAAAAAACTAGCTTTCAATACAGGGGCAAAAATAGAGATCATTACAATAGTGAATCCTGATGAGGTTAGTGAAAGGAAGAAGGAGATCGCTGAGAGACTTCAGGCTTTATGTAAAAGTGAAGAAAACATATCTATCAGTTTTAAGATATTGGAGAGGTATTCTGCTGAAGATGCAATATTGGAAGCTTCAAATAAAAGTGATCTGACAGTTATCGGGGATTCAAGTCAAAGGTTTAAAGTATCTTTTCTTGGGACTTTGCCACAGAGGGTTGCAAGACACTCTAAGAACCCCGTGCTGATCGTAAAAAGGTCCAAACCAATATCCAAACAGAACATTACTTATGTGGTAAATAAATACATTTCCAATGTTTATATAAAAATAACTCGCATGTCGAAAAAAGTATTCAAATAATAAGGCAAATAAAGATCCTAGTAAAACAACTTCTATTTCAGCAACTAAGAAGACAATGGTTTTTGAAAATCAAAATACTTTCACCATGGATGCGGGCTATATTTATACTTTAACAGAATACTTCCATTTGCCTCTCAACAAGAGACAAACCAGAGGCTTGAGGTAGACTATGAACACAATGGTAATAGACATTAAGACCAAGTTCCATGAACTTGGTGTGGATATCCCGGCCGAAAAGATAGAAGAAAGACTAGAAAAACTGATCGTGAAATTCAAGGTTCCCCAGGAAGAAGCCAGGAGAAGCGTTGTCAACTTTTTCCTGAAGGAGCATAGTATTTCTAAAGAGAAGTTCTATGGCGGCCAGGGTGAAGTATCTTTTTCAAAAGTAGCTGATATCTCTGAAGATGGAAAATGGTTGAACTTAAAGGCTAAGATTGTTCAGCTATGGGACAATACTCATGGATCAATTTCCCAGGTTGGGCTCTTGGCAGATGAAACAGGAACTATAAAGTTCGTTTCGTGGGCGGCTGCAGAGGTGCCGGCAGTTGAAGAAGGAAAGACTTACATTTTTAAGAATGTTGTATCCAGTGAGTGGAACGGTAAAATGGAGGTAACTCTCAATAAGAGCAGTTCTGTTGAAGAAACCCCTGATGATATACATGTTCAAAGTAAACCACAAGGGGTTTCCTCTCTTGTAAAGGTCGCTGACATTTCCGAGGATGGAAGATGGGTCGATGTGAAAGGCAAAATTGTTCAGCTGTGGGAAAACACTAATGAATCGATTTCCCAGGTTGGGCTTATTGGTGACGAAACTGCAAATATTAAGTTCATCAAATGGGCGAGATCAGAGATCCCAGTGGAAGTGATCGAAGGAAAGAACTATCTTTTCCGGAATGCTGTGACGAGTGAATGGAACGGAAAACTGGAGATCACTCTGAACAAAAGCAGTTCAATTGAAGAAATACCCGATGAGATCGAAGTTACCACCAGAGAAGCTGTGCTTACCGCGGCAATGGTGGATATTCAATCAGGTTCCGGGCTCATAAAACGTTGCCCTCAATGCAATCGTTCTTTAACAAAAGGTGCATGTGCAGAACACGGTAAAGTGGATGGAGTATATGACCTGCGTCTTAAAGCTGTGCTCGACACCGGAACTATTGCTCAGGATATACTTCTTAAAAGAGAAGTTACTGAGGAGATCTCAGGTATTACACTCGAAGGTGCCATAGCTATGGCTGCAGATGCACTTGATCAGGGCGTGGTCCTGGAAGCTATGAAACAAAAGCTTGTGGGCAAGTATTATACAGTTTCAGGACCGCGGGTTGACAGGTACATACTCGTGGATTCAATAAAAAAGGAATCCACTCTCGACCCCGAATTGCTTGCAGAGCTCATAAATGCAGCGGAGGTGTTCTAAATGGCAGGCTACACCCGTGAAGTTGCCAGAAGGATATTCGCTCAGGAATTCAGGGAATCCAATCTGACCTTCAAGGATGGGAACGACCAATATTCTCCACAGTATCTATTCACTCCTACGGGCGCAAAAGTAAACAGGATGTTCATAGTGGGAACCCTTACGGAGAAAGAGGACATTGGCAGTGAATCCGAGTACTGGCGTGGGCGAGTGTCTGACCCAACAGGTTCATTCTTCATATATGCAGGTCAGTACCAACCAGAAGCCGCTCAGGTGCTTTCAGAATGTGATACACCTGAATTCGTAGCCATCGTGGGCAAGCCCAGTACGTATACTACCCCGGAAGGCGAGATCCGTACATCCATAAGGCCTGAGTCAATGTACATAGTCGACGGTGAAACCAGGGATCTCTGGGTGCTTGACACAGCCAGGGCCACTCTGGAACGTCTTAAAGTCCTTTCTACGTCCCATCCGGATGCCTTGAGAGCAAAAGAACATTACAGGACCGAAGCAAAGCACTATGCATCCATGGTGCTGAAGGCTCTCAGGTCCCTGCAGGAAGAATATTGATCTTACAGGTTGTTTCCCAACCTGTAATTTTTTCTATCTCTTGTGCTTATCTTTTTTGGAGCAAAAGAGCCATAAACAACAATAATCAATAGTTGATGGGTGTATTATGAAAACATATCTTCTGATCTGGTTCA
>AMWB02166466.1_pt1 | contig 12074 bp, 6 predicted proteins | sample 200311 | NCBI WGS metagenome assembly AMWB02 (sample SAMN02737377, study PRJNA173069) | bioreactor metagenome | biome: anode biofilm in microbial fuel cells | place: USA: California | collected 2010-12-16 | reverse complement strand
GTTACCGCCGGTACGCCGATTTCCGCCAGATAGTCCCGCAGGCGCAGATATTCACCCGCAACACGCTCGAGGCGATGCCGTTTCTCGTGATAGGAGCGCGGACGCCTGGTCCACCCCCCTTGACATATCATTCGGTGGAGCAAGTCCGATTACAACAGTTGCCACCTGCCGCTTCACATCCGCAGATCATCGAGAAATTCCGATGGCAGATCGCCGCTCGTCACCAGCAGATGATCCCTTGCCCGGGTGCAGGCGACATAGAGCAAATGGCGTTCGGTATTGTAAACATCTTCCAGATCCGCGTTGTCGGTGACCGCTTCAATGCGGGCCTGGAGCGGAATGATTTCATCGTCGCAGGCCATGACGACCACGGCACGAAACTCCAATCCTTTGGCCAGGTGCATGGTGCAAACCGAAATGAACCCCATTGTCGTTTCAATGGTATCATCAATGATTTTGCAGGGAAAAGCCGAGTGCGCCACGGCACTCCCGGCTCTATCCAGTTCCGCGGCCGAACGTACGAACACCCCCACCTCATGCGGCATGATTCCCTCAGCCATCCTCTCCCGCAACCATTGTCCGACGAACCGTGCTTCCTCATCTCTGCTCACCAGCTCCCTGATAATCGGGCCTGGACCATTGAACACTGAAATGGTGCCCCGCCGTTCTTCGGTAATACCGTCCACATCGGACAATTCCGGAGCCAGCAACCGGTCTGCCTGCCTCCTGATCTGATGGGAGGTGCGATAATTGATCTTCAGGGTGCGGGAACGGCCGCGGATATCGACCCCGAGCCCCTTCCAGGAAAACGGCTGTTGAAATATCCGCTGCCCCAGGTCACCGGCAAAAAATAAACTGTTGGGCCGTCCACCAGCCAGGGCGGCAAGAAAACGGAGCTGGGGGACATTGATATCCTGGGCCTCGTCCACCACGCAGAAATCAAACGGAGATCGCGCAATTTCGATCAACCGGGCCGCCAGTTTGCCGAACATTGCCGCAGTGGTTAGAAGACCGTCAGACTGCAACCGTGATCGGACCTGGTCAAATATCGTCCAAAGCAACTGCCGCTGCTGTTCCGACAGACGGGTTTTCCGTCCCAGTCGAGGCACATCACGATATGCCTCCCACGTTTCCAGCTGCCAGGCGTCAACGATCAGCTCCCATTCGGTTTGCAGAAAGTTCGGGCTGAATTTGTGCCCTTCGACCCCGGCCGATGCCCCGGCCAGCAGATTGCGCAGCACGTTCCGGCCGGCAATCTTCGCCCGGCCGAAGTGCAGGCCATAGAGCCGCTGCCCGATGGCATCCATGGAGTGGAGATCCAACCGTTCGCCCAACCGGGGTTCATTGCCGATCAGCCGAAACAGTTTCGTGCGCAGGGCATTGGCCAGAGGCTCGGAAAAGGTGGTGAGCAGCACCCTGCTTGCAGGATTGGCGCGGGCCAGAAATACGGCCCGATGCAGGGCGACAATGGTCTTGCCGGTCCCGGCTGAACCGGAAACCCGGACCGGGCCGCCATAATCGCGCTCCACCAGTTGGCGCTGGGCAGGATGGAGAAAGATGGTCCATTTTTCCCACGGATAATCCAGGGCGCGCTCCAGTTCCTCGACATCGCTCATCACCCGGAAGCGACGCCGGGCGTCGGGGTGGTCGAAGGGGCTGTCGCCTGCGGCAGCCGGTTGAAACGGTTGCCGCGTTACCCCGGTAGCCAGGTCGAGCAGGGCCTCGGCCGCTTCGGCAGGAAGATGATCGGCCAGACCCAGAAGCGAATCCTCGTCTGCCCGCCGGACATCCGCCAGCCAGTCCGCCGGCACTCCGTAGCGCAGCAGGTTATCGTCGGACATGTGGGCAAACAATGGCGGCTTCGGCTCCGCCGCCTCCACGTAAACGGGGATGATGATCTCCTGCACCGACTCCCGGACCTCCACCAGCTGGGCCGCCCCGGTGCTGGGATGGGTTTCCAGTTTGCGCCGCTCCGCCCACTGGTAGGCCTTGTCATGATGATCGACATAGCAGAGCAGCAGACTGTCATAGGTTTTATGAACAATCATGCGCAGATCACTGCTGACCCGTACCGACCAGAAATTCTTGTCCCTGGCGTTGTCAAGTTTGTGAAAACTCATGCCAGGACTGGCCGGGTTCAATTGCAGGTCAAAGGCCGTGGTCTTGACCGCCTTCTGCTCGTCGCCGGTGAGTCTGGCAAGGCTGTCGGTGAAGGTATCGGCGATACGGAAGTTCATCGTTTATGAGTCCACTTTCTTTCGAGGCAGCACGGTCTTCAGATAATCATCTGTTGCCTCAAACCCCGGGGCTGCCTGGTTGTCTCTTTTCATCAATGGAATTATCTTAGTGCGGACACCCATTCCCCGCGAGTCGACGTATGCATAATCACGAAGAATTTCCATAATAAGAGGGTTTCGCGGTGACCGCTGGCCGGCGATCATTTTGTCGACAGTCATTGAGTTCGGCATTTTCCCAGGACTGATGACTTCAAGCCGGTCTGCATAATTCGTTACCTCGATATCAACCGATCTTGTCCAGTCCCTGTGAGCGATTGCGTTTATCACTGCTTCACGAACGGCTTCCCAAGGATAAAGCCAGTTTTTTTCACGTCGCATGTGTTCGTCGACGTGGGAAGCCTCCTGGGAAATAAAGGGTTCGATAGCCGCGGCAAATTTTTCTATCAATCCTTCATCAATCAATTGTTTTCGCCCTGTCCCATCGTCTTGCCAACGGCCAACAAACGGGGCATCAATCACCACATCAAGCTGCGCCTGGTATTCCTTGTCTCTTCCTGTAAATGCCATGACTCGCAAGCCTGCCTGCCGAAGAAATTGCCGGGGATGAATACCGAAACAGAGTAAGCCTGCTATAGAACACACGATGTTTCCCATACCGTCTGATGCCATAAAGCCGAGACCCAGCAATCTCTCTTGCCATTCCGCATCTGTTACAGGGACATCGGGATCTCTCATGATGGCTGACAGATAGTACTTCAGCCGGTCTCTGTCTAAATGAGCCAAGGCTGTTCCGGTGACGGGAAGCACCTCGACGTGAAGAAGTCCGCCGCTTTCAAACAGCCGCAACTGTTGTTCACGGGAGGCCAACTCAGAACGATCACCCATGCGGATATAAATTTCCTCACGGTTATTGTGTTTCAGCATGTAAGGCTTGGAAATACCCTGGGCAATCGTAATAACTGCGACGCGACGTTGATCGTCAATTTTTATTTCTTCATAAAAGGGGATAATTTGCGGAAAAACCTTATCACGAAATATGTTCAAAACCCATTCCTGGGTGTTATGCTGCTGGATGCCTGAAATCGTCCCATCATCCTCGACGCCGAGAAAAATTCGGCCGCCTTGTAAATTTGCCAGTGCGACTATTTCTTTTGCCAACTGCTCAGGCCGAATATCGTCTCTTTTGAATTCCACACCTGAATTCTCTCCGTTGGCAAGAATCTCCAATAATTCAGTTTTCAACATATATTCACCTTAGTGCCTGTTCAAAAATAACAGGCCTTTAAAAGCCATACTTAGCTTTCCGTTGGTTAAAAGCCGTTTTTCCACCTTCAAGAATATCGGCGGCTTTATCACGAACTTGCGTCACATCAATGGCGCCTTGCGATTCAGAAGGCATATAGGCTTGTCCATCCCGGGCCTCAAAAACGCCGATCCACTCGGCATCCCCGAACACCGGTATGTTGGCGTTGTGGGTTGCGAAAATGAACTGGCGGGCTATTTTCGCTGACCTTAACTCAGCCACAATGCGATCAGCAATAAAGGCATTATCAAGATTATCTTCGGGTTGATCCATCAGCAGCGGATCAAGATTCTGGAGAAGCAACAAATGCAAAATAGCCGTGCATTGTTGCCCGGTTGACAGTTTATCCAGGGGCTTGAAGTTTTCCCGTCCCTCATGAGCGGTATTCAATTCAATGTCGATCAAATCGGGCAATTCCAGTTCTTCAAGTCGGAGAACTTGTTCGGTGGTCAGGCGCGCCAGGGCTTCGGCGACGGTGGGGGTGATACTCCAGCCGCTATCCCTGAGCGCATCGGCGCCACGGCGTATCAGTTCAGCCAATTTTACAGGCGAGAAATCATCCGCCTCCCGTATCCAGGCAAGCCGTCCCTCCGCTACGCTCTCCAGCCTGCAATCCAGGAGGAATCGAATGACCGGAGTGCGCTCAGCTTCGGGTTTGACGGTCAATTTGAGTTTTCCGGAAAGCCGCTTGTTCAGGCTTTTCAGTGAACGTTCAAATAAAGAGGAACGTTCCGCCCGGATGGATGACAGCTCATCAAGAATCGCTTGGCGTTGCCGGTTGAACTCGGTTACTACTTTCCTGCGATTCTCAATAAGCGTTTGCCTTGGTCTTATCCTCTCAATCTCTCGCAACAGACCCTGAAATTCGATACCAATTTCCTTGCCGGTTTTGCCTTCGAAAGCGGGAAGTTCCTTGAAAGTTTTTTCCAGTGCAGCCTCTTCCTGTTGTATACCCGCATTCAGTTCCTCAGCAATGGCAGCAATTCGGGCCTTGGCCGCGACATACTTCTCTTGCCATTGGCTCAGCAGGGCTTCGGCATCACCACGAAGATCATCCAAAGCCGCACGCAACTTACGCAGGCTTTCGGCATGGGGGAGATGGCCGATGGCGGAATCGCTCAGGAATACGGTGTCCGGCAGATTGTCGCGCACGGCTTGAAAGGCTTTATCGAGATTTCCGCCTTCTTCCTCTACTCCCCTTTTCTGTAAGCGCTTTTCCGTCTCAAGCAATGGCACAATTTTCAGTTTTTCTTCCAATCCCAACGATTTGAATTGCCCTAACTGTTCTTCCAATTTTGGCAGACGCGCGACCTCGTCTTCAATCAATGCCACATTCCCTTGCGCCTCGATCAACTTTTTTCTGTTCTCCGCCAGTTTGCCCAGTGTTTCCTGGATTCGCCTCTCGCCATCATGTTTTCCAGCATCCACGAACCGGGTCAGCAATTGGCGCTGGCTGGCCTTGTCCTGGGCGATTTCGTAAATCTCATTCTGCCCGTAGATTTCAATTTCGGGCAGCAAATCCGCAGGCGTAAATGAAGACGGATTGCCGCTCTCATCTTTCAGACTGACACTTTCGCCATAGCGTCTGGCAACAGTAAAACGCTTGCCATTCATTCGAGCGGAACGAATCACGATCTCTACTCGCGCTTTGGATTTACCCAGATTCTCTTTGATGATTTCGTCGTGTTGCTTTTGTGCGTTTTTGCCAATGGGTTTCAGTTGCAAGGCATAGCGGATGCACTCAAGCAGCGTGGATTTCCCGGTCCCGCGCCCGCCAATGACCGAATTCAAATGTTCGGAGAATTCAATTTGAACCTCATCCAGATAGCCACCCGTGACCTTCAGGCTCTCGATACGCGAGTAATACTTTTCGGAAACATCGCTGTTCAACCGTACCCGGGACTCCGGGTCTTGAAACGCCAGCTTGAATGACTCGAAGCATGGCCGGGTCATTTTGATCAGGCACGACGCTTTCTGGTCGGCCAAGTCTTCGGGTTTTGCCACGTCCTTGGCATTGATAATAGCAACCTGATTTTCACGCTGATAGTTGCTATCTACGTTTATCAATATTTTACGATAGCCATTGCTTTCGCCATTTTTTAGGTCGTCAAGCGCCCCAGGAATCTGTGCGGCCTTGAGCAATGGATTTTGCCAGACATGAACGAGTTTCTGGCGCAAGATCCCGCTTTCATTGGTACAATGAGCGGCATAAACGAAACCGCCTAGCTCCTCAACTTTAGCAAGGAGATCATTCCCCCCAAGATTGGACGGCCAAACACCGTTATCAGGATCAGTCAAACCTAATGCGCCAAGATAGCGATTAAGTTGGTCTCTTGAGGTGTCTTCCGAGAACAGACACACAAAATGCGTTTTCTCGGTGGAACAAATCTCAAAACCCGGAAATACCAGAATGCCGTTGGCATTCATGACCGTGCGAATAGCATCCACACCATCGACATTGCCGTGATCTGCCCAACCAATCACCTTGATCTCGTTATCCTTTGCGATACGCAGCAGTTCTTGATTGTACTGATCTTCCGTCAGGCCGTGGTCGCTACCACGCAAGGTTATATAACCCGCCGGGTTGACTTGCAGGGCGCATTTCCAAAATCTGGCTTTTGTGTATTGTTCGGTCATAACAATCCCCCCGATTCAGTGATTTTTCCCATCATAACACGAAACACCTTCATCACCTCATCCCCAAGATGATTGATTACCTTCACAGCAATCCGCATTGAACTGTTCGGAATAACCAAACAGTTGCCGCTGGAGTCAGTTCGCCATCTTCAAAGATGTGCTTGATGTGCTCACTGATGGTGCCCTTGGCCTTACCGAACAGCTCGGTCAATTGCTTCTGGCTCAGCCACAGGGTTTCCGCCTCCAGCATCACGTCGATGCGGGTAGCGCCGTCTTCGCTTTGGTAGATCAGGAATTGTTTGGGATCGGTCATGGCGTGGTATTAGTCCTTGAATCGCACAGTTGCAGATCAACCACTGTGGCTTGCCCGGCTTTCTGCTCTTCGCCGGTGAGTTTGGCCAGGCTATCGGTAAAGGTGTCGGCGATGCTAAAGTTCATAACGGGATCACTTTTAGATGTCTAAAGTCTCGATAGTGCTGTCCCCGAACCAATTACCGACAGTTTGAAGAGCAGCGCTTGAAAGTTTTTGAGTAAAAAGAATGGCTAGCCGTTTTTTCGGTCGGGAACAAGCAACGTAAAAAAGATTCCGATTACGTTCATACGCTAAAATCTTACTGGCGGGAATGTGTGCAACATCTCCAGCAAATTCAAACATTTCATTGAAATTATATTGATTCCATCCCCTGCCTACGATAACCAAAACATTTTCGAATTCAGCTCCCTTGACACCATGTTTCGTTTGGAACGGGGAATGACCAGAAAGGTAATGTGTTAACGCAATGATTTCCTGATATGAAACTCCTCTTAACGCCTCTAGTTCTCGCAAAGCACGGGGTATTTCTTCGCCAGTCCCCGGATCGAACTGAGATAACTCTCGTTCTAGTCTTTCAACATTATCAGGAAGTCTTGGCCGTCTAGTTTGGCGTAAATGATCGATTACTTCGGCAACCGTCCCGATGTTTCTAATCGCCATGAGACGATCCATGGCGGCTGACCATTTTCCCTTGTCAGCATGGCCCTTAATTACAGGAACGTTCCCACCCAATATGTTAAACATTTCCCCATATTTTCTTTCACTATATGCGGCACAAGCGGGCTCAAGGCTATCTGCAAAAAAAGCAATATGAGGATGTTCTTTCTTCGTAAATGATTCATTAAAAGCGAAGACGGGAGGAATGCTGCTATACCCTTGTTTGGCTGCGAGCACACGATGTGTTAGCATCAAAATCTTACTCTTTCCGGACGACAGGTCCCAATCATCGTGAGAGAGACGATCTAAAACCATATTAAATGCAAGATCGGCCGCATCATCAGGCAAATCTCCTTGCCAGTGATTTTGGGTCTTCCGCGCCCCTGGCCAGTTATTTGTATGGAAGATACGAACACTACCCAGATCGCCAGGGTCCACGACAAACTGGGGCAAAGCCGGCCTCATTCGATTAAGACAATCAACGACAGCACCCACAGACCGGAAGTTGGCTTGCTTGCCAATAACAGTTAAGCTATCGTGCTCGATCTTTCCGCAGCCATCACCATAGATTTTCTGCCAATGATCTCCGAAGAATCCGAATTGTGGGGAGCTAGCTTGCCCTAGAAAATGGATTTTTATCGATTCAATCCAACCCGCGTTAGTATCCTGATATTCGTCAATCAAAATTATGGGATATTTAGAGGTGACAATAAGTCTAAATTTCTGGTTTGACATCAGGGAAATAGTTAAACTCAGAACATCGTCGTGATGGATAGAAACACGATCATCCCGAATGCTACGGTGACCTAAAGTGTATTCAATTACTCGATCACCTAAATCACCAACTTCAGCTAGTCTGTCTTGCCATTGACTAAGTTGTGCCAAAGCATCTCGCATTGAGCGCTGGAACCCGCTGATTAACGACCAGCAAAATGCATGTATTGTGTCGCAAAAGATGAGGGGGCTACTGTCTGTTCTCGCTTTAATCTCATCTTTCGCGACATTAGTGAACGTGATACATGCGATCTTTTGGTTACGATTTGGGAGTTTGTGTTGATCCCGTTTTATAAGATATTGCAGTGCCTTAACAAGTGTGTACGTTTTCCCGGCTCCAGCACCAGCTTCAAGCAGAAAGCTCTCGCCACGTTCAAGGCAGCCATATACCTCAGAGAGAGCTTGTTCACTGGCTTCCTCAGCAGGATTCAATAGAGGAGTTGGCTCAGGCATCTTGTCCACCTTCTATCGATTCAGGATCTGTAGCCACCACTCCCAATTCAGTTTCAACAGTTTGTGTTACCCCAGCTGCGAGCCATTTCAGACCGTCGAGGATATAACGAGGTGGATTCCAGTTTTTGTCATCTATAGCGTGTTTGAGCGCAAATTGAGATTTCTTAATCTTTGAGGCCATTGCATAGGCTTTTTGGGCTTTGTCGTTGGATGCCCCGTCTGTAATTTCAAATTTCTCTAAGTTTGCTAAGATAAAAGCATCTTCGAAGGACCTACCACAAGGGTCACCTTCTGTTTCCGGCACCTGGTAAGCAATACGCTTTAGTCCTTTAATTTTTTCTTGGCTATCTTTTGATACTAAGGAGCTCAGCGAACAATCTCCTCCAGAAAACCAAGAGTTAAGACAAGCGTTGCTTGAGGCAGTTCCTTCATGAACTGGACAAGCGCTACCTCCTGCGGCTATCACCGCGTCGATGTCGGTGATTATAAGACTCCGTAATTCAAGGAATTCCAATAGATCAAAAAATATGTGGGCATAGGCCCCGCCAACTTCCATGATTGTCAAGTACTGGCTTGACAACTTGGGAGTTTCTGGAGTCCCTGTTTCCATTTTATCTATTATCACAGGCAATAGAAGTCGTTCACTAGTCCCTTCTATAAGCACAGCCTTATCAGCGAAAAAAAGATCACAGCGTGTGAGAGTCAAATACTGATGGAGAAACTTCTTGTGATCTCCAGGGGCCTCTTTCAACCCCTCACGGAGATCTTTAATTATAGTTTGCCTTACTACGGATGCTCCGGTGGGAAGATGTGGCAAGAAATATCTGATAGCTTCAAAACCAGCCGCATTGGCAATATGTGATGAATGGGTTGACACAACAAATTGAATAGGCCAGGGAAGCTCTATGCCCTCTTGAGCATTAAGCTGCCGCGTTATCTTGGAAAGTTGACGTATAAAAACTTCCTGCATCTGAGGATGTAGATGCGCCTCAGGTTCTTCGATAAAGATCAGATTTACGCCGGATGCGCTAGTCTCAGCTCTGAATTTTCTATAAAAACTGACGATTTGGAGAAGGATAAATACGAGGTTTCTTATTCCTAGCCCGTTATATGATTCCGGAAGATGAACTCCATATTGCCCGGCATATCTGACTTTAGTATGGTTTGAGAGTAGCCGTTTGACATCTAATGTAGTTTCCGTTTCTATATCATGACCCCCAAGACCGGGATACCCAAAAGTGGCCAAAGTAGGCATGAGGCCTTTTAGTTTAGTGTTGAAATCAATATCTACTTTTTCTTGTATTTCAAGAACTGCCTCCTGTAATGCCTTCGCGATAAGTTGATCATTTTCATCAGCAGTTGGAGACGTTGCTGAAGTAAAAAGACCTTCAAGTATTTTCGCTAAAACGTCTTTTTCTTTAGATGTGTTGTCATCAAGTCCTCGCTGTGCATTGATGAGATCAGTTTGGAGGAGAGAGCGTAGCGAAGATTGCGATAGCTGTTTTCGGTTGGAGGAATCCCGAGGATCTTCAGCCCATACCCTCAGAATAAATAACGCTGGGATCCGTTCTCGCAGAACACGAAAAAAACTTAAGCGAGTTTCGTCAGACAGCGCCTCCGTCGGCAACCCCTCAAATAACGGGCCGATACCACCATCCTTTAATTCATACCGGGAGACTGCTAATGCTTCATTGCTGTCGGGATCGAGGTCGATGATAAAATCACTGAGGTGGCCAAAATCTGGTTGAGCGGGATCATACTTAAAATATATCCTCAACTCTATGCTTGGCAGAAGTTCCCTGACAACATCTTCTTCTGCCCCTTCATTATGGGCACTTAAAGCTGCGCAAAAATTGTCATAGGAAGCGTTTGAGAAATCCTCGATCTGAAATTTCGGGCTTTGATCAATCAGGAACCTGCGAATCACCTCTGACAGGGAGGTTTTACCACTATTATTCCGTCCCACAACAAGGGTTGTTTCTTTTTCCAAAACTAATTCAACATCGAGCAATAGCCTAAAGTTTCGTACTCTGATCTTACTAATAAACATGAGGTCCGTCCTTAATTGCTAACATCATTTACTCGAAACACCTTCATCACTTCATCGCCGAGGTGGTTGATTACCTTCACCGCAATTCGCCCGGTTTTGGGTTTGTCGAAGGGGCGGGAGGTGTCGCTATTTAGAGTTGCCCAGGCCTCTTCGTTGATTTCGGCTTTCAATGTTGTCTTGAGGGACTTGTAGGGATCGTTGGCCCCCAGGAAGTAGGCGTGGCGGACAAAAAAGCTTTCTTCGTTGTAGTCGGTGTCGATGAACCAGCAGGCAATGCCTTCGGCGGAATCGCTCCTGACCTCGCCGGAGTTGGGGTCAAAGACGTCCACGCCGTTGACCTTGACCTGGATCTGGTCATCTGTTGCCTTGATGATATCGATATCCGGTTCGCCGAAGATGACGAAGAGATTGCCCTTGCCGGTGTTCTTAAGGTCATCGGCCATGTGCAGGTCGGCGTTCATCCGGGCTTTCAGCACCGGGATGCGGCCGAGTTTGTCGAACTCGGAGGAGTGGGCATCGTAGTTGAAGGCGCAGGCGATGAGCACATCAAACCCGGCATCACCGGCCTCGCGGGCCGCCTGCACCAGATCGGGACGGGAGACGGTGCCGAACTCGGGGCCGACGAAAATCGCTGCGCGCTTTTCTGAAGTTTGAAGAGTGAAGGGTGAAGAATGAAAGTCGGCAGATCCACCCTCTTTTTTTTCACTCTTCTCTCTTCCCACTTCACTCTTCTCCTCGTATCGTCCTTCGGCGCAGACCAGATCGCCGGGCCAGGGGGTCAGCGAGGTGAAGGCGATCTTGTCTTCCTTATGGGCCTGCTGGACTCCTGCGGTTTTCAGGTTTTCCAGGATCATGGCGGTAAAATCCCGCTCCTCGCCGTAGCTCCCTTTGGGCTCCATCGTGGTGTCGAGCAACTCGTCATCAGCGCCGACGGCCAGCACCCGGTGCGGCGACAGGCTCTCCACGGTAAAGGGACCCGCCACCCGCACCTTTTTCCTGTCCTCATAGGGTTTGTCGTAGAGGTATTCAAACTCGGCCTTGGCGGCAATGGAGGCGTCAATTTCCTGTTGCCGGGCGATGCGTTGCCGCCACCAGTCGGCATGGAGTTTTTTTGCGGCCTCCGGCCATGTTGCGTCAGCTTCGCGGGGGATTTCCCATTCTTCCCAAGGCCCCTTCACTTTTTCACCCTTCACTTTTTCACCCTTCACTCTTCCCACTTCACTATTCAGCCGCAGGCGTAACGGTTCAAGTTTTTCCTGGAATTTTTCCCAGATGACGTCAATTTCGCTGTTGTTGGCGATGGATTTCAAGGTGATGTGCGGCACCCGTTCATAGACAAAGCCCTGGCGGATATCGCCCCGACTGGGCCGGCTCGATGGCGCAGTGCGGGTGATTTCCGCTTCCTTTACCTGCCCGTCCCTGGAATCGGCCAGCAGATAATAGGAATACCGTGCCCCCATGATCCTGGCTCGGGCCAGGGCCAGAGCGACCCGGGAGGTGTCGATGGTGATCCAGCGGCGGCCCCACTGTTCGGCCACGTAGGCGGTGGTAGCAGAACCACAAGTTGGGTCGAGAATGAGATCGCCAGGGTCGGTTACCATCAAGATGCACCGCTGCACAGCAATTCCCGATCGCCATGTAACTATCTGA
>AMWB02117215.1_pt1 | contig 12081 bp, 11 predicted proteins | sample 200311 | NCBI WGS metagenome assembly AMWB02 (sample SAMN02737377, study PRJNA173069) | bioreactor metagenome | biome: anode biofilm in microbial fuel cells | place: USA: California | collected 2010-12-16 | reverse complement strand
AACCGCACAAACTGATCCCAAACGACTATTTGTTTTTTTTGATTCATTTCGACCTTCCTCAAGTTAATATTTTTTCTGGCTGAGCTGGTAGTTCATCCTGCTGCAACCACGCTCTGTTGTTTTCTATAATCAAGTAGAGACAGGGGACCAGCACCAGGGTAATAATTGCAGCAAAAACGATACCAAAGCCTAAAGAAAGGACCATGGGGATCATAGACCGGGCTTGCCTGGAAGTTTCAAAGATCATCGGTGCCAGCCCAAAGAAAGTTGTCAGGGTCGTCAATATCAACGAGGTTCATGACCGGGAGTTGATTCATTCAGTTTACCGTGCCGGTTATAAATTCGAGGAAAATTGAGCGGGGAGGACGCATCCAATTCCGTCTATTTTTTTGTCATATTTTTCAGGAATATGCTCACTTGGAGCACCATCTTTATTTGGATGAATGCAGCTAACCCGTTTCATTGTCAAATAGCAAACTGACAACAACTTATTACGAATTAGACGGTTTATAACAATTGCCATATGCGTTGATGTATCTGCGTTCTGGCGATATTAGAAATTGATGTTCCGCCACAATCCGGTCCCCCGTCTCACACGCATGCTTCTCCAGAAATATTTCGGGTAATTGATGGGGAAATTACCTTTGGGATTTATGGAGAGAAGTCAGCCAGAAAAATTGTTGCTGGACCGGGGCACCGTCGTTACAGTCCCACCCTATGAACCACACAATTACATTAATCTGTGCGGACACCCTGCAAAAATGATGGTGGTACTCGACAAACAGATGATCGAATTGTTTTATCCATATTGGACAAAAAGAAAAACCACAACCAATAGCATCTTCCAAGTAACAAATATTACGCATTACATGGAATAATTTGAAATCCCAGAAGCTTAGCCTGCTTTTTGAGGTTTCGTTGTAAGCGTTGCTGATGAAGCTTTTCTTGATCGGCAAAGACTGTTTCATCATAGGCTTTGCCGGTCTTTATCAGATAAAAAAAGATTCGCGCAAGTTTATGGGCCGTCGCAGTAATTGCTTTTTCTTTTTACCACGATTGGTCTGATCCAGGCAGTTGACATCCATTCCTTGTCCAGAAAAAACTGTTCTCAGGTCCTGTTCACATCCTCTCGGCAGACAGAGGTGCTCGACAGTATCTTCGGCACAACAGATAATTCTAGGTTTTCCATACGTCGACATGCGCATTGCCTGATTTTTGTAGAACTCGGGATTCTTGAAAGCCGCCAGGCGTTTTAGCTGGTTCAGAGCCCCTTGAGAGATGCCTGCCTTCGGAACAAACAGCATATTTCCGGCGACTAATTTCCCCCGCAGATGGTCATCAATTACTTTCCCATCAAGGTCAGAATATGCCTTATAGGGCAACCGGTCCATGTTCCTTTTGGCTTAACGCATAGTCCTGGTTTCCATTCATTCAGACAGGAGGGAGAATACCCAGACGTCCCTTTTTTTGTTTTCCCATCTCCTGGCGTAAACATCGTCTCGTCCTTTGAAAAGCGACATAAACAGCCTGATTTTTTCTCCTTAGTCAGCATTTTTGCTCATGCTTGGAGGTGAAACTATAGTAGCCTTCGGACCGATTATTGCCAATTCGGATGTATTCCCGGAAATTTCATCACCCGAATACCGCGCTTCCGCAATAACCAACCGTTTTTTCAGGGCTCTGATTTCCTCTTTCAACTTACTGTTCTCAATCAATAACACCTGACACTTCTCAGACAGCTCTGAAATTGAAACAGAATCTTCAATTTTCACGTTGAGACCTCTCGCATTTCCCGCCTGAGGCCCAGGGATTCAAACTATTTAAGAACAAGCTTTACGAAACTTGCCGGCAGGAACGCTCATAGGCCCATACAAAGGTGTCGCCTAACGGTTCGGTTAGGTCCTCAGTTCATGAGTTCTGAACAACTCTTCCAGTCGTCGGGGCTTGGCAATCGGCAGATAACCACTGCCGCCGATATCTATCGGACGGTGAAAAAGATATCCTTATAGGCGTAATATGTCAATTATAGAGACCGGTATCAAGGAGATGGAGCCTAATTTTTTAATTGAAACCAATAGCTGAATTGGACCAAGCTTGCAAAGACCTTTCCCGGCAAAAACATGGCAATAATCACCGAAATTTGGGAACAGTATCCCGTAGCGAAAGATTATCATGGGTACACATAGATGAAAGTTGATCTCCTCATATTCAGGTCAGCCATTATCGAAAGGTTCAAAAACTGTTTTCAAACATTTTTTGGGAGGTGTTGGTGCTCCGCGCTTTTGTTCTTCCGCCCCGCAACGAACCAAGATGCGTCAGGATTTTCTCAGAGCTGAGAGGTATCCCTTGGCAAGCGTCAACTGGATAGCACATTCCGCAGGTTTAGACTAATTTCTGATATGTTCTAATCGCTGTATTAACCAAGATCTGTCCATAAAGACTGTTTTAAAACTGCTCCAGCTCGAATAGCTCCTTTGAACCGATACTTTCGAATCCGACATTGAAAGCTGTGCAGAAGTGCTATTTGGTGAGTGGGGTGCTTAATAGCAAGGAAGGATTTGACTGTAACAAATACTGCTCCTGTGATACAAACAATGAATAAATTGCCTTGACCGAGAAGGTCGCTGATTCTCCGGTATTTCGATCTAGATAGAAAAGTCTCCTTAACTCAGGCAGGAGTATAAAGCATTCGGGTTTCAGCAATCGATAGAAATCATGTTCAATCCTTCGAAAGTTTGGCCAAACATTTTCATTTAAGATTACGAATAGGTAACTGTTATGAATAAGTATTCTCCTGCTTGGTTGGGTTGGCTGATGTGGGGTCTTGTGGCAATGCTTTATCTCCTTGGATTCTTTCAACGAATGGCTCCTGCTGTAATGGTTGATGAACTAATGCGCGAATTTGATATCAGTGGAGCGTTGATGGGAAATCTTTCCGCTACGTATTTTTATTCATATGCAGCGATGCAAATTCCCAGCGGTTTGCTTGTTGATAAAATCGGACCTCGCCGACTCAGCTCTTTTGCCTGTCTTGTTTCCGGATTCGGGGTTTTGCTCTTTGCCTGGGGACCAAACATCTGGTTTGCTTATGCTGGGAGGTTTCTCATCGGGGCATCAGTAGCAGTTGCCTTTGTGACGTGCATGAAACTCGCCGGTCATTGGTTTCCGACCAATAAATTTGCAACTGTCACCGGGGTTGCTCTCTTGCTCGGCAACATCGGTGGGGTGTTGGCAGGTGTTCCACTGTCGGAGGCTGTGGCGGGGGTGGGCTGGCGGGTGGCAATGGCTGTCAGTGGGATCATTACCCTGGTTACTGCAGTGGTCATGTGGTTGGTTGTGCGTGATGACCCAAGTGCGTATGGCTATGCGAGTCACGCCCATGCCTCGGTTCAGCAGAATGGTAATCTTCCCGCTGGTGCTGCTCTCAGGTCAGTTATCGCTAGAAAGGATACCTGGCTGCTGTTTTTCGCAGGGGGGTTTTCGGCGGCACCGGTCCTTGTTTTTGCTGGACTATGGGGGGTGCCGTATCTGACCCAGGTTTATGACCTTGAACGCTCAAAGGCGGCATCCATCACTTCAACCATGCTGGTTGCCTGGGCGATCGGTGGTCCACTGCTGGGCGCTTTGTCGGATCGGTTAGGGATCCGCAGATTACCTTATCTCATCAGTGTCGTTATCACGACCATGCTTTGGGCGATATTTCTCTTCGTTAAGTTGCCCTATGTGCTGCTGTATCCACTTTTGGCGGCAATCGGTTTTACCTCCGGTGCTCTTATCATCGGCTTTGCTTTTGCCAGAGAAGTCAATCATCCCGGTACCGCGGGTGCAACAGGAGGTGTTGTCAATATGTCGGTCCTTGGTATTGCCGCTATTATGCAACCAGGTCTCGGCAAGATTCTCGATTCTCACTGGGATGGGGTTTTGTTGAACGGGGCGAGGATTTACAACAGTGCGGCCTACTCTTCAGCTTTTATCTGGTTTTTGGTGAGTACCGCTCTTTCAATTATAATGGTCTATTTTACCAGGGAATCATTTTGCCGTGTCAAGGATTGCTGACCTTGTTTCAATGCCTGTCAGCAATCACTTTGCCCTATCACTCGAAGTCATAAAAAATTTATCGAGCAATTGCCACAACGTTGAATCCCGAGGTTCTTGCTTCGATAAACTTCCGCTTTGTCGCTCCAATCCATTGCAGTTCCTTTTTTCTGCTAACAAAGGCTGCAATGTAACTGGCAATAGTGGCATTTTTCTTGCCGATGAATCCGCATCTTCCTCCTCCACCTATCCTCCGATCATTCCAAAACTCTCTTTATCGAGGGGAAGCGATGTCTCTTGGAAATGTAAAGAAAATGTTCGGCACTGTCGGTTGACCTTCTTGATCAGTTTCAATCTGATCCTGCACAAAATACTTGCCCAAGAAGGAGCGTTCTGGCTCTTTTGAATCTTCAAAATTCATCCCGCGAATCCGTGGATAAATGGAGCATTTAAAATTATTGATGTTTCCAGATGCTCTTTTTTTTTGATGGTCAGGAAACCGTGGTTCACGGGAGCACACCGCTTTTGCTCGTAACTACCCCAAAAATGAGGGCAGGCCTCCCGGAACCTTACTGCAGGGCCGGTAAGAGGTTTGGCATTTCCTGCTTAACGCCTGTGATCGGCCTCATCTGGGTATCACACACCCCGCCCACTTTGACTGTTTTCGACACTTTTCCTCCCTGGCAAGTTTCCACCCTGATCAGCAATGCGACATCTCAGTTCCAGCGGTTTACCAACATTAATCGATGAAGGTGTTTTTCGATATCGTCCGATTTCGTTAAACATACAGCCACTCGGAATCCCATAGGGAGCACATCGGGACGGTGCTTTCAGGGGGACCCGTCTCCCATCCACGACGAATCCTGGATAGTTGTCAACAACAGTAACAACATCTTTGGCCGGGTCTTCCCGCACGCGGAAGCTGCGAAAATAATACCCGCCTTCCTTCTTTTGGTCCACCCGAATCCGAATATCGGCTCTCAGCGCGAAATTGTTGCCCCTGCGGGCCACCGCCCCTGACATGTACTCGACACTTAGTCTTTCTTCACAACTGCTGCATTGTTTGTTAAATCTCAATGTGATACCTTTTACAAAAATCCCTGCAGACAATTTAAGATGTCGACCCTTGGCAAGGTTCATCATTTATGGAAAACTGCAAACTCAGATTGTTCCTGATAGCCCGGAGGAAGGCTTCTCGCCGTCGTTAGCGTTCTGACTACCGCAATCTGCACCCTTACAGATGATGCCGGAGGTTGTTATTATTACCATCCCTCACGTGGTCGCCTGATATTTCTTGAAATTCTCAACTTGCTCGAAGATATCCTTGTATACCTCGTCCCGGTCAAGCGGTAAGTAATCATTTTCCGCCAGCAGTAGGACGAGGTCTGCCTTTAGTTCCGCCTTGATGGCATCCTGTTGGTTCCAGTCGGTCTATTTAACCTTGTCATCAATGACAACCTTGATCTCTTTGCCGAGGTTCAGGAGTCCGGCCTCCGGATAGGCAAATTCATATTTGATGGTCAATGTCTTGAGGGTGTCATAAAACACCTTTTCTTTAAAGCCGATACCCAGGTCAGTGGCTCGATCTTTTGGTCAGTATTGATCGGACTAACCAATTTGACAAATAGTGACGAGAGTGCTAATCGCTGCGGTTAGAGTTTTTTTTCTATATTCCAAATCCCTTGAAAGATAATTGGAATCAATGAATTTTGCAGGCATATAGATATCGGCTCGAGGACCATTGCGCTGGTTGTTATCGATGAGAATGGCCAGGTGCTTGAGCGCCGGCTCAGGGGTACCGGTTTTGATCCTCTGACCGAGGCCGGGACGGTTATGGATAGGGTTCGTTTTGCAAGAATGCTGGCAACTGCTTTTGCCGAATCGGAGGTAACCTCGTTGCTCGCCAGAGGAACGCTGGTCTTCAGCGGTGGTGTTGCCAACAATACCTGTATAAGCCACCTCTTGCAGGCGCAATTGCAGCGGCCAGTGTTGCTGCCCGAGGAGCCGCAGCTGGATGGCGCCTATGGCGCAGCGTTGCTGGCCATGGAACTCGGATAACGGTAAAAGAGAGAGGGATGATGATGGATGCGACTCTGGTAAATGCGATCCAGCAGCTCAGTGATCAGAACTTGGTGGATCTGGAAAAAGCGAAAAACGCCGGCCAGCCTATTGTCGGTTTTTACTGCCTCTATTCGCCGATGGAGCTGGCAGTGGCCGCCGGGGCTGCCGTGCTGCCGCTCTGCGGTACCCGCAACGACCCGATCAGCGCGGCCGAAGAGATCCTGCCTCGCAATCTCTGCCCGTTGATCAAAAGCAGCTTCGGGTTCGCCGCCACCAAGACCTGTCCTTTCTTTCAGGCGGCAGGACTTATCGTTGGTGATACCACCTGTGACGGCAAAAAAAAGATGTTTGAGCTGCTCGACGGTTACCGGCCGACCCATGTGATGCAGCTGCCGGCGGGCCAGGACGGAGATGAAGCCTTTGCCCTATGGCTCTCGGAGGTGGCGCGATTGAAGGCCAGGATCGAATTCTATACCGGGAGAGAGATAACCGATACAAACCTGCGTGAGGCTACCGCGCTGCTCAATCGCGAGCGGGCCGCCCGCAAGAACCTGATGGATGTAAACATGCTGCGACCTGCACCGCTGCGCGGTTCGGATCTGGTGACAGTGTTGTTCAAGGTCGGCTTTCTGCTCGACAAGGAGCAGGGCATTGTCTGTATGAACGAAATTGCCGCTGCCATGCGGGCCCGGCATGCCGAAAGTGATGGCGGTCCCCAGCGCAAGCGTATCCTGCTCACCGGGGTGCCGGTGGGGTTAGGCTCGGACAAGGTGGTACATATAGTTGAACAGTGCGGTGCTGATGTGGTTGCGATGGAAAACTGCTCCGGTTACAAGCAGGCCTTCCAGGTGGAGGAAAAGGGCGATCCCCTCGTCAACCTGGCCAGGCAGTACCTGGCCACCCCCTGTTCGGTGATGAGTCCGAATCCGGGCCGGTTTACGCTCCTGCGTGAAATGATCACAGACTTCGCCGTCGACGGCTTAATTGATCTGACCTGGCAGGGCTGTCACACCTATAACATCGAGGCTCATAAGGTAGAGGGGTTTATACACGAGACCTTCGGGATACCGACGCTTCACCTGGAAACGGACTATGCGAGCAGCGATACTGAACAGCTGCGGGTCCGTATCGAGGCCTATCTCGAGATGCTCTAAATATCTGAGTGTCAGTGATGCCCATGCGATTTCAGAAATTCGCCCGGAGACATTTCAATTATTTTTGATCGTTATCATAATTTACAGCGGACTGTGCACGCTTCTGTCGAAGAATGACAGCAGATGGGCACATGCCGGAATAACCTCCCCTTTATACTAATTCCAAGGAGCCGAAATGACGAAAAAGATCTGCATGTCCATGATGATGAGTTTTCTTGCGCTGTTGATAATTTGCCCGGTTGCCCCGGCCGGCGAGCTGGAACCGTTGGGCAAGGGACTCACAGTCTGGTTCGACACTGGTGGTCCAGTGGGCGGGCCATACAACACCATTGTCCAGAACGGCGCCATGCAGGCCGCGGCAGACATGGGGTGCACACTGAAATTGCTCTACTCCGACTGGAACCCGGAGAAGATGATCGAGAATTTCAAGAATGCGGTTGCTGCCCGTCCCGCAGGCGTTGTGATCATGGGCCATCCCGGAGATGATGCCTATGCACCTTTCGTCAAGGAGGCCATGGACGCTGGCGTGCTGGTCACCTGCGTGGATACCGATCTCCCCAAAATCCGCCAGGAATACCAATCCAGAGGATTCGGGGTGCTTGATACCGATCCGGACGCCATGGGAACAAAGATGACCAAGGAAGCACTTGCCCGCTCCGGGATCGGAAAAGGCAGCCGGGTTTTTGTCTGGGGCCAGAAGGTCATGCAGGAGCGCGGGCGCCGGGCACGGGCGATGATCCGCACCCTGGAAGAGGCCGGAATGGTAGTGGATTATTTCGAAATCAGCCCCGAGATCAGCAAGGACACGGCTCTGGGCACCCCCGTCATCACCGGGTATCTGGCCAGCCATCCGGACTGTAAGATGATGCTGATCGACCACGGCGCATTGACCTCCCAGATGGAGAATTTTCTGAAAACTGCGGGTGTCGGCCCCGACGAAATTTACGTGGGCGGCTTCTCGCTTTCGCCCGCCACGGCCACGGCCATCGAGCATGACTACGTCGACGTCGTCCTGGAGATGCAGCCCTACCTGTTGGGCTATTTCGGCGTGGCTCAGATCGTTTTGACCAAGCGCTATGGGTTCACTGGTCTTCGGATCGATACCGGCGGTGGCCTGATTACTAAGGAAAATATCGCCCTTATCGCACCGCTGGCCAAACAGGGTATTCGCTAGCCATGGATACGACCAAGTCGGGCCGGCGTCCCCGGACGCCGTGCCTGAGCCTGCGGCAGATCAGTAAATCGTTCGACGGCGTGACAGTCCTGAAATCAGTCAGCCTGGATCTCTTTCCCGGAGAGATCCTTGGGCTGGTTGGAGATAACGGCGCCGGTAAGTCGACTCTGATCAAGCTACTGGCCGGTGTGCACGCGCCGGACTCCGGTCGGCTTCTCATCAACGGCAACGAGATCGATCTTGCAACCTACAATGTTCGCAGTGCTCGTCGGTTGGGCATCGAGACGGTGTTCCAGGATCGCTCCCTGGGGGAGAAACAGCCGCTTTGGCGCAACACGTTCCTGGGGCGGCCCATTGTCAATCGATTTGGTTTCATCAACGTCAAAGAACAGAAACGGGTCATGTTGCATCTCCTGCAGAACCACATCGGCCTGCGGGGGGTGGGGATCGACGCCGATGCCCGGGTGCGTACCCTCTCCGGTGGAGAGCGGCAGGGGTTGGCCATCGCCAGGGCCATGTATTTCGACTCCTCCATCGTCATCCTCGACGAACCGACCACGGCCCTTTCGCTGCATGAGGTGGAAAAGGTGCTGAAGTTCGTGGCCGAGATCGTGGAGCGGAACAAAGCCTGTATTTACATTTCCCACAACGTGAGCCATGTCTATCGGGTTGCTCACCGGATCGTCATGCTGGATCGGGGCGAGCTGGTCGGCGAGTATGTTAAAAAGGATATGTCCCCCGAAGAACTCGGCGCTCGGCTGATGGGATTCCAGGCGGGCTCAGGCGCGGGGGAAGCATGATCCCGATATTGTTGCAGCGGTTCAAAATCCAGGTGGGGGTTTCCGGCCTGCTGACAGGCCTGCTGGCCGTCTTCATGTTGGCCAGTCCAGCGACCTTTCTCGGACCCAGGATCTATATCTCATTCGCATCCACGATTCCTTTCGTGGCTATCCTGGCCTTGGCGCTCACCTTTTTGGTGATTGCCGGGGAACTGGATTTGTCTTTTCCGGCGGTGATGGCTATGTCCGGTCTGACCTTCGCCGATGTGTATCTCAAGAGCCAGAGCCCGTTGCTGGGGTGGGTCGCGGCTATCGGCGTCGGCACCTTGGCCGGCTATCTCAACGGGCTGCTGATCGTTCGCGTCGGTGTGCCGTCCATCATCGCCACCATTGGCACTCAGTTCTTCTGGCGGGGGCTCTCCTCTCTTTTGGCCGATGGCCTTGCCCGCAGCATGGCGCCGGTGCGGGAGACATGGCTCCACCACGTTTTTGTGGGACGCATCGGCAGTGTACTGCCCGCGCAATCCCTGTGGTGCCTCGTGATCGCCTTGTTGTTCATGGTCATTTTGAACCGTCACATCTTTGGGGATAATGTCCTGTTCATCGGTGATGATATTCGTACTGCCAGGCTGATGGGGGTTAACACCGATCGGGTGCGGATCTTGCTCTTCACACTCATGGGCACGGTGAGCGCCTTTGTCTCCGTGATGGTCTGCATGGAAATGGCCAATTGGTGGCCTACCCAGGGAGAGGGTTACCTGCTGCTGGTCTTCGCCGCCATCTTTATCGGTGGAACATCCGTTTTCGGCGGGGAAGGGACGATCTACGGCACTTTGATCGGCGCTATCATCATCGGTATCATCGAAGCGGGTATCATCTGCGCGGGTTTCTCCGGGTTCTGGACCCGCCTGGTAGACGGCTTTATCATCGTAGCTTCGGTGTCGGTCTATGCGGTTCTCTTTCGGACCGGACGTTAACCCAGCAACCGTTGACCGCCGCGCTATTATTGGGTGATAAGCAGTTGCTTTCAAAGGGGGCCCTGAGATATCGGCTATCTACTCGAAGCCGCTACATTTACAGGCGCCAGATTATTCTTTTCAGGCCGATATTGCAAAGTTTTCTCCATTCTCTACTCGCTTCATGTCAGGGCCTTGGTTTTTTATGTCCGGTGAGACAGCTACACGATACAAACGATACCATTGCAATCAACAAAAAGCGGAGTTCCTGAAGCCGTTATGTTATCCATGAAGAAGTTTGAAGGTTTTTGGGAGACTATTGACATCCTCGCTGATCCTGAAATGATGCAACAACTTACCCCAAGTTTATATCCTCTTTTCATGCTCGGTATTATAGAGTCGGAAACTGAGACGTCACTTTCAGCCCGTTTTTCCGCCCATGCAGTCAAACTTTCGCCACTTTTTCCGACAAAAAAGCGCACTTCTTCCTTTGACGTTCAAAAATGCTTTTGCGATCATTACACTCGAATTGGAATTTTCGATATATTATCAAACGTTTGATCAAAAATCCTCCGAAATGGATAGCCTTCAGCAAATGAAATCCATACCTTTCTCACTGTTATCCGTATTTTCGCACCAATCTTGAAGAGTCTCAGCCTGATTGTATCGCATTGCGCCTTTGCCGTCTCCGTGCCCGCCAAGCCAAGTCGACGTACAACCTGGATGAGGACATAGGCTACCGATGAAAAATACAGCCGGATCTGGTTGCTGTGCATTTTCTGCTTACTGGTTCTATCTGCAAAAAGCGTCAGTTGCTGTTCTTTGATTCGGTTCTCCATGTCGCCACGGGCACAATACATCTTTTCATATAACACCTGATCCTCGTATTCAGTAGGCGTAAATGAGGTGACGACGAAGCGGGGATTGGCACCTTTGCAAAGATACTCAGCTTTGCCGACAACCCGGCGTTGCCAACGCCAGGTGTCTCGGGTTTTATAACAAAAATCCTTAAAAACACGGGAGGCTTTGCCACTGCATTGATAGAGTGCATGAGCAAGTGCCAGTTCTTCGCCGATTTCCTTTTCCAAGCGGCTATTGCTGGCAAGTCCAAGGATGAAATCAACATCATTGTCCTCACACCACACCATAATTTCTTCACGACAAAAGCCGTTGTCACCGCGAACTATGATCTGAGTATCCGGCCAGACCAAACGAAGACGTTCGACTATTCGGCTCACCTCTTCAACTGTACCGGCAGCTCCATCATTACTGGCCCTTCGCAGACGGGCATACAGCAGATGTTCACTGCAAAAAATGTAAAGCGGTAGATAACAATATGCTTTGTAATATCCATGGAAAAAGCGCCTTTCCTGATTACCGTGCAGCGGATCGTCGGTGGCGTCAACGTCAAGAATAATCTGCTCAGGACTATTTTCCCGTGATTCTAGAAAGATATCAATAAAAAGATTACCCACCGATTTCGGTGATACAACTACTTTTTATATGGACTATTCGCTGTGGCATCTGCAGGCGTCAATTCCAGCCTGTTTATGGTGCTTTTACCAGCCAGAGGCTTGCCTTTATCCAACTCAGATTTTCTATCCATCCCGGTTGGATCACTTTTTCCTACAGCGATTGCCAGCATTTGATCTTTTACCAAATGATCATGATCGTTGAGACCCTCATATCCCAGTGCGAGACCGATTGCTCTCTGAGATACCAGTGACAACACACATGTTCAATATGCTTTTCTTCACGATAGTCGGTAAAGCTATCGGCAAAACGGCTCAGTATTGCGGTGCGCTGTCCAACTTCCCGCAGCAACAGGCCAACACCATCAGATGTAATCATCCCTCCATCGAATTCAGCGACAATATCTCTTCTCCCTAACCCGAATATCTCATTAAGTTGAACAAAAAAGG
>AMWB02019846.1_pt1 | contig 12086 bp, 22 predicted proteins | sample 200311 | NCBI WGS metagenome assembly AMWB02 (sample SAMN02737377, study PRJNA173069) | bioreactor metagenome | biome: anode biofilm in microbial fuel cells | place: USA: California | collected 2010-12-16 | reverse complement strand
AGAATATAAAAATAGTGAATTCTATAAAGGTTATTGTGAAATTTGTAAACAGAAAAATGTTGAATTACATTTACACCATAAAACATATAAAAATATAGGGAAAGAAAGAGTTGAAGAGTTAAGTCAACTTTGTAAAAAATGTCATTCTATAGTACATAAGTTAGGGAAAATAGATTTTACATCAAATAAAACATTGAACAAAATAAAGAAGGAATTAGAAAAAGATAATTTGATAAATAAGAATAAACCTACGGAGGAAATTAAACTTAAAACGATTGTAAGAAAAAAAGTTTGATAAGATAATTCAGTTTATTTGATATGAACAATTTGTAGTCTCTTGAGCATAAGGTGCGCCTAAAAATGAGGTTGACATTCGTTCAACGTCTGGAGTTAGGCTAGAGCAACCATGATTTCTGGTTCATTTAGAAATCTCCCCGGTGATTGGGGGTTGGCAAAGGAGAACAAAGGCCAACTAAAAAAACTATCGACCAGACGGGTGAAAAAGACCACGGAAATCTAGTAGTCGTCGGAAGGCTCAGATTTCCCCCCGAAGTTGTGCAGCGGCAGAATAAAAACGGAGTCGAACTTCCCTTCTACCAAAGATTTATGAGGTCTTTGTGTCTCTGCTATTCCGATTGCTTGCTTTTTAAGCAACTAGCCTCTGGGTTAGGGCAGTTGCGACCAAAAAACAATATCAGTAACTAATTGATTTTATTGATTTTTCAAATTTATCATCTATCAGTTCTAAAAAATTCTACGAGCGTAAGCGAGTTTCCCCGCAGGGGAACAATGTTACTATCAAGTAATATCTTGAAATAATCTTGTTATTCCAAGTCAATTACAAAAACATTCCTAATCACTATCAAATTCTTCCTAGTCAATTTATAAAACATTCCTTGTTATTCCTAGTCACTATCTAAATCTCAATGAATAACTATGTCTACTATTTGTTGCCATTCATTTCTAATCCCTTTCGCTACGCTACAGGGAACTTCGTTCGGCTGCGCCTCACTTCGTATTTTTTACTTGACTTGTAAGATTCCTTGTAGTACAATATATTCTAATGAACTTATTTAGAAAGGAATTAGTAATGAGTAGTAAAAATTATGTTAGCAAGGAAGATCTATATAATGAAATTGTCAAGTATTTTGAAGATGGAATTGTATCTGATCACTTACATTTAATGATTTTTGACATGGCAAAAAGGATTGCGACTAAGGGTAGGTTTCATGGTTACACATGGCGGGAAGATATGGTAGTGGATGGTTATCTAAGATGTATCAAGTATTTAAAAAGTTATGATCTTACTAGGAAAAATCCATTTGCTTATTTTACTACAATCATTTATCATACTTATTGGGCATATAGAACTGAGGAAATGGATTATCAAAATAAAAAGTGGATTGCTTTGTCAAATCTTGTTACTAAAATGGAACATGAGTTTAATATAACTTTAACAATGCCTGATAATATTAAGGAAAAAGTTTATTCTTCTGGTTCTACCTTTGATGATTCTTTGGAGGAACAAAGTGAATAATTCTTGTACTGTTACTACTGGAACAGTTGTACATTTCTTTGATGAAAAATTTTCTTGTAACGAAGAAATGGTAGCTTATGATAAATGTTTTAAAGTAATCAAATCTTGTTCTTCTAAAAATAGGTGTCACAAAGATTGTTGTGATAAATTACTTTTCAACTATTTTAGAATGTTTGGTGAAACTTTTCATTATAAAAAGTTGTCAGAGATTTTTTGTATGAAATTTATTCTTCCAAAATAGTAGAAGACGGCTATTGAAAATGAAATTCAATATTAAGTAAAAAGGATTTATATGAAAAGGTTATTAGTTGGTGATTTACATTTAGGCGTAAACGAAGGAAACCCAAAGTTTCTTGAATATCAAAAGAAATCTCTTGAGTGGATAATTAATCTTTCTAAGGCCGATGAAATTAAAGCCGTTGATTTTCTAGGTGATATTTTTGATAATCGAGATCATTTATCTCATTCCTCTATTGATTTGTTTAATTGGTTTTTTGATGAAATTGAATCTAAAGTTGGAGTAATTGTTGTTGGAAATCATGATTGTCCATATAAAAATACCAACAAAAACAATAGTGTTTCCTTGTTGAATCGAAAGTATTTTTTAGCAGATCGTGAACTTATTGAGGTGAGCGATAGGATCTATGTTCCTTGGGTAAATAAAAAAAATCAAGAAGATTTTAGTATTGCCTTGAAAAAAACAAAAGCTAAGATTTGTTTTGGACATTTTGATATTTCTGGTTTTGATATGATTAAAGGTGTAACATCAAAACAAGATTCTATTTCAAGAGATTTGTTAAGAAAATTTGATCAAGTTATATCTGGACATTATCATAACTTTTCTAGGAAGGAAAATATAACTTATGTTGGTTCTCCATATCAAATTGATTTTTCTGATTTAGGAGTAAAGAAATTTGTAGCAACATTAGAAAAATCTTATTTAGAATTCATTGAAAATCCATATACGTTTTTTGTTTCTGAAAAAATAGAATCAGAAGAAAATTTACCTGATATTGATTTTCTTCTTGACAAAAAGGTGAAATTATATATAAACTGTGAGCGAACAATTAAGATTGAGAAATGGCTTGCTAAACTCATTGAAGTAAATAATGATATTAAGATTAGTGATGATTTCAGTTTTATTAGTATTGATGAAAAAAATGTAAATATTAAAACAGAAAATTTTTTAGATATGTGGAAAGATTTTTTAGATGAAGGGATAGAATACAAGGAAGAACTAAACGATTTGTTTATGGAGGAATATCAAAAGTTATGCAAGATTTAAGTGTTTATTTTTGTTGTGGAGAAATGGTTTTCGTTGAAAAAAATGAAGAACGATTGTATGCTACACCAAAATGTCCAGTGTGCAATAAAAACATGAAATTAGCCGAGGAAGTTTACAAAGAGAAAGGAAATGAAAATGTATCTCATTTTTCTTGAATTTATCAAGAAACCAAGTAACATAGTCATTGTTACCCTAAGTGTGTTATTGACGTTGTGTTTTATCAATTCTCAGTTGAAGGATATTAAGATTAGTTCATTAAAAAATGAAATCAAATCTTTGAATCAAGAAATTGAACAAATTGAACAAGCTAGGAAAGTTGAAAAAGATTTATATGAACACAACATTAAAGTTGTTAAACAGGCATTTTCAGAACTACAACTAGAAGTTGAAAAATTGAAAGATGTTATCAAACAAAAAAATGAAGAATTGGCTAAACAAGGAGATAGAGTAGAACACTGGAAAAAATTGTATTCAAATAAACAATGTGTGAATAATGATCAAGAAATAGTTAAACCTACACAGGGGATTATAAACGATGAAACGAATTTTACTATCATTACTTCTGTTAACAACATCTTTGGTTTTTAGTGCTTGTGCTGCAAAAGAAATTAAACCAACAGAAAAAATTGTAATAGAAAAAGTGTATGTGTATGAAAAATGTGTGAAAAGTGTACCTCCAACATATAAAAAACTAGAACAAAACAGTCATATAGGTAGTGCATATAATGTCAACATTCTTCTTGAAAATTTGACATTTATGGATGATTACATTAAAAGTTTAGAGTCTACTGTTTATTGTTATGAGAATCAATCAAAGGAAAAAAACAAATGACATTCAGAGAAGAATTAGAAGTTCTATTAGAGAAACATAAAAGAAACAACATTTCAGACACACCAGATTATGTTTTAGCTAAATTTATGACAGACTGTTTAACATCTTTTGAATGTGCTGTTGGTATTAGAGAGTCTTTAAAATCTAACAAAAAAAGGTGATATTATGTTATCAGTTGATTGTCAACTAATCATTAGTGCTGGTGTTTGTTTCATTCTTGATTCTCGTTCTCCAATGTTAATGAATACAATGTTATCTGTGTTAGATAAACATTGGGGTGAATTTGAATTACCAATTAAACAAAATATCATTAATGAATTAAAAGGTAATTTTAGTAAAACTGGTAATGAACCTATTGATAACTTTCTTAAAAGAAAGGTCTGTTAATGATTTTTCATGTAGTGAGATTAAAAAATTTTCTTAGTTATGGTAATAATTTCACAGAATTTGTGTTGAATGATTCGCAAGTATCTGTAATCACTGGAAAAAATGGTCATGGAAAAAGTTGTTTGACAGATGCTTTGTATTTTGGATTAACTGGAAAACCATTTAGGGCAGTTAATAAGAATGAATTAGTGAATACTAAGAACAAAAAAGATTGTGTCGTTGAAATTGAATTTAGTGTTGGTCAAGATTTCTACTTTGTTAGAAGAGGAATCAAACCAAATATTTTTGAAATTTACAAAAACAAAGAATTGATTGATGAAAGTTCTCATGTTAGAGATTATCAAGAAGTTCTTGAATCAATCACAGGATTAAATAAATCTACTATTGAACAAACACTGATCATTTCTAATAGATTTTATAAACCATTCTTAGAACTTTCAGCTTCAGAAAAACGAACATTTATTGAAACGGTATTCGGGCTTGATCTTTTAACTTTCATGAATGATTCTCTTAAAATTCGTTTGTCAGAAACAAAACAGTCAGAACAATTCAACGAAAAAGATGTTGAACGAGTCGATTCTAATGTCAACATTTTAACTGAACAAATTAAATCTCAGAATAAATTTAGTAACACACAAGAAACTGAAAACAAAATAAAAGAATGTGAAAATTTGATTTCTGAACACTTATATGTTCAGAAAAAGTTGAAAGATGAGATTGATGAACTAATTAAACAAAAACAAGATTCTTCTAATAAAATTAAAGATTTTGATGTGTTTAATAAAAAATTAATCTTATGCGAAAGAAATGTAAATGAAATTGTTAAACAGTTGACATTTTTTTCTGATAACACTGAATGTCCAACTTGTCAACAGGATTTAGATTCTATTTTTATTGAACGCAAAAAAACTAAATTGTTAGATGAAAAAGAATTGTGGAAAGACAGACACGAAACTCTTAATAAAAAGATTGATAGATTAAAAAAGATCAAAGAAAAAATCAAAGATATAGATAATAAGATTTATGAATTGCAGATTGTTGAAAATTCCATTAAAGTTAAAATGTCTAATGAACAGAAAAAAATTCTTGATCTAAAAAATGAAGCAGTGAAGCAAGGGATTCATGAATCAGACAATCAAGAAAAACTATTGAACCTGAAAACTGAAAAAGAAAATCTTTTAGGGAAAAAATTAGAATTAGCTAAACAGAAAAGATTAATTCAAACGTTACAGAAATTGATTTCTGATAAAGGGATTCGTCGTTATATTGTAGGTAAATACATTCCAGTTATTAATGAGTATATCAGAAATTATCTTGAAATTTTGTCGGCAAGTTATCAGTTGAAATTTGATGAAGAGTTTAATGAAAACATTTTAACTTATGGAAGTACAAGTGTGAATTATGGAGGGTTTAGTTCTGGTGAAAAACAACGATGCGATTTAGCTTTAATTTTTTCATTTTTACAATTAGCAAAAGTAAAAAACAACATATCTTCTAATCTGATTTGTTTTGATGAGAAATTTCATGATTTGGATAATGAAGGATTAAGTGGGTTGAAAAACATATTTGACATTCTGAAAAATTTAGGATATACTATCATTTTAATAACTCATGATAATAGAATTAAAGAATTAGGAGATAAAAATTATATCGTAACCAAGGATAAATTCTCAAGGATAACTGAACAATGAAATTAGCGTTTTATAAGTCAGTAAATGGCGACACATTAGATAGTTTAATTGATTTATGGTCTGGTAGATATGGATATAGTCATGTGGAACTTGTGTTTGATAGAATTTCTACTGATACATCAAAAGGAAATTTGTGTTTCTCTTCTTCTCCAAGAGAAGGGAAATGCCGTTTTAAAAACATTCACTTGACAAATAAACATTGGTGTGTTATAGATATTCCATGTAGTAAAATTGAAGAAGAACAATTTTATGGTAAATGTTTTCAGTTTGTAAACTCAAAATATGACTATTATGGGATTTTCTTTTGGTATCTCTTTCCATTAAAGAAAGAGAACCCTAAGAAGTGGTGGTGTAGTGAGATTGTTTCTTATATCTTAAATCATAAGAAATATCATGTTACCCCAAATTATTTAGCAAAGTTTTATAACGCACCGAATAGTGAATTTAAACTAATCTTAAACAAAACATGGAGAACAAAATGAATGAAGTTTATAATGCGTTGACAGAAATTGGTAACAATCCGTTTGTTGAACAAGAGAAAAAAGTCACTGATATTGAGTTTGAAATCAAAGTTCCTAATCGTCCAACTTATATCGTTTATCTTTCATCACAACCAAAGAAATGTAGTAAGTGTGACGGTAAGGGACATAAAGGATGGAATGTAACTAGGAATTGGCCTAATGTTTGTAAATGTGTTCGTGATGTTTATGTTGATCTAAAGGAAATTGTGTAATGAGATTAGGAATTGTAGGTAGTAGAACATTTTCAGATTATTGGAAACTTAGAGAAAAAATTATTAATACGTTTGATGTTAATAAAATCAGTGTTGTGGTTTCTGGTGGTGCTATTGGAACTGATACATTAGCAGAAAAATTTGCTGAAGAATTTAATATTCCTAAATTAATTTATCTTCCTGATTGGAAAAATCAAGGGAAGAAAGCAGGATTTCTTCGCAATAAAGATATTGTAGATTCTAGTGATTGTCTAGCTATTTTTTGGGATATGAAATCAAAGGGAACTGAACATTCGATGAAATTAGCTATTAAACAAAAGAAACCTTATGTGTTATTTTCTACATTAGAAGAATTAAATTTAACCAATGAATTTAAATGACAACACTATTAAACCAAAAAATGCCACTGTGTAGATGTATCAAAGAGGGATGTGGTGTTGGTTTCTGTCCTAAATGTGGCAGTACAATGATTAAAACTAAATTCTTATTTGGGAAGAAAAAATGTATTCATCCTGAATGTGGATTTGAAATTTAAGGAATAAAATGGCTAACGGAAAAGCAATAGGCAATTCAGAAGAAAGAAAAGTAGCAAAATATCTAACTCAATGGGCTACAGGACAAAGTAAAGATTATGTATTCTGGCGTTGTCCTTCTTCTGGTGCGATTGGTACTATTCTTGAAGGAAATGGTGATCTTTGTGGTGATATTATCGCTATAAAATCCGAAGGATTGTTTTTAACAAGTAAATTTTCTATTGAAGTTAAAAGAAATTATCCTAATTCGTCTTTCAATAGTTTCATGAAGAAAAACAAGAACGATGAAATTTATAGTTTCTGGAAACAAACTTGTGATGGAGCAAATAAGGGTAACAAATATCCTATGTTGTTTTACACAAAAACAAGACATAATACATTAATTGGTATTCCAAGCAATTTAGTAAATGAAATAAATTTAATGTTAAATGAAAAAAGAAGATTGACAATTGGGTTTGAAGATGGTATATTTACCCCATGTACATTCTTTGATATGGATGATTTTTTTAGTATTGTAAAACCAGACAACATTAAACGATTAGGAGAAAGAGAATGATTGAGAATCAGTTTGAAGATTTTGTAATGGTTCAGGTAGGGATTAAGAAACTTTATGAAGATGCTGTAGTTCCGAAATATCAAACCTCAAAAAGTGCTGGTTGCGATCTTCATGCTTACACAAAAGGTGAAAGTGTAGCTATTCAACCGGGAGAAATTAAACTCATTGGAACTGGAATTGTCATTGAACTCCCAAATGGGTATGAAGGTCAAGTGCGTCCTCGTTCTGGTCTAGCACTAAAATATGGTATTGGTCTTGCTAATTCTTTAGGGACTATTGACGAAGATTACAAAGGGGAAGTTGGTGTGATCATGATTAATCATGGTAAAGAACCATTTATCATTTCTCATGGTGATCGAATTGCACAACTAATTGTTTCCCCATACATTCAAGCGACGTTTCATGAAATTGAAGAAGTGAAAGAAACAGAGCGTGGTTCCGGTGGTTTTGGTCATACAGGAGTTTAACTTTAAAAGGAGATTTATCATGAAGAAATTTTTTCGAGATGTATTAGTTGTAGCTAGTAGTTTGATTTCATTTGTTATGTTGATTGCATTGTTTCAGACAAATAGTAACATTGGAACTATTTTAATTTTTGTTATTGTATTTTATTGTGGTTATTTTTGGGGAGGAAGAAATCGTGAAAAGAAATTTCAGAAAGATTTAATTAAGGAGTTTGAAAATATTCAAAAATTGAAAGGATCAAAATGAAAGTATATATGGTAATGAAAATGAATGGTGACATTCTTGTAGATGGTCAAATTACATCATTTCCAGAAGGAGAATTTTTTATTCCAGTGTTTGTAAACTATGATAAAGCAGTTGAACATTCTAATGGAAAATTTGAAATTGTGGAAGCTGAAGTAAATTTTAACAATGAAAATGTAAATACTGAAACAGTAGAAGATTAAAAAACAGTTGACAAATGAAAACCGATAGTTGACAATAGAGGCTATCGGTTTTCTATTTTCTAAAGGAAGGTACAATATGGCTAAAAATTCGATTCTGGAAAAAATGAAAAAGGCAATTGGGAACGAGGATATTTTTTATATGTCCGATGAAAGTAATCCTTATAAAGTTCTTGAGTATTTTGATACTGGTTGTTATATTCTAAATGCTGCCTTGTCTGATGGGGATATTTATAAAGGATTACCAATTGGAAAAAGGATTGGTATTGCCGGTCCATCTTCTGTTGGAAAATCTTATTTCATTATGAATATTATTAAAAGATTTTTAGATAAAGAAGAAGAATCTGTAGCTGTAATTTTTGAATCAGAGGGTGCTAGTGTCCTTGAAATGGCTGAATCAGTTGGTGTTGACAAGGAACGGGTTCTTATTGTCCCTGTTCATTCTGTTGAAGATTTTCGCACTCAAGCTATCAGAATGTTAGATGAAATAAAGGAACAACAAAAGGAAGCTAAAAAATCTAAATCAAAAAAACCTAGTTATATCATGTGCTTAGACTCATTAGGAAATCTCCCAACGGAGAAGGAGTTAAGAGATGCAAGGGAGGGAAGTGATAAACAAGATATGACCAGAGCTAAAATCATTCGCTCAATTTTCAGAATTATCACTCTACCTTTATCTATGACGAGTACACCATTACTTGTTTCTAATCACAGTTATTCAACACAAGAAATGTATTCTAGGCAGGTGACTTCTGGCGGTGAAGGGTATAAATATGCTTGTGATGTGTCAGGAATTCTTAGTAAAGCACAGGACAAAGAAGGAACTGATAGAATAGGTAGTATCATCACATTTACTGTAGACAAATCTCGTTTTATCCCTGAAGGACAAAAATTTAAAATTGCTATTTCGTTTAGCAAAGGTATTTACCCATATAGTAATCTTATTGATTTTGCTGAAGAATTTGAAATTATTAAGAAAGAGGGAATTAGCTTTGTGTTTAAGGATGGAACAAAAGTAAAAGCCAAGGAATTAAGGCGTAACATTGGAAATTACTTTACTAAAGAAGTTATGGATGAATTGAGAGACAAAATTAAATCCAAGGTTGGTTTTGGTTCTACAGATCAAGACCATGACGATTCTGATATTGACATGGAGGATGAAGAAGAATGATAACTGAAAGAGAATTGAATAAAATATATACACTTAGGATGAAATTGAAATCCTTTGAAAGTTATGGCAAGGGTGATTCTTCTTCTCTCGAAAGGAAATCACAATTTCTACATTCTGATCAACTCCATAAAGTTATTTCTATGATTGATGATATGGTAGAACAAAATAAGTTGCAAGCTTTGACAGATTATAGGGCTTATGTCAAGGGAGATGATCATGATTAAAGAGTTATATTGTTCTATCTGTGGTGTTCATTGTGGTGAAATGAGACTAGGTAGAATTAGAAAAGATACCAAGATTATTTGTTCTCATTGTTTTAGTGAACTAAATGATAACAATGGCCTATTAAGTTTACTAAAAATTTTTAAAGGGAAATAGAATGGAGTTTTCTAAAATGGTATTAGCAGGGCTTGTGCAAAACAAGCCCTTTGCTAAAAAAGTATTTCCACACCTTAAACCAGAATTTTTTCCAGACTACGAACAAACATACCTATTCAAGCTAATCAAACAGTACGTTATTCAATATAAAGGATTTCCAACTTTATCAACAATCAAAATAGAATTTAGCAACAAGAAGGATGTTAATGAAAGTCTATTCAAGACTATTAATGAATTAACAGAAGAAATTTTTACTAACAAATTAGATTGTGATGATGATTGGTTAATCAAGAATACTGAAAATTGGTGTAAGGAAAGAGCAATTTATAATGCGCTTATTAAGAGTATTGAGTGTCACGAAGAGAAAAAGAACCTAGAAGCAATTCCAGAGTTGCTTAGAAAAGCGTTACAGGTAGGATTTGATTCTAGTTGTGGAATAGAATTTTTTGATGAAAAGAGTATCGAAGAACGATTAAAAATTTATAAACAGAAGATTAAAAAGTTTCCTACTGGATTAGAAAAACTTGATATTGTTACAGGCGGCGGTTTTGAAAGTAAATCCTTATGTTTGGTGTTTGGGGGAACCGGAGTCGGAAAGACTACTGCTTTAGTCAACTTTTCATGTAATATGGTCAGAAATGGTGAGGATGTTCTTTACATCACGCTAGAAATGTCTGAAGAAAAAATTAGTCAACGTCATGAGGCTAATTTTATTGACACTCCAATTAATGAGATTAGAAATGTAAAGGATGACGATTTTAAAACATCATTACTTAGTGTTAAAAAACAACAAGTCGGAAGATTAATAATCAAGGAATATCCACCGGCTAGTATTAGTTCTGAAAATGTCAGAGCATTGTTGGACGAATTAGAGTTAAAAAAGAATTTCAAACCAACTGTTTTAGTTGTCGATTATTTAAATCTGTTAAGAAGTTCAAGGTTGATGGGGGATAATCTCTATGTGACAATTAAAGCTATATCAGAAGAATTGCGTGGTATTGCCGTTGAAAAAGATTTGTGTTGTATCACGGCAACCCAAGCAAACAGACAAGGTAACGATTCTAAAAACACAGACCTAGATTTCACTAATGTTGGAGAAAGTAAAGCAATATCAGATACTTGCGATTTTTTGGCTGCCTTGATTTCACCAGAAGAATTGAGAGAACAAAATTTGCAAATATGGAAAGTGTTAAAAAATCGTTTTGGTGGAACAGTTAATTATAGGTTTCCAATTAGAACAGAACATGATAAGGCTAGATTAAGTGATGCCGATGATATACAATTAGTTTCTAATGAAATGTCTGATGACGCAAAAAATCACAAGAAGAGAAAAAAGAAAGAACCTATGAATGTTGTTATATCAGATGAACCAACAGATGTTGATTTATTTGATTGATAAATACTTATAAATATTAAATGAAAGGGTAACAATGACAAATTGTGTAGATGATAACGGGAACATTTGTCCTTCCATTGCTTTAGGAATTGAACATTGCTCTAGGAATAAAAATTGTTATTACGCTCAAAGGTTAAATAATAGAAACGAAGATAAAATTTTAAAAGAGTTAGATACGAATACAAATTTAAATAGGAAACTCAAACAGTATCAATCATTGAACGAAGAAGAAAAGTTACAAGAAATCTTTGATTGTAAATTGTTTCTACAAATCATCGAAAGAGGGTTATTTGATGGAACTGAATAGTTTTTCAGAATATCTATTACTTGAGAAGTTGAAAAAGAATAGTAAGGTGAATGATATTTACATTACCTATAAGTTCGCAAAACTTATCAGGACTGATTTTAACAAATGGGATGCTTACTACCTCAAGTTGATTGACAATCAGGGGAATAAATTGAAAGAGCCTGAAACAGCTAAGGAGAAAAAAGCCCTTGGTTTGTTTGAGGAACTTGTAAGAAAAATCAAACGCGCCCTCGTTAAATATGCTGGCAAGAATAATATTTTGATGAATTTGATTTCATTATATTTGCTTCAGAAAGAATCACTTAATTACACAGAACATAAAATTAAGAGAGAAATTTCTGATGAATTGACTAATGAAGAAATTGAAATGGT
>AMWB02166598.1_pt3 | contig 12087 bp, 9 predicted proteins | sample 200311 | NCBI WGS metagenome assembly AMWB02 (sample SAMN02737377, study PRJNA173069) | bioreactor metagenome | biome: anode biofilm in microbial fuel cells | place: USA: California | collected 2010-12-16 | reverse complement strand
AGAGCCGCCGGAGTGCACGGCGGCCTGCCCGATTCATGTGGATGCCCGGGCGTTTGTCGGGCATCTGTCGCGAGGTGATTACCAGGAAGCCTGGAAAGTGCTGCGAAAAACCATGCCCTTTCCCGGCATTCTGGGGCGGATCTGCGATGCGCCGTGCCGGAACCGCTGCAAACGCCGGGAAGCCGGACAGGCCATTGAAATCGGTTTGCTGGAGCGCGCCTGCGTTGCAACGCCTGCTCCAAAACAGCGGATTCTGACGCTTCCCAAAAAGGATAAACGCATTGCGGTCGCGGGAAGCGAACTGGACAGCCTGACCGCAGCCTGGGACCTGGCCCGGAAAGGGTACGGGGTTACCTTGCTTGAGTCCGGCGAAGAGCTCGGCGGCAGTCTGCTGGCAATTCCCGAAGCTATTCTGCCGCGGGACGTGCTGGCGGAAGAGATTTGCGAGCTTTCCGGGCTTGGCGTTGAAATCCGCCTGAACGCACCCCTCCATGATGCCTCCTTTCTGGCTGACCTCAGGAGCAGCGTTGATGCCGTATATCTGGGACTTGAAGGTGCCGAGGTGCTGCGAAATGAAGCCGGCGGCGTATTTGTCCGTGGACTCTTATACCAAGATAACCGTTCACTCCCCTTCCCAGCGGGAGGGGGCCGGGGGGAGGGATCCGAACGCCTGCTTTCACCGGTCTTTCAAGCCGCGGAAGGCCGCCTTGCCGCCACCTCCATCGACCGGTATCTGCAAAAGGTTTCTCTGACAGCAGGCAGGGACCGGGAAGGTCCTTACCCCACAAGGCTTTTTACCCGAACCGACGGGGTGGCTCCCCTGCCGGCGGTCCGGCCCCTGGACCCGGTCCAGGGATATACGCTGGATGAAGTCATTCAAGAGGCCGTCCGCTGCCTGCAGTGCCAGTGCCTGGAATGCGTCAAGGTCTGTGCCTATCTGGAGCACTTCGGCGGTTATCCGAAAAAATACGCCCGCGAAATCTACAACAACGCCTCCATTGTCATCGGGTCGCGGCAGGCCAACAAGCTCATCAATTCGTGCAGCCTCTGCGGCCTGTGCGAGGCGGTCTGCCCGGAAGATTTCGCCATGCAGACCCTTTGTCTGGATGCCCGGAAGGACATGGTTCAAAAAGGCAAAATGCCGCCGTCCGCCCATGAATTCGCGCTTCTGGACATGGCCTTCAGCAACGGCGCGCAGTTTGCCATGGCCCGCTATGAACCCGGAAAGGAAGCCGGCGAGGCCCTCTTTTTCCCCGGGTGCTGGTTCAGCGCCTCTGCACCGGAAATGGTGAAGCGGGTGTATGCGCATCTTCGCCGGGTTCTTTCCGGCGGCGTCGGCCTCATGCTGGGATGCTGCAATGCCCCGGCAGCCTGGGCCGGGCAGATGGATCAATTTGAGGCGGAAATTTCAAGACTTCGCGACCAGTGGGCTGCCCTGGGAGGGCCGGAGATCATCCTGGCCTGTTCCACCTGCTACCAGACGTTAAAGACCCATCTGCCGGAAGCGAAAATCCGATCGCTGTGGCAGGTCCTGGAGGAAAAAGGGCTGCCGAACGGTTTTTGTGTGAAGGATGGCTGGCCCCTGGCTGTCCACGATCCCTGCACCACCCGCCATGAACCCGGGATTCAACAAAGCGTGCGCAGTCTGCTGCATCGGCTGGGTCAGCCGTTTGAGGAGCTGAAGCTGGGCNNCAACCTCACCGAGTGCTGCGGCTTCGGCGGCTTGATGCAAAACGCCAATCCCGATCTGGCAAAAACCGTTACTCAAAGGCTGTCCGGAAAAAGTCCCGCGGATTATCTGACATACTGCGCCGGATGCCGCGACAACCTGGCGGCGTCAGGGAAACGCGCGGTTCACATTCTGGATCTGATCTTTCCGGACGTTGCAGGGACGGACCCCGGAGCCCGGAAACGCCCGGGCTGGTCCCTGGGCCAGGAAAACCGCATCCGCTTGAAAGAGGAACTGCTGAAAGAACTGTGGCATGAAGGCTTCAGAAAAATGGATGATCATGAAAAAATCGTTTTGAATATCTCGCCGGAAGTTCAACAAATTCTGGAAGAGCGACGGATCCTGGTATCGGATATCCAGAAAGTCATCCATCATGCGGAAAATACCGCTCAGACCCTTTTCCATCCCGCAACCGGACACACCATGGCGGCTTTCAAGCCCTATAAGACTACGTTCTGGGTGGAGTATTCGGCATCCGGCGGCGGCTTTACCCTTCACAATGCCTACAGCCACCGGATGGAAGTTGCCGGAAAGGGACAGCCATGAACGGAGATTACAGCCGGCCCGAAGATTTGACTTGGCAGTGCCGCAAGTGTAATATGAATCTCGTCGTGGGGCCTGTGACGCTGTCTTACATGGGCAACCGGATGACGGCGGACCTGCCCCAGTGCCCGGTCTGCGGCTTTGTCCTGATTTCCGAGCAGCTCGCTCTCGGGAAAATGGCGGAAGTTGAGCAGGTTCTCGAAGATAAATGAGGTTGATCTCGTAACCGGTCATGGCATTGAAAGCATGCCAGTCCCTGAAATGAAAACAAAAAAATCCCGTCATTCCGGGCTTGACCCGGAATCCAGTCATCCCAATCGGTTCTGGACAACGGCTTCCGCCGGTGTGACGGTTTTGGTGAGTTTTGAAAATACCTCCACTGCAAGAAGTCAAATTCAGGCATGACACGGTATGATATACCGGAAAAGCTGCGGGCCGTTATCGGCGATGCCATCCGGCCGGGCGGCCTGGCCCTGACCGAAAGAGCTGCGGATTTCTGCGCTTTTCCGGAAAATGCCGGAATTGTCGATATTGGCTGCGGTTTTGGCGCAACGCTCAAACACCTGAGGGATCGCCGCGGCTTTCGGGTCTGTGGCATCGATATATCGGCGCGAATGCTTTCCGAAAACCGCGAGCAGCCGGTCATTCAGGCGGTTGCGGACTGCCTGCCGTTTGGCGCTGGCGTTTTTGACGGCATTTTTTGTGAATGTGTTATGTCGCTGCTGCCCGTGCCTGGAAACGCCCTGCGTGAATTCCATCGGGTCCTGCAACCCGGCGGATATCTGGTTATGAGCGATATTTACCTGCGAAATCCCGGTCAGATCCGAAAGATTGTCGGGCAGCCATCCTGCCTGTCCGGTGCAACCACGCAATCCGAGCGGATGGCTCTGGTGAAGGACCATGGATTTGAACTGCGCCTGTGGGAGGATCACAGCGGATATCTGAAGGAACTGGCCGCCAGGATCGTGTGGGCTCTGGGTTCGCGGGAGGGGTTGATGAAACTCTTCTTTCCCGGCGCTGTATCCATTTGCGACAGGGACGCGATCCAGCGCGCCCGGCCCGGTTATTTTCTGTTGATTGCCCGTAAAAAAGGAAAGGCAGACCCATGAACGATATCGGTTTCAGGCTCATTCAACTGGCCGGCAAAGGCTATTGCTGCAGCCAGATTCTGGCGATTCTGGCCCTTGAAGCCCAGGGCAGGGAAAATCCGGATCTGCTGCGCGCCATGGCGCGCCTTTGCATGGGGGCCGGAATGGGCGGCATCTGCGGGGTTTTTTCCGGCGCGGCCTGTGTGCTGGCCCTATACGGCTCAAAAGGCGCCGATGCCGAAAAAGCGGCGGACAAATTTCCCCTGATGATCGCCGAGCTGGGCGAGTGGTTTGAGCAAAGCGCCTGCGCCTCATTCGGCGGAACTTCCTGCAAGGACATCATCGGCGAAGGTACTCGCCGGCCAGACCCAAACCGGTGCGGACGCCTGCTGATGGACACCTGGGGCCGCATTCTGGAAATCCTTGCGGAAAACGGCTTTGATCCGTCTATTTGTAAGTATCCTTGAGAATCGCGTCGGCACTGCAGCCTGATACAGCAAGAGCCCTGGCGTTTTCGACGGATCCGGACATGGTTATCGCTGCTGCACAGGGAAAACTGGCGTCGATTCCAGCTATCCGTCGGACGAAGCTTGTCATCGAATTGCCGCAGTACATGAACACCGGCATACTGGATTCCGGAAACCAAAGACGAACCCTTTTGGATCATCGACCGAAATCTAACCGCCCATATACCGATTGATGATTTCGATCTGGAACGATGGAGAAACGCCATTGAAGTGTAACAACGCATCGAAGCCTTGATGAGTTCTGGCATTCATGAAATATCGTAATTTTCGGAATATCCGGAGATTTTTCTTGTTTCACCCAGTCGGTTTGATTTATTAAACAAATGGTGGTGGCTCTCAGTATTCCTTTCAGATTAAACTTTGCCTTTCTTAATATGTCATTATTGACATATCGAATCCGTTACGATATCTTCTTCAAGCATAAAAAATGCCTTCACCCTACACTTCATTATACTTTAATCAAACTGATACAAAGCGGATAAAATGCCATGGGCAGTTCTCTGATCACGGATTCTGGAATACAGCCGGCTTTGCAGCCAAACTGTTATTCGAACGAGCAACTCATTGAGCAAATCGGTGTCTTGGCAGATCAGGCTCTGTTCAAGGGCAACAAGGATTTTCTCGCTGATGCGGTGAAACTTGCAACCCGTGTGGACACACAGCGTCTGAGCCATTACCAATTGTCTATATTTCACTATCATGTATCTAATGTTTGGGGAAATTCGTTTAAACTCCTGCCGAATGAACAGAAACAGGAGCGTATCTGGGAACAGCCTGAAATTGAGAAACAATTATTACATAACAGACTGGCGGTAACCGCCCTGGAAACTATTGACAGTGAAAATTCGCCATCGGTGGTTTGCGCCATTTATACCAATTTGGCCAATACGCTTTTTCAGATTGGCCGCTTTGTGGAAGCTTTGGAATATTGGGACAGAGCCCTTGCTATCAGCCCGGATTTTGGCATGGCCATGGCAAACAAAGGTTACAGCCTCCTGCATTATGCCCATCTGCTTCAAGATGAAGGCAACGCAATGATTTTTTTGATACAATCCCGGGAAATGCTGCGCAGAGCCTTGAATTTGGAAATAGATCCCCATGTCCGGCCTTTTTTTAAAGATCATCTTAAATCTTTGAATCGGGTACTATATCCATATAATGGCAAGAAATTTCTGACCCCCATCCTGGAATGTTCTGGAAAAGCCGATGGCGATAACGCCTTCCGTAGCTGGCTGTTGAAAAACCGGCTCTGCTTGAATATACTGAATGATTTGGGATCTTTTGTGGAAGCTGCATCGGATGTTCTGGTAACGCTGCCTTTGAAGAATGAGCCGGCCAAAACACCTCTGCTGCAGGACCACTTCACGCTACTGAAGCAGGAATTCACCTGCGCCAGGCAACTCTATTTTGAAGCCATGCAATCCATTCGGAATCAGGGTGCAGTCTCTTTCGACACGATATCACCGCTGCTTGACAAAACGGCCTGTGATTTATCTGATGAAAAACTCAAGATTGCCTTTCGCATGGCCTATTCCCTGTTCGACAAAATCGCATTCTTCCTGAAAAAATACTACAGGTTGCCTGTATCGGAACAGCGGGTGAATTTTCGAACCCTGTGGTACCCAGAGGGCAGAAAGGCAAACGGTTTGCACACAAAGTTACGTCAGTCCGAGAACTGGCCCCTTCGGGGGTTGTTCTGGCTGAGTAAGGATTTGTATGAGCATGATCCCGATTTCAAGGAGGGGCTGGAAGCGGATGCTCGGCAGCTTTACGTACTTCGCAACCATCTCGAGCATAACTACCTGCTGATTCAAGACGACGTATTTTCTCCCTCATCCAGCAAACCCGGCCTGAGAGGTATGGATGACGGATCCGTTTATGTAATCGGCCGATCGGATTTTTCCAATCGAACAATTCGAATTCTGAAAATGGCGAGAGCCGCATTGATTTACCTGTCACTGGCGGTTCACTGGGAAGTGTCTCACATCTCCTGAAATTTGAAAGTTTTCTCCACCCCTACACCAAGGTTTTTCAATCCGACTAAAGTATTAAATCATGCGCCGCATAAATCAACCGGCTGAACTGTAAAAGGGCAGCCGGTTGATTATCATTGTTTCCCTGCCTCTATGCACAAGCCGAAAAGAGATTGATTTCATGCTGCAGAGCTTTTGTTTCTTTCTTTTCAAAATCAGATATTAAAAACGTCTCATTTTTTTTCTTGACAAAGAAGAATAAAAATATTTAAATACCATATGTGGGATTTAAATTATCATATATGGTAATTGTATGACTTCCAAGAAAACTCAAAACACGGTTCCATCTGTCGATCGTGCCATGGATGTTATCGAATTCTTTTCGTTGCGCGAAAAGGACATGGTGCTCTCCGAGTTTATGGACAATATCGCCATTCCCCTTCGATCCCTTATCCGTATTCTCAATACCCTTTGCATCAGGGGTTTTCTCGACAAGTCCAGCAAGAGGGGGCTTTACCGGATCGGGCTCAAGTTTCTCTATTTGGGACAAATGTCTCTCTATTCCCGTGTCGGCAGCGTTTTCCCCTATTTGCATGCCGTAAGCGTCGGAAAGGTCTACCTGTCTCTCATGAGCGAGGACAAGCGGCGGCGCATGCTTGAAAAAATCGGGCTACCCGCGGTGACTAAAAATCCATCACCAATATGGAGGTGCTGGATGCGACAAAAACGATTTCTAAGAAGATGGGGTTTTCAAGGTAAATCACCAGATTTGATTCCTCAATGCCTGCCATGTTTGAATCATCTTTCAAGTTGATGGAGGCGAAAATGAAAAAAGGAAATACACAAATGGAAGAGCAGATGCTTACCTACGACGCACGGATGTTCAAGGACACCTTCGAAAAAGTATTATTTGCCTTGCATGCCTCCGGCAATCCAATAAATATAAGTTAACAGCGGATGCTGGAAATGTGGGCAGGCGCTTTTGTTCCATTTCCGTTATGAAATACTCAAATCAACTTTTTGGAGGATAATATGAATTTTGAACTGACCCAATCACAAAAAAGCATCATGACAGCAGCCCGCGATTTCGCCACAAAAGAATTTGATCCGGAACTGGCTCTGGAACTGGAGAGAAAGCATGAGTTCCCGAAAGCGTTGTACAAAAAAGCCGCAAGCCTTGGGTTTGTGGCCCCTTATGTGGATGAAGCGTATGGCGGAGATGGCTTGACCATCCTTGAAAATGTGCTCATCGTTGAAGAGTTCTGCAGGGCTGATTCTAGTATCGGCCTGGCCATCGACCTGGCGGCCCTGCCGTGTAAATTTCTTTACCGGTACGGGAACCACGACCAGAAGACGCGGTACCTGTCCAAAATTACATCCGGGGAATTCGGGGCTGCCATCGCACTGACGGAACCGGACCATGGCAGTGACATCACCAGCATGGATACGGTGGCAATCCGAAAAAACGGGAACTACCGGCTTTCAGGAACTAAAACGTTTATCACCAACGGAACAATTGCCGATTTTTACACGGTTCTTTGCCAGACCGATCCGGATACATCTCCAAAATACAAGGGCATGAGCATTCTGATCGTGGACCGCGACATGATCGGAAAGCATTTTCAAGTCAACGAACTGGGAGAAAAAATGGGCATCCGGTTGACCAGTTCCGCGGAACTGGTATTTGATGACCTGGAAGTGCCGGCTAAAAATGTTCTGGGCGAAGCGGGCAAGGGATTTTATCAAGCCATGGGATTTTTCGAGGAGAGCAAGATCGAGATTGCCGCGCAGGCTGTGGGAGTGGCTCAGGGTGCGTTCGATATGGCCTACCAGTACGCAAAAGAAAGAAAACAGTTCGGCAAACCCATTGCCTGTTTTCAGGCCATGCAGCATAAATTTGTGGACATGTACCTGAAGATCGAAAGCGCCCGGAATCTGGTCTACAAGGCGGCATTCAAGTTCGATCAGGGCCAGCGCGATCACAGGGCCGTAGCCCTTGCCAAATACTATGCCGCCAACATCGCCAATGAAGTGGCCTACGATGCCATGCAGGTGTTCGGCGGATACGGGTATTTTCAGGAATACAAGGTGGAGCGATATTATCGGGATGCCAGAATTTTGTCGATTTATGAAGGTACCGCCGAGATCCAGAAAAACATCATCGGCACATCGCTTTTTCCGAATTTAACTTGAATTATGAAATCGGTTGCCGCTTTATCGAATACCCCAGACGGATTACCGGCAGTTCCGCCTATGATGCCGAATTCATGGCGACGGTGCCCTCGTTCTCGCACAGGCACGACCCTCAAAGATCGTACTCGGAACCCCCTGCGTGCCCGAGCTACGAAGCGGCGGAAGTGGCATCGCGCCGGTACCTGGGGTTAATATCCCACTGGTTCCCCCGCTGCTTTGTGCGGACAGGACCGGGTTGATGGTCTTCATGCATTTCCGGAACCCGTCGAAGGGGGCGAACGCGTCGCCTGTCCCTGGATTCCCGATGCGTCCGTCGCCTCGGCGGCAGATTCCGTATCCACCGAGTTCTTGTGGGCCGTACTTGATTGCCCGGGAGCCTTCACCTTTCCCCGGCCTGCAGGTGAGGGATTGTTCTCGGAGAATTCCAGGTAGAACTCTTTGGAGACGTGTCCGTAGGTGAGCGTTGTGTGCTTGTTGCATGGCAGATTGCCGGCCGTGACCGAAAACACCACACCGCTACAGCCCTCTTTGGCGAGTCCGGGACATGTCGCGCTCTCGGTCTTGCGACGTTCTTGACGGTTCCCGAACAGGCTTGGTGGTAATCCTGAAGCGGAACGCTCGCTGCTTCATGTGTGTTTAGCTGAAAAATTTGTGTTGATATTTCTATACATATAGATATTTCTATACATCAGAATTAAACTCTATGATATCCGATTGTTTTATGAATTCAAATCATCATATGTATAAAATATTCAACATCTTCTCTTGATGCTCTCCTGCTCGACCTATCCCGTTTAACATTCTATTCAATCATTATTCCAGGTTGTTATAAATTTTTTCTCATGTTTTTTTCCTTCTGGAACGTGACTTGCTTGATTAATGGCATTCAGCCATTTGGCTCAACATCAATCAATCGTATTGACGCGAATGGGTTTTACGGAAAAAACCGGTTCTTAATCCGGCAAATCCGAGACGGCGTCCATGGTCACAATCAGGAGAAGACAGAGATGAATGTTCAAAAGGTAATGGTGATGGGGTCCGGCCTCATGGGCAGCGGGATTGCCCAGGTGTGTGCCCAGGCCGGTATCGATGTGATATTAAACGATGTTTCAGAAGAAGCTCTAAAAAAGGCCATGAAAACGATCGCCTGGTCGGTGGGAAAGTTCGTTGAAAAAGGAAAGATTTCCGAAAACAGCCAAACCGTGATGAAACGGATTACGGCAACCGGCGATTATGCGGCAGGAAAAAATGCGGATCTGGCCATAGAAGCCATTTACGAAAACCTGGAACTTAAGCAGGAAATATTCAAAAAGCTCGATCAGGTCTGCAGCCCGCAGACATTGATCGCCAGCAACACCTCTTCCATTCCCATTACGGAACTGGCGGCAGCGACATTAAGGCCGGATAAGGTACTGGGCATTCATTTTTTCAGTCCGGTCCCATTGATGCAGGCGGTCGAGGTCATCAAAGGCGTATCCACTTCCGATGAAACGTCCCAGGCCGGAAAGGATTTTGTCATTAAAATCGGCAAGGAGCCCATCATGGTGAATCGGGACATTGCCGGGTTTGTCATCAACCGGATCAATTTTCCTTCCACCATCGAGGCCATGAATCTGGTGGAGCAGGGGGTGGCAACGGTCGAGGACATCGACAAGGGGCTTCGCCTGGCATCCGGCAGAAAAATGGGAATTTTTGAAACCGGAGACATGGTGGGCCTGGACATCACTTACGGGGCCATGATGTCCATTTATAAGGAAACCGGCGACCCCAGATTCTATCCACCCCTCTTGCTCAGACGCAAAGTCAAGGCCGGTCAGCTCGGCCGGAAAACCGGCAGGGGCTGGTACACATACAACGAAGACGGAACCCGAAAAGCATAAGGGAAAGTGAAAATGGGACATTTCAAGGTCAATCAGAAGGACATTTTCTTTATATTGAAGGAGCAGCTCAATTACGGTCATCTCTGTACCCTGGGTCGCTACAAGGATCTGAATGAGAAAACACTGGATCTGATGGTCAGTGAAGCCATCAGTTTTGCCAGAGGGGTGCTGGACCCGCTGAATGAAATCGGGGAAACCTGCTGTCTGACATTCGACAAGGGCAGGGTTTTTTGCTCGCCGGAGTTTAAAAAAGCCTTCAGGCAGTACGGGGCCGACGGCTGGACAGCCGCGGCCAGGGACCCGGAATACGGCGGCCAGGGCTTTCCCCACATGATGCGCATCATTATCAACGACATGATGTACGGGGCCTGCCAGGCTTTCAACATGGCCCCAAGCCTGACCCACGGCGCGGCCCATCTGATTGAAAGTTTCGGGACCGAAGACCTTAAAAAGCGGTTTGTTCCCAGAATGTTCGGCGGCGAATGGGCCGGCACCATGTGCCTGACCGAATCCAATGCCGGGTCCAATCTGGCCGATATTCAGACAACCGCGTACCGGGAAGGGGATCATTTTAAGATCAAGGGAACAAAAGTTTTTATTTCCTGGGGTGATCACGATCTGACGGATAACATCATCCATCTGGTGCTGGCGCGGATTGATGGCGCGCCCGAAGGGGTGAGGGGGATTTCCCTTTTTGTCGTTCCAAAAATACGTGTCCGTGACGACGGCTCCCTGGGCGAAACAAATGATGTCATCTGCGGTTCTATCGAGGAAAAACTGGGACTCCATGCTTCTCCGACCGCAGTGCTCAATTTCGGCACTGCCGACGGCTGCATCGGATACCTCTGCGGCAAGGAGAACACCGGTCTGGCCCACATGTTCCAGATGATGAACGCCGCNNAAGGGGTCTACGGCATTTCCCTTTTCGTGGTTCCCAAAATCCGCGTGAACGATGACGGCGCCCTTGGCGAGCCCAACGATGTCGTCTGCAGTTCCATCGAAGAAAAGCTCGGTCTCCACGCCTCACCCACGGCCGTGCTGAATTTCGGATCGGCGGACGCATGCATCGGCTATCTCTGCGGACAGGAAAACAACGGCCTGGCCCACATGTTCCAGATGATGAACGCCGCCCGCATCAATACGGGCGTCAGCGGCATGACCCTTGCCGGCACGGCCTACCGGAACGCCCTGGAGTATACCCGGGAGCGGGTTCAGGGAAGAGACATCGCCCGGAGAAAAGAAGGCAGCGTGCCTATCATCGATCACCCGGATGTGCGGCGCATGCTGCTGTGGATGAAGGCCATGGTGGACGGCATGCGCTCCATGATCTATACCGGCGCCTACTGGGCGGAGCTGGCCCTTGAGCTGCCCGGCGGAAAAGAAAAAGATCGGTATCAGGATCTGGTGGATTTTACGACCCCCGTCATCAAGGCCTACTGTTCGGACATGGGATTTCGCGTGTGCGAAACTGCCATTCAGTGCCTGGGCGGTTATGGGTTCTGCAGGGACTACCCGCTGGAGCAGTATCTGCGCGATGCCAAGATCATGTCCCTTTACGAGGGAACCAACGGGGTCCAGTCCATGGATTTGATGGGCCGGAAAATGACGATCCGGGACGGCGCGCCGTTTAATGCATTCAGGGATGAAATCGATCGTTTCTGTGAGAAACACCGGGAACATCCCGAGCTTGGCGACAAAGTCCGGGCACTGGCCGGCGTCGGGGCAAGGCTGTGGGAAGCTGCCGGAGAAATGAAGAACCGGATGAGCACGGATCCCCTTCAGTGGGCTTCCTACACATATCCGGCCCTGATTGCTTTCGGCGAAGTTGCCATGGCCTGGCGCCTGTTGGATATGGCCATCATTGCCGTTCCCCCTTCCAGAAAAAAAGGCAAGGAAAGCGATTTTTACAAAGGAAAGGTATTGCAGGCCTCATTTTTTGTGGACATGACACTCCCTCATACCCTGGCCACCATCGAAACCTGCTGCCGTCACGGCAGAGAGATCGTGGAGATGCCGAACAATGCGTTTTAAGAGGAATATATGAAAGAATCCGTGATTATCAGCGCCGTCAGAACTCCGGTGGGAAAGTACATGGGGGCGCTTAAAACAATTGAAGCCTGTGACCTGGCGGCTCTGGCGCTTGCCGGAGCCGCT
>AMWB02055605.1_pt1 | contig 12090 bp, 11 predicted proteins | sample 200311 | NCBI WGS metagenome assembly AMWB02 (sample SAMN02737377, study PRJNA173069) | bioreactor metagenome | biome: anode biofilm in microbial fuel cells | place: USA: California | collected 2010-12-16 | reverse complement strand
CATTCCCAGGTCGGGCCGAGGCGCGGGTATAAATCCGCCTCTCCGGATGCAACCGTGCAGAATTTCAGAGAGCTTCCCCGCCGGATACTTTCAATGGTGGGAAACCGCTGAATATAGGCATCCAGTTCGGCGGAAGGATGCGAGCGGCTTTGAACCAGTCGCAACGGCATGACCGGCATCTTCGAGGGAATTTTCAATTGCGTTTTACAGCCCCGAAAGATGCGATAACACCCTTTTTCAACATCCGCCAGATACAGATCATCCCGTGCCGGAACATAAACCACGCCCATTACCGGGATTTGATCGCAAACCAGGGCCATATTGACAGTAAAATCATCGTTTCTCTTGATAAATTCCTTGGTGCCATCCAGCGGATCCACCAGCCAGAACCGGTCCCAGTCTTTCCGGACCCCGAAAGCAATGGTTTTGCCTTCTTCAGAAAGCACGGGAATTTCCGGATACGCAGCCTGGAGCCCGTCGGCAATTATCCGGTGAGACCGGGTGTCGGCCAGAGTCAATGGGGACTTATCGGTTTTGAGATCCACCGAAAAATCCGTGCGATAAACCTCCAGGATCGCCCTGCCGGCTTCAACAGCCAGGCGCCCCATATCATCCAATGCAGGCTGATGATGCATCACATCCTCCGAAACGGGCTTCTCAGCGCCTGAACGCAATATCCGTTCAAACACCAAATCAGACTATCGAAATACATAAAATCACCGGGTATACCCTGCCCGCTCCAGATACAGCAAAACTTCCTGGGCTGCCTCATCCGGAGTCATGTCCGTCGTGTCAATGTAAACTTCGGGGTTTTCCGGGATTTCGTACGGGTCATTGACGCCGGTAAACTCCTTGATGAGTCCGGCGCGCGCCTTTGCATAAAGGCCTTTTCGATCTCTTGATTCACAGATATCAACCGGTGTTCCGACGTGAACCTCAATAAAACCGCCGTATTGTTCTATGATTTCACGGATGTGCCGACGGGTTGCGGCATAGGGGGCGATCGGTGCGCAGATGGCGATCCCCCTGTTTTTGGTGATTTCACTGGCGACATAACCGATCCGCTTGACGTTCAGATCCCGATGTTCTTTGGAAAACCCCAATTCGCTGGACAGGCTTTGACGGACGATATCGCCATCCAGAAGGGTAACGGGTCGACTGCGCATTTCGAGAAATCGGGCATGAAGGATTCTGGCAACCGTGGATTTTCCGGCACCGGACAGGCCGGTAAAAAAAATGGTAACCCCCTGTTTATGCCGGGGAGGGTATGCCTGCTGGATGGTTTCAACGACTTCAGGAAATGAAAACCAGTCCGGTATCTTTCGGCTGTTGCGAAGTTTGCCGTGAAATTCATCATTGCCCATGAAACGGGCCTGAACCCCCTTGGGAACTTCACCGACCGGCAAAAAAACATCCTCTTCCGCCACGTACACCATTTGCTCGAAAGGGACGATTTCAATCCCCAGCTCGCCGGCAAAAGATGCCACCAGATCTCTGGCCGCATATTTTTCATAAAATGGTTTCCCGTCCGCTTTTGGACCCGGGCTGGCATGATTCGGACCGACAATAAAATGCGTGCACCCATAATTTTTCCGGATGATGGCATGCCACAGGGCTTCACGGGGTCCGGCCATCCGCATGGCAAGCGGAATCAGGCTCAGGTACATCATGTTGGCCGGATAGTTTTTTCCGGCAGCCAGATAGCAATGGGTTCGGGTATAATAGTCCATGTCACCGGGATTGACATTCCCGGCAACCGGATGCAGCAGGAGGTTGGCCTTGACCTGGGCCATGGCACGGAGCGTCAATTCAAACTGGGCCCGATGCAGCGGATTTCGCGCATGAAATCCAACGATGCGGCGCCAGCCCAGTTTTTTAAACAGGCTGCGCATTTCAAGCGGCGAATGCCGCATGCTTTTAAAAGCGGAATGCAGCGGCAGTTGTATCCCCTCAATGGTTCCGCCCACATAATATTTTCCGGCTGAATCAAAAAGATACCGCACGCCGGCATGTTCCGGATTCCGGGTGCCGTATACCGCCTCGGCCTCCCTCTCCTTGTCGATGGGCCAGATATCCTTGACGTGAAGAACAGCCAGCATGAATCCCTCATTGTCCCGCAGGGCCACGGACTGACCGGATTCAAGATGCTGAGCCTGTGCTTCTGATATTCCCAGACAGACCGGAATCGGCCACAGGGTTTTATCCTGAAGCCGCATATGATCCAGAACCGATTCATAGTCGGTTCGGTTCATAAATCCTTTCAGTGGTGAAAATGCCCCGTTTAACAGAAGCTCCAGATCGAAAACAGTGGAATGGGAAAGTGCAATGCTTTGAAGCTTCCTGGAAAGGGCCTTCAATACGCCCGCCCGTTCCTCGCTAACAATCAAATTAACGAGTTCTCCGCCGTGGGCGGCAAAAAGGGAAGTCACGTATTGCCTCCATTTTCAGGAGCACAGGGTTTGGCTGGTTTCAGCATGAATTTCAATTGTGTATAGTTGATATTGTTTTTGTCTCTGGAATATACGACGTCATCCACAAGTTGGGTGACGATGTAAAGGCCGAAACCGCCCTCCCGGGACCCATCAAATTCGGGTTGTGGGACAGCTTTCGGATTAAACGCTTTTCCCTTGTCAACAAATTCGATGAGGAACATTTCCGGAGACAGCCTGGCAGTCACCTGAACAAAGGCATCGGATTTGCCTCTGTAGGCATGGCGGATGATGTTGGTTGCCACTTCGGTGACAGCCAGCTCAATCAGGGATATCTGATCTTCACCCAGCAAGGATTTGGGAATGGTTTTGCAGAAGTTTCGAACAAATTGCCGAACACCGGAAAGTTCTTTTAAATCGCTTGAAAATGTCATGCCCGACTCGGCAATTGGCTGTAATACCGCCGAATCCGGCAAGTGGATTTTTACAACAACGCAGGTAAAATCATCTCTGAAAGCTTCAGAGCCTGAAAATGAAACGATGTCAATCCATACCTTCTGAATGATTTCATTGGGTGAACATGCGGCGTTGTTTTTAACAGAGGCCACCAGTCGTTCTTCACCAAAAAGTTTGCCATCCGCATTCATGGCTTCGGTGAGTCCGTCGGAATAAAAGAAAAAGAAATCTTCGTCGGCAAACGGAACGACGATCTGTGTAAAGGGCTCTGTTTCAGGAAAACCCAGCGGCATATTCACCCCCTGGAGCAGGCTGCAGGTCTGGCTGTCCCGATGATACTGAATGGTTCGCATATGGCCGCAATCCACAAACCGCATCTGTTTCCGGGAAAGATCAAACCGGGCATAACACAGGGTGACAAAAGTCTCCAGTTCCTCCATCTGATGAATCATGGCGGACTGGACCCGGCTTACAATGGCATCGGGTTCGGGAGGCACATCCTTGGAACCGCAGGAAAATTCAAATTCATGAAACACGCGCAGAAAATAACTCTTGAGCGCAGCACCCATGAGTGCTGAAGCAATGCCTTTGCCCATGACATCGCCGATCACCACATCCAGGCAATGGGTATCAACGGCTATGAAATCATAGAAGTCGCCATCCACTTTTTGAGAAGGAATACTCCGATTGGCAATTTCAATACCCTTGAAATTATTGGGGGGAGTTCCCATCAGCAGGGTCTGCTGAATCTTTGAAGCGGTTTCGATTTCCTGATCCCGGGATTTTTTCAGTTCCGCCTCAACCCGGCGCAGCCGTTTGGACTGCGCATCGGTTTCAATCGCCTTGTCCACCAGCGCAACCAGTTGCCTCGGATTAAAAGGCTTGGTGATATAGTCAAAAGCACCGTTTCGCATGGCTTCGACGGCGCTGGAGAACTCATTGCTTGCCGTGAGCATGATGGGAGACAGATCCGGATAATTTTTCCGGATAAACCGCAGGCATTCAATGCCGTCCATGACCGGCATTGCCAGATCCAGAATTACGGCGCGGATCTCATTTGAGAGCAGATCTGCGGCCTCTTTTCCGTTCCGGGCAGAAATGACTTCAAACCCGGATTTCTCAAAGATTCTTTGAAGAATAGACCGGATGATCGGATCATCATCTGCAATAAGGATTTTCCCGCGATGGGGATTCATGTGGCAACCCTTGGTACGGTTATTTTTTGATCTCGAAATGCACCCGGCGATTGGCAGCCCAGGCCGCTTCGTTGTGGCCCGGATTGGCCGGCTTTTCTTTACCGTAACTGACCGTTGTCAGTCTGGAGGCGGAAATGCCCAAATCCACCAAAAACGACATGGCGCTTACGGCCCGCCGCTCACCCAAAGCCAGGTTGTATGCAACGGTCCCCCGATCATCCGTATGACCCTCCACGATGACGGAAACGTTCGGATTGCTGCGCATCCATTCGGCTTTTCGCTTCAGCACATCCCGCGCTTCCGGGATAAGCGCCGAGCTGTCAAACTCAAAATAAATATCTTCCGAAACAAAACTGCTTCGCGTTGCCGATTGGCCGGAGTCCATCCCCGCACCGGCCCCTCCGCCGGCTTTACCCGCAGCCTGATCCTTCAACTGCTGTTCATCAAAAGCCCGCTGCCTGGCCAGAGCTTCCTGTCTGGCCCGCTCGGCCCTGGCCGCATCATCGGAAGCCTGAGTCGCAGACGGATCGGAATAGATTTTTTTCTTGGAGCACGAAGTCACCAGGGTCATTGCCGGCAAAACCATCATCAGCGTCAGTACAATCCAGATTTTTTTGGTCATGATACACATCCTTTTTTTCGATTCATTCAATACTGTTACAAGTTTTATTGATCAAGGATCCAACAATACAGAAAATCCGCAATGGTGTCTTACTGTCTATTAACGCTCAACCTTATGGAAATCAACAAGATTATAATGGCCCGGGTCATTCAATCTTCAAAATTTCCGCTGCAATGCGACCATTTTTGATGTCGATGATGGCCCCTTCACGGGTGGGACCCATGGCGCAATTGACGATCAGGGTTTTGTCCAGAAAGGCCATTCCCGCATCTTCATGAATATGCCCGCAGATCAGTAAGGCCGGTTGACAGCTTCGGACAACTTTTTCAAGAGATTTACATCCTGCATGAAATTTTCCCATGACGCGATCCTGATACCCCCAGGGCGGCGGATGCGCAATCAATATTGTCTGAGGCGTAATCCGCGGAACCAGGCGATTCCAGATGACCGTTTCCCTGAAAGCAATTCTGGATCGAAACGGAATCGGTATGGTTCCACTGACCCCGACAAAATGCGTTCCCTGCAGTACCACATCGTCATTGTTCAGAAACACAATCGTCTCTTTTTCGGCAAACCGGGATTCAACCCGTTTCAAATCGGTATTCCCGCGAAGCGCCAGAACCGGGAGCAAAAGATCTCCCAATACCGAAACAAAAGAGGCATTCCGGAATGTGGCAATATCCCCTGCAGCCACCAAGAGATTCGGGCGATACCGTTCCAGGTTTCTTTTGATTGCGGCCATTCGATCGAATCGGCCGTGAATATCTGCTACCGCATACAGTCGCATCATTTCTCCGAGGCATTGTTCCCAATAACTGAACATTTGTTCGTTTTTGCTTGACAAGATGTCGCCCGGATGGCATTAAAAATGACATCTTTTGATCCATAAATACCGATAAACCCGTAAAATATCCAGATCAGGATGGCAACGCAAATACTGGACTTTTTGCAAAGCCGTCTGTATTGCTAACACTCCGGAGGTATTTCATCAATGGAATTTTTCTTTAACCCAAAAGGAATTGCGCTGATCGGCGCAACGGCCAACACGGCCAAGGGGGGATTTTCCATCCTGACAAACCTTCTGAAGGGTTTTGCCGGAAAAATTTATCCCGTAAACCCCAGATATGCTTCAATTGAAGGGCTGATCTGCTATCCCCGAGTCCGGGATGTTCCGGATCCGGTCGATCTGGCAATCGTCTTTGTTCCGGCACCGCAGGTCCCGGAAGCCATTCGGGAATGTGTCCTGCGCAACATTCCCGGCGTAATGGTTGAATCCGGTGGATTTTCCGAAACCGGAGAAGAAGGGAAAAAACTTCAGAACACGCTGCGCCGGATCGCGCATGAAACCGGAATCCGCATTTGGGGACCAAACTGCATGGGGCTTGTGGATGCTGTCCACCATCATGTATTTTCCTTTGTTTCACCGACGATATGGCAGCACGGGCTCATGCCCGGAGACGTATCCCTGATCGTTCAGAGCGGCATGCTGTCTGCCGGATTTCTGATTGACACCATGAGCCATGGAACCATGGGCATCAGCAAAGTCTGTTCCATCGGCAACAAAGTAGATGTGGAAGAATGTGAACTGCTGGAATATCTGATCCAGGATGCCCGGACGAATGCGATCGGACTTTACATGGAATCCATTCCGGACGGCCGCCGGTTCATGGAAATCTGCAGCCGGTCCCCCAAACCCATTGTGGTGTTAAAAGGCGGGAAAAGCCGCAAAGGAGCCCAGGCCGCCATGAGCCACACCGCCAGCCTTGCCGGCAACGGCGCCGTCATCTCCGGCGGTCTGTCTCAGGCCGGGATTGTCGAAGCATCCAATTTCAAACAGATGATGGACCTGTGCCGGACCCTGGCCGCCTTTCCCGCAGTTGCCCCGAACCTTGCCGGCCGGATTGCCGTCCTGACGTACAGCGGCGGCGCCGGAATCGTTTCTGCGGATTTTATTGAAAAACTGGGACTGAAGGTGGCAGACCTGTCTTTGCAGACCCGGCAGACGTTAGAAACTGTTTTTCCGGACTGGATGCCGATTTCCAATCCCATTGACCTGTGGCCCGCGGTTGAAAAAAACGGCGGCGAAAAAACATACCGAACCGCCGTTGAAGCGGTCTGTGCAGACCCCGGAGTGGATGCGATTTTTCTGCATATGTTTGCAGGCGGTTTTTCCCTCAATTTTGACATCTCGCCGCTGGCCGAAAAAGTCAAGGCAGCCGGAAAACCCATGGTGGTGTGGGTGATCGGCGAACGCGATGAGAGCTTCGAGATGCAGCAGGCCATTCAGAAACAGGGAATTCCGGTCTTTCGGGAAATCCATCGCTCGGTTGAATGCCTTCGGGCCGTATTCAAGCGAAACAAGCGCCAGACGCCGTGGTCTGCTTCCGCGGCGTCCTTTCACCCGGAAAAGAACATCGACAGGTGGAATCCGGTGCTGTCCCTGTCGGACAGCAGCCTGGATGAACATGTTTCCAAACAGATTCTGGCGGACTTCGGCATTCCCACGGTACCGGAAAAAATTGTCGGCTCCGCCTCCGAAGCCATGGCGGCCGCTTCAGGCTTTGGCTTTCCCGTTGTCATGAAAGGCATCCGGCCGGGTGTCGTTCACAAGACCGAACTAGGACTGGTCAGAATCGGCATTCATTCGAATGAAATGATCGAAACCGCTTTTTCAGAGCTTTGCGCCGCCATGCCGGACGGCGGCAGTATCCTGGTTCAACAGCAGGTCAACGGCAGCCTCGAGCTGATTGCCGGCTTCCTCCGGGACCCGCAGTTCGGCCCCTGTGTCATGCTGGGACTGGGCGGTATTTTTGCCGAGGCTCTGGGCGATACGGCTTTTGCCGTTGCGCCGATCAGCCGCCGGGATGCGTTTCACCTGATGGATCAGATCCGGGCGCAAAAAGTCCTGAACGGATTTCGCAACACCCTTGCCGTCGATCGGGAGGCGCTCGCCGACATATTGATACACCTGGGCAGGCTGGGGCTGGCCTGCCCGCAAATTCAGGAAGTCGACATCAATCCCCTGATCGTTTGCAACGGCAATCCCGTTGCGGTTGATGGTTCCATCCTATTGTCAACACAATAGGAAACCCTTGATAAATGAAAAAACGCCAACCCTGACGTATTCCGTGCAATCCGGTTTATTTTTCCGGCGGCTGTTACTACTGAGACTGATTTCTGAACTTACCCTTAAAACCAGCGGCCTTTTCCTTGAAAGTAGCCGCTTTTTCCTGAAGTTCCTCTTTGCTCAGGAATCCGTCCTTGTTGGTATCAAGAGCATCAAAGCGCTGACTGCAATTGGCCAGATATTCCTCCTTGCTGATTTTGCCGTCTTTATTGGTATCCATGGCATCCATACGCTCTTTTGCCTTCGCCTTTATTTCCTCAGGTGTCTGCGCAAACGAAAAGGTTACGCCAAGAAGCAAAATGGTCATGCACATCGCAACTGCTCGGTTGAAATTTTTCATGTTATTCTCCTTTCGTGGATGTCAGCAAATCCGGTTGAAATTTTCAGCCGGAGTAAATCCGGTTCGATTATTATCTTGAAAAATATTTTTGCTGTCAATATTTTCAAAACGCTTACCTGCGGCAGTCCGCTATATTTCAAAAAAAAGGAACGATGATGCTATATGAATTTGATGGAAGAATTCCGAAAATTTCCAGCAGCGCTTATGTCAGCGACCTGGCGACCGTCATTGGCGACGTTGCGATCGCTGAAAACTGTTATATCGGCCATGGCGCGATCTTGCGGGGAGATTACGGCAGCATCGTGATCGGGCCCGGAACAGCGGTTGAAGAAGGCGTCATCATCCATGCACCGCCGGAGCATGTTTGTAACATCGGCCGGCAGGTGACCCTGGGACATGGCGCCATCATCCATGGAAACCGGATTGAAGACTTTGCCGTAATCGGCATGGGAGCCATCCTGAGCATCTGGTCCGAAGTCGGGGAATGGGCCATCGTGGCAGAAGGCGCCGTTGTCAAACTCAAACAGAGCATTCCGGGCGGCGTGGTTGCGGTCGGAAACCCTGCAGCCGTTATTCGGGATATCAGCAGCCAGGACCGAAAAATGTGGAATTACGGAAAGCAGCTCTATATCGATCTGGCCGCTAAATATTTACGGATCGGGCTTCACCCTCTTCCAACGGAAAATAATGCGACTTCAGGGCACCGTCCATAAGTAAAATGGATATCGGATGGAGGCTCAGCACTTCTATTTCGGGACTTGCGGCCAGTTCCTGAAGGTGAGGATGTCTTTCGACCATCCGGCGGAGAATGTCTGCACGGACTTCCGCGGACGCAGACAGGGAGCAGGTTGCCAAAATCGTCAACGCCTGATGTTTCTCGGGCCCGTTCTGCCGATTCCTTGTATCCACCAGCACGCTGACCTGTGGGTTGTGAGAGATATTGCGATATTTTTGCGTGTTCTTCAGGGTCATCATGAACAGGATATTGTTTCGGGCGTCGTAGATATAAGCCATCAGCGAGCAGTACGGCCTGTTTTCCGAACAGGTCGCCAGCACGCAGAGTGAATTTTCTTCAAGGATGGTTTTAATTCTGTCCAACATCAGAACCTCTGGCAGGCTATTTTCGAAAAAATGCCACCATAACACATGATAACAAACTTGTCAGTTCGCATAAAAACACCTTGACTCACTGATACCGTGTTATATACTAATGGAATTCAGGATAAAGCACAAGCGCTTCCTCACGTAAAGGGCATCGAAACGTTTTTAAGACGCTGCTGATCATCCATCATATCGACCATTAGCCTTGGCACAGTGAAAGAATCTGATGAATCCATTTGACACGATCATTACCATCATCCTGGGTTACTGCCTGATCAGAGGTTTTTTCAGAGGGCTTATTAAAGAAATCTCATCCATCATCGGGGTCCTGGGGGGGTTTTATGCCGGATACACCTATTACCTGGAAATTGCAAGGCCCCTGAGCGCCTGGATCAGCAATCCCGCCTATGCCAAGATTCTGGCATTTTTACTGCTGTTTTGCGGCGTTTTTATTTTTGTCAGCATCATCGGGGTCATCATCAAATATCTGATGAACATCGCTTTTCTGGGCTGGGTGGACCGGATCTGCGGCGTGATTTTCGGCATGGCCAAAGGGGTCCTCATCGCCTCCGTGCTGCTCATGATACTGACGGCATTCCTTCCCAAAGGCGCGCCGATGATCAAGGATTCTCTTCTGGCACCCCACGTATCCAGGGTTTCTGAAATCATGGCACAACTGGTTTCCAAGGAAATGAAACTGGAATTTTCAACCAAAATTGTGGAATTGAAAAAATTTTGGAATCTCCCCCTGTAACACCGGACCTGAAGGACATCGCCGCACTGATTCGCCTGATTGAAACGTTGAGCGGAGAAAACGGTTGCCCCTGGGACCGAAAACAAACCCCCCGAACCCTGGCCGTTTACCTGATCGAAGAAGTGTACGAACTGGTGGACGCCATTGAGTCCAAAAGTCCCGAAGATGTCTGCGAAGAGCTGGGGGATGTTCTGTTTCAGATCCTGTTTATGTCGCATTTGTATCAGAAGGCCGGTCATTTTGATCTTGCGGATGTCGCCCGCCGGAATACCCGGAAAATGATCCGGCGCCATCCCCACGTATTCGGAGAGGAAACCGCCGCCACCAGCGAAGAAGTCCGTCAGCGCTGGCACACCATCAAAATGACCGAGAAAAATCATGCCGGCAATGCGGCGGGGCTGCTGGATTCCGTTCCCAGCGGCCTGCCCGCCCTGATGCGTGCCTATCGGATTTCCGAACGGGCCGCCCGGGCCGGATTTGACTGGAAGACGATCGCAGGGGTCATGGAAAAGGTTGAGGAAGAATGGGCCGAATTCAAATCGGAAGTGGACAAAATACCGCAATCCGGCACTCAGATGGATGCAACGGCCCAGGAAAAATTGTCTCTGGAATTCGGTGACGTGCTGTTTACGCTGGTGAATGTTGCCCGGTTCGCCAAACTTCATCCGGAAACCTGCCTGGCGGATGCCACCCGCAAATTTGAAAAACGCTTTAAACACATGGAACAGGCCATTGTCCAAAACGGCCGGCAAATCGATGCCGTACCCTATGCGGAGCTGAACGATTTATGGGAAAAAGCAAAACAGTCTGAAGGGTGACGGATGCGCCGCGGCCTTACGGTTTTGAGCCTGTTTTTATCCGCCTGAAGCCTGAGTTTTTTTCATCAAAGGACAATTTATGATTGCAATCATCGACTACGATGCCGGAAACCTGGCCAGTGTGGCCCGGGCCGTAACCCATCTGGGCTACGGGAATGTCGTCACCCGGAATGTCGCAGAAATCCGCGCTGCCGACCGCATCATCTTCCCGGGCGTCGGTGCGGCCGGTTCCGCCATGACCAGCCTCAGGCGCCTGGGTATGGATGCCGCTCTTCATGAAGCGTTCAACCAGGGAAAGCCGATACTGGGAATCTGCCTGGGAACCCAGATCATCATGGGCTTCAGTGAAGAAAATCAGACCCCGTGCCTGGGAATCATTCCGGGAATTGTCAAAGCGTTTCCCCCGGACCTGCGCGATTCAGACGGGAACCGGCTTAAAATTCCCCAGATGGGATGGAATCGCATGCATCCCGTCCAGGATCACCCGGTTCTGAATGGATTCAGAGAAACAGATGAGTTTTATTTTGTTCACGGATTTTATCCGGAACCTGCCCATACGGATCATATTGTGGGAACAACCCGTTATGGCATTCAATTTGCCTCCGTCGTCGGATACCGCAATATTCTGGCCACTCAGTTCCATCTGGAAAAAAGCGGCAGGCCGGGCCTTGCACTGCTGAACAATTTCTGCCGGTGGACGCCCGATATTTCCGAATAAGGCATACGATCTCCTCCCCCTTTGGAAAAAAAAGGGGGGATTTTTAAGGAACCATTCCATGCTCAGCAAACGCATCATTCCCTGCCTGGATGTTCGTGAAGGCAAAACGACCAAAGGCATCAAATTCAAAGACAATATCGATATCGGTGATCCCGTTGAAATGGCCAGATTTTATTATGAAAACGGGGCCGATGAAATTGTGTTTTACGATATCACCGCATCCAGCGACAAGCGGGACATCATGATCGACGTGGTGCGCCGGGTAGCGGAAACCATTTTCATCCCTTTTTCGGTCGGCGGCGGCATCCGCTCCGTCGAAGACATGCGAAAGGTGCTGCTGGCCGGTGCCGAGAAAATCAGTATCAATTCGGCCGCCATTTTAAACCCCGACCTGATCGCTCAGGGGGCAAAAGCTTTTGGAAACCAGTGCGTGGTTCTGGGTATGGATGTCAAATTCACGGGAAAATGCCGCAGCATTCCTTCCGGCTATGAAATGGTCATCAACGGCGGCAGAAAACCCATGGGGATC
>AMWB02088920.1_pt1 | contig 12094 bp, 11 predicted proteins | sample 200311 | NCBI WGS metagenome assembly AMWB02 (sample SAMN02737377, study PRJNA173069) | bioreactor metagenome | biome: anode biofilm in microbial fuel cells | place: USA: California | collected 2010-12-16 | reverse complement strand
GTCAGCAGGCGGTCGGGCGGCAGCGCCGCGACGCCCGCCGCGACGGCGGCGAAATCGTTGACCAGCGTCAGCGGCCCGAGGCCGAAGCGGGCTTCGAGCGCTGCGGCGTCGATGATCCACGGCAGGTTGGTGATCCGGGCACTGCGACCATCGTCGCTCACCGGCCCGGCCACGGCGAGGCAGCCGCCGGCGAGCGGTTCGTGCGGCGCGTTCAGGTAGTCGGCGAGCAGGTCGTCGAAGCTTGAAAACTCGGCGCTGGCGAGGCGGCGCCTGGCGACCAGATTCCCGGCGTCGTCGACGAGCGCCAGCAGGACCTTGGTGCCACCGATGTCGCCGACCAGCTTCATCTCATGCTCACACGGCGACCGGCGCCGCGATGTGCGGATGCGGATCGTAGCCTTCGAGCGCGAAGTCCTCGAACTTGAAGGCGAAGATGTCCTGCACGTCGGGATTGATGCGCATCGTCGGCAGCGCGCGCGGTTCGCGCGAAAGCTGCAGCTTCGCCTGCTCGAGGTGGTTCAAGTAGAGGTGCGCGTCGCCCAGCGTATGGACGAACTCGCCGGGCCGGTAGCCGCACACCTGCGCGACCATCAGCGTCAGCAGCGCGTAGGAGGCGATGTTGAACGGCACGCCGAGGAAGATGTCGGCGCTGCGCTGGTAGAGCTGGCAGCTCAACTTGCCGTCGGCGACGTAGAACTGGAACAGCGCGTGGCAGGGCGGCAGCTTCATCTTCGGCACGTCGCCGGGGTTCCAGGCCGAGACGATGTGACGGCGCGAGTCGGGGTTCTTCTTCAGGCCGTCGATGAGTTCGGCGATCTGGTCCACCTCTCCGCCCTCGGCTTTCGGCCAGTGGCGCCACTGGTGGCCATACACCGGGCCGAGATCACCGTTCGCATCGGCCCACTCGTCCCAGATCGAGACCTTGTTGTCCTTGAGCCAGCGGATGTTGGTGTCGCCGCGCAGGAACCACAGCAGCTCGACGATGATCGAGCGCAGGTGCAGCTTCTTGGTGGTGAGCGCCGGGAAGCCCTGCGCGAGGTCGAAGCGCATCTGCCAGCCGAACACCGAGCGCGTGCCGGTGCCGGTGCGGTCGGCCTTGACGTGCCCGTGGTCGAGCACGTGCCGCATGAGATCGAGGTATTGACGCATAATCCGACCGATTATATGAGGAACGTTCCATGAGCCTGCCCAAACTCGCCATCGCCGCCAAGCCGGTCGCCCACCACCAGCTTGTCCTTCTTCCCGCCGGCGAGACGCTGCCCGCCGGGCTTGCGCAGCGCGACTTCTGGCTGAAGCTGCTCAAGCGCAAGGATGCCAAGGTCGCTGAGTTGACGAAATCCCCGCTGGCGGCCGACCTGCCCGACGGCACGCGCGCCGCGCTGGCGATGATCGACACCGAAAAGCCGCGCTTCGAGCGGCTCACGACGTTGCGCAAGGCGGCGATGCTGCTGCTCGACGAGACGCCGAAGACGCTCGCCATCGTGCCGCTCGGCGTCGCGGACGACGCCCTGCTCGACGCGCTCTACGTCGCGCTGGTGAACGGCGTGCCGCTGCCGCAGCAAAAGAAGAAGATGCCGGCCGCGCTCAAGGAGATCATCCTGCCGCGCCGCCCCGCCGGAACCGAGTCTTGCCTGGCGCTGGCGCGCGCCAACCTGCAGGCGCGCGAACTCACCGCGCTGCCGCCCAACCTGCTCGATCCGCCGCATTACCGCCAGCGCCTGCGCGCGCTGGCGAAGGAGAAGAAGTTCGCGCTCGAGGAATTCGATTTCCGCAAGCTCAGGAAAATGGGCGCCGGCGCCTTCTGCGCGGTCGCGCAGGGCAGCCCGGCCGACAAGGACGGCGAAGGCGGCGGCGCGGCGATCGTGCGCCTGTCCTGGCAGCCGAAGAAGAAGGCCGCGAGAACGGTCGCGCTGGTCGGCAAGGGCATCTGCTACGACACCGGCGGCCACAACCTCAAGCCGGCGAAGTACATGGCCGGCATGCACGAGGACATGAACGGCTCGGCGGTCGCGCTTTCCATCCTCTGCGCCGCGGCCGAGCTGAACCTGCCCGTCGCCATCGACTGCTGGCTGGCGATCGCCAAGAACCACCTGTCGCCGACGGCCTACGCGCAGGGCGACATCGTCACGGCGCTCGACGGCACGACGATCGAGGTGGTGCACACCGACGCCGAGGGCCGCATGGTGCTGGCCGACACGCTGGCGCTGGCGGCGAGGCAGAAGCCGCAACTGATGATCGACTTCGCGACGCTGACCGGCAGCATGACCTACGCGCTCGGCACGCGCTACTCGGGCGTGTTCGCCAGCAGCGACACACTCGCCGCGCAGGCGGTCGCGGCCGGCAAGGCGAGCGGCGAGCGCGTCTGCGTCTTCCCGCAGGACGCCGACTACGAGCCGGCGCTCGATTCGAAGGTGGCGGACATCAAGCAATGCACACTCGACGGCGAGGCCGACCACATCCTCGCGGCACGCTTCCTCGGCCGTTTCGCCGGCAAGACGCCGTGGCTCCACATGGACCTCTCGGCGGCGAGCTGCAGCGGCGGACTCGGCGCGGTCGCCACCGACACCACCGGCTTCGGCGTCAGTTGGGGGATTGCCTTGTTGCAGACTTCGGCCGGAACGCCTTGACGACGGCCTCGTTCGTCTCGACGCAGGGTCCGCCGATCAGGTCGAGGCAGTAGGGCACGGCGGCGAACACACCGTCGAGCGTTTCCTTGATCGCCTTCGGCTGGCCCGGCAGGTTGAGGATCAGCGTCGCCCCCCTGATCACCCCGACCTGGCGCGAGAGGATCGCGGTCGGCACGTACTTGAGGCTGACCGCGCGCATCTGCTCGCCGAAACCGGGCATCACCTTGTGCGCGACGGCCAGCGTCGCCTCCGGCGTCACGTCGCGCGGCGCCGGTCCGGTGCCGCCGGTGGTCAGCACCAGATGGCAGCCCACCGTGTCGCACAGCTCGATCAGTGTCCGCTCGATGACGGGCTGCTCGTCGGGAATCAGCCGGGATTCAAGCCGCCACGGCGAAGCGAGCGCGGCGGCAAACCACTCCTGCAGCGCCGGGATCCCCTTGTCCTCGTAGACACCGGATGAGGCGCGGTCGGAGATCGACACCAGCCCGACACGAAGCTCATTGATCATTCAGTTCCCTCAACACGCGGAACAGTTCGCGGAAGGCGCGCGGCGGCTTGCCGAGCTCCTGCTCCTTGAGCGCGTTCCTGCGCAGCTGGCGCAGGTGCTGCAGGTCGGCGCCCGGGTGGGCCTCGGCGATTTCGCCGATCACCTTCTCGTCTTCGAGGAAGCGCGTGCGCAGGCGCTCGAGCGCGTGCATGCGCGCGTTGGCGGCGGCGGAGACGCCCTTGATGTCGTCGATGGCCGCACGAATCGGCGCGGCATCCAGCCCGCGCATCAGCCGGCCGATGTACTGCAGCTGGCGGCGGTGCGCCTCGTGCTGGGTGAAGCGCTGCGCGTCGCGCACGGCATCGCGCAAATCGTCGGGCAGATCGATTTTCTTGAGCTGGTCGGCGGACAGCGCGACCAGCGCGGCGCCGAGATCCTGCAATTCGGTCATCGCGCGCTTGACCGCGCTCTTGCTGGGCCGCCCGTCGGGGTTTTCGTTGATATCCACGGGTAAGATTATAGCTTTCGACTTCCGCCGCCCCGCCATGGCCGACTTCTCCTTCACCCAGGATCAATTGCGCGAACTCGCGGCCGACGTGCTGCGCCATGCCGAGCGACTCGGCGCCACCGCCTGCGAGACCGACGTCTCCGAAGGCGTCGGCCAGTCGGTCACGGTGCGCAAGGACGCGGTCGAGACCATCGAGTTCAACCGCGACAAGGGCATCGGTGTCACGGTCTATCTCGGCCAGCGGCGCGGCCATGCGTCGACCTCCGACTTTTCGGCGCGGTCGCTGCGCGCCACGGTCGAGGCCGCGCTGTCGATCGCGCGCTTCACCGCCGAAGACGCGGCGGCCGGCCTGCCGGAACCCGAATTGCTGGCAACGGGTGCGCGGGGAGACATGGACCTCGACCTCCACCATCCCTGGGAGCTGCCGGTCGAGCAGGCCATCGAACTCGCGCGGCGCGCCGAACAGGCCGCCTTCGCCGTCAGCCCGCTGGTGAGCAACTCCGAAGGCGCCACCGTCTCGGCGTACAGCGCGCATTTCATCTCGGCCAACAGCCTGGGATTCATGGGCGGCTTCCCCTCGTCGCGCCACTTCATTTCCTGCGTGCCGATCGCGCAGCGAGGCAAGGACATGCAGCGCGACGACTGGTATTCGGGCCACCGCGACCCGGCGGACCTCGCCGCGCCAGAAGCGATCGGCGGCTACGCGGCGCGGCGCGCGCTCTCGCGCCTCGGCGCGAAGAAGCTCAAGACGCGCCAGTGCCGGGTGATGCTCGAGGCGCCGCTCGCGGCGATGCTGATCGGCAGCTTCGTCCATGCGGTCAGCGGCGGCAGCCTCTACCGCAAGGCGAGCTTCCTGGTCGATGCGCTCGGCAAGAAGATCTTTCCCGACTGGATGCGCATCGACGAGCGCCCGCACCTGAAGAAGGGACTCGCCTCCAGTCCCTTCGACGACGACGGCGTCGCGACGCGCGACCGCAGCGTCGTGCAGGACGGCGTGCTGCAGGGCTACTTCCTGTCCACCTACACCGCCCGCAAACTGGGAATGCAGACCACCGGCAACGCCGGCGGCAGCCACAACCTGGTCGTCGCGCCGAGCCCCGACGCGCCTGCCGATTTTGCCGGCCTGCTCAAGCAGATGGGCACCGGCCTGCTGGTCACCGAACTGCTCGGCCACGGCATCAACTACGTCACTGGCGACTACTCGCGCGGCGCGGCCGGCTACTGGGTGGAGAACGGCGCGATCGTCTACCCGGTGCACGAGATCACCATCGCCGGCAACCTGAAGGACATGTTCGCCGGCATCGAGACGGTCGGCCGCGATGCCGTCACGCGCGGGTCGCGCACGGTCGGTTCAATTGTGGTTAACCGCATGACCGTGGCGGGCAGCTGATGCGGCAATAAGCAGAATTTTGGGTGTAGTATCGCCGCCAACGTCCCGCGCTTGCGGGGCGTCCCCAAGAAAAAAATCCCGAGGAGACAATTCACATGGAACGTCGCAAGTTTCTGCAAAACGCCGGCATGACCGGCATCCTGGCCGCCGGCGCCGCGCCGGCGGTGGTCAACGCCCAGGCCGCCATCAAGTGGCGCCTGACCTCCAGCTTCCCGAAGAGCCTCGACACCATCTACGGCGGCGCCGACGTGCTGTCGAAGCGCCTCAATGAAATGACGGGCGGCAAGTTCCAGGTGCAGGTATTCGCCGCCGGCGAGATCGCTCCCGGCCTGCAGGCGCTGGACGTCACCCAGAACGGCACCGTCGAGTGCTGCCATACCTGCTCCTACTACTACGTCGGCAAGGACAAGACCTTCGGCATCGGCACCGCGATCCCCTTCGGCATGAACGCGCGCCAGATGAACGCCTGGATCTACTACGGCGGCGGCCAGAAGCTGCTCGACGAGTTCTACGCCAACTACAACGTCGTCTCCTTCGCCGGCGGCAACACCGGCGTGCAGATGGGCGGCTGGTTCCGCAAGGAACTCAACACGCTGGCTGACGTCCAGGGCGTCAAGATGCGCATCGCCGGCCTCGGCGGCAACGTCTTCGCCGCGCTGGGCATGGTGCCCCAGCAGATCGCCGGCGGCGACATCTACCCCGCGCTGGAAAAAGGCACCATCGACGGCGCCGAGTGGGTCGGCCCCTACGACGACGAGAAGCTCGGCTTCTACAAGGTCGCCAAGAATTACTACTTCCCGGGCTGGTGGGAGCCGGGTCCCGTCATCCACTTCTTCGTGAACAGGGATGCCTGGGCCAAGCTGCCGAAGGAATACCAGGCCGCCTTCGAGGCCGCCGCCTACGAGGCCAACGTCACGATGATGGCCGAGTACGACCACAAGAACCCGGCCGCGCTGATGCGCCTGGTGCAGAACGGCGTCAAGCTGAAGAAGTACTCGAACGAGATCATCGATGCCGCCTACAAGGCCGCCGTGCAGCTCTACAACGACGAGTCGGCCAAGAATCCGGCGTTCAAGAAGATCTACGGCGAGTATCTCAAGTACCAGAAGACGCTCAACCAGTGGTTCAGCGTCGCCGAGTTCGGCATGGACGGCTTCCTGCAACAACACGTTCGATAGCGGGAGACGCCATGAAACGCATTTCATCCACACTGCTCGCCTTGACGGCTTTGGCCCTCGGCAGCGGCCAGGCCTTGGCCGCGGACAAGAAAGCGGTTGACCCGGGCAAGCGCGAATACCTGAACAGCTGTGCGGCGTGCCACGGCGTCAGCGGCAAGCTCGGCCCCGGCGAAGGCGCGGGGGTCGAGTTCCTCAAGACGACTCCGGCAGACCTGACCACGCTGACCAAGAAGAATGGCGGCGTGTTCCCGTTCGAGCGCGTCTATGCAATCATCGATGGGCGCCAGGCCGTGGGCGGCCACGGCAGTCGCGACATGCCGATCTGGGGCGACCGCTACAGCAGCGAGAAGGTCAAGGCTGCCGAGCACTACGTCGATGTGCCGTACGATATGGAGATGTATGTGCGGAGCCGCATCCTGGCATTGATCGACTACATCAACCGCTTGCAGGTCAAGTAGCGCCACGACGAATTATCGACTCTACTAAGCAGCAAGAAAAATCCCCGCCGCGGCGGGGATTTTTCGTTGACCGTTCCCTGGGCGAACGGGGCGGACGCCGCCCCGCCAGCGCCGACTTTCCTGCCGTTACTGCCCCTTGTTCGCCTCCCGCAGCGCGCGGGTGATCGCGTCGCCCGGATTCTCCTCGGCGCCGCCCTTCTTCGCCGCTTCGCGCGCGGTCTCCGCGGCCGCCTCCTCCTGGAGCATCTTCTGGATGTCGATGACCTGCTCCTGGCCTTCCGGAACCGCCACGACGGGGTCGTGGCCGACGAGCTGCGGGAAGGCGATGACCAGGCCGACCATGATGATCTGGATGACCACGAAGGGAATCGCGCCCCAGTAGATCTGGCCGGTGGTCACCGGCGCGGTGAGCTTGCCGGTGACATGGTCCTTGTAGGCCGAGGTCGGCGCGACCGAGCGCAGGTAGAACAGCGCGAAGCCGAAGGGCGGGTGCATGAAGGAGGTCTGCATGTTCACCGCCATCAGGATGCCGAACCAGATCAGGTCGATGCCGAGCGCATCGGCGGCGGGCGCCAGCAGCGGCAGCACGATGAAGGCCAGCTCGAAGAAGTCGAGGAAGAAGGCCAGCAGGAACACCAGGATGTTCACGACGATCAGGAAGCCGATCTCGCCGCCGGGCAGGTTGGCGAGCAGGTGCTCGACCCATTTGTGGCCATCGACGCCGTAGAAGGTCAGCGAGAACACGCGCGCGCCGACCAGGATGAAGACGACGAAGGTGGTGAGCTTGGCGGTCGAGTCCATCGCCTGCCTGAGCAGGCCGAGGTTGAGCCGCTTGCGCGAGAGGGCCATGATCAGCGCGCCGGTGGCGCCCATCGCGCCGCCCTCGGTCGGCGTGGCGACGCCGACGAAGATGGTGCCGAGCACGAGGAAGATCAGCGCCAGCGGCGGGATCAGCACGAAAGTGACCTTCTCGGCCATCTGCGACAGCAGACCCAGCCTGGTGATGCGGTTGATCACCGCGGCAGCGAAGGCGACGCCCATGCCGACGCACATGGCGATGACGATCATCTCGTCGGTCGGCTTGTCCGCCGGCTGCCGCATCGCCCAATAGACCGCGGCGGCGACGGAAGCGGCCGTCAGCACCAGCAGCGAGAGCGCGCCGGAGCGGCCGCTCGGCTCGCGGAAGCTGCGCGCCTCTGGCGGCAGCGCCGGTGCCGACTTCGGCATGAAGACGGTCATCCCGAGCACGTAGAGCAGATAGAGGCCGGTCAGCACGAAGCCCGGCACGAAGGCGCCCTTGTACATGTCGCCGACCGACTTGCCGAGCTGGTCGGCGATGATGATCAGCACCAGCGAGGGCGGGATGATCTGCGCCAGCGTGCCGGAGGCGGCGATCACGCCCGAGGCGAGCCGCCGGTCGTAGCCGTAGCGCAGCATGATCGGCAGCGAGATCAGGCCCATCGAGATCACCGAGGCGGCGACCACGCCGGTCGTCGCGGCAAGCATCGCGCCGACGAAGATCACCGCGTAGGCCAGGCCGCCGCGGATCGGGCCGAACAGCTGGCCGATGGTGTCGAGCAGGTCCTCGGCCATGCCCGAGCGCTCGAGGACCAGCCCCATGAAGGTGAAGAACGGGATCGCCAGCAGCGTGTCGTTGTTCATGATGCCGCCGAAGATGCGTTCCGGCAGCGCCTGGAAGAAGGCGGGATGGAACAGCCCCAGCTCGATGCCGATCAGACCGAAGATAATGCCGTTGGCGGCGAGCGCGAAGGCGACCGGAAAGCCGAGCAGCAGGAACGCCACCAGCGAGGCGAAGATGATCGGCGCCATGTTGGCGACGAGGAATTCGGTCATTTCTTGCCTCCTTCCCCGCCATCGCCCCCATCGACCATCTCATGGTTCATGTGCACGATGTCGGTGACTTCGGGCGCGACCTGGTGCTTCTTGATTTCCGCGGCGAGTTCCTCCTCGGCGGACGGGCCGCTCGGCTTGGCCAGCACGTTGGGGCCGGCGCCGGTCAGGAAGGCGACGCGCTTGATCAGCTCGGCCACCGCCTGCAGGATCAGCAGGGCGAAGCCGAGCGGCAGCATCAGCCGCACCGGCCAGCGGATCAGGCCGCCCGGGTTGGGCGATCCCTCGCCGGAGTGCCAGGCGTTCATGAAGACCGGCCAGGAAAGCCAGGCGATGAGGATGGCCATCGGCAGCAGGAAGACGAGGATGCCGAAGACGTCGATCCAGTTCTGCGTCCGCTCGGACAGGCGCCCGGCGATGACGTCGATGCGGATGTGCTCGTTCTTCTTCAGCACGTAGGCCGCGCAGGCGAGGAAGATCGCCGAGAACAGGTACCACTGGATCTCGAGCATCGCGTTCGAACTCAGGTCGAAGGCGAAGCGGCTCAAGGCGTTGCCGGCGCTGATGACCACCACGACCAGGATCAGCCAGATCGCGGCTCTGCCGACGGCCTCGCTGATGGCGTCGATCAGCCGCGCAAACTGCAGCAGGAAACTCATCAATCTCTCTCCTCGGCGGGCGGACGAGTCGCGTCGCCATGCGACTGCGTCGTCCTTCTTGCTGTTGGGACGGCGCAATGTTAAGGCCTCGGCCCCGCTTTGGCCATATCATTGTGGAAACCCGCAAGGCCGCCGGCAGCGCCCACGCCGCCGATCACAAATGCAATAATTGCGCATGGAGCGACGCAGATTCATCGGCACCGCCGGCCTCGCCGGCATCCTCGCCGCGGGCGCGGCCCCGGCCGTGCATGCCGCCCAGGCGATCCGCTGGCGCCTGGCTTCCCGCCTGCCGAAAAGCATGGACATCCCCCACGCCGGCGTGCAGGCCTTCATCCGCCAGGTCAAGGAACTGTCGGACGGCAAGTTCGAGATATCGCTGTTCGCCGCCGACGAACTCGCGTCGGGCGCCGGCGTGCTCGAGAGCGTCCAGCGCGGCAGCGCCGAGTGCGGTCACACCTCGGCCCATTACTACATCGACAAGGACGAAGCCTTCGCGCTCGACAGCGCCATCCCCTTCGGCATGAACGCGCGCCAGACGGCCGCCTGGCTGCAGTACGGCAACGGGCTCGCCCTGCTGCGCGAGTTCTACAGGGGCTACGGCATCGTCAATTTCCCGATGGGCAACACCGGCGCCCAGATGGGCGGCTGGTACCGCAAGCCGCTGCGCTCGCCGGCCGACCTCAAGGGTCTCAGGATGCGCATCGCCGGGCTGGGGGGCGAGGTGCTCGCGCGGCTCGGCGCCAAGCCGGGCTATCTCTCCTCCAACGAGACCTTCGCGGCGCTGCAGGCCGGCCGCATCGACGCCGCGGAATGGAGCAGCCCGCACGACGACCTCAAGCTCGGCCTGCACGACACCTGCAAGCACTACGCCTTCCCGGGCTGGTGGAAGGGCGGCGCGCAATACGCGCTCTATATCAATCGCCGCGCCTACGATGCCCTGACGGAGGAGAACCAGACGATCGTCGCCGCCGCCGCCGCCGCCGCGCATCAGGACATCCTGGCGCAATACGATTTCAGGAACCCGCAGGCGCTGCGCGAACTCGCCGCCACCGGCACGCAACTGGTGGCGTTGCCGAAAGCCGTGCTCGATGCCGCCTGGAAGGCCTCGCAGGATCTGTTCGCCGACCTTTCCGCGAGGAACCCGCAATGGCGGAAGATTCACGCCAGCTATGCCGCCTTCCTCAAGGAGCAGGGCTGGAGCCATGCGGAAAGAGGATTTGCCGCCTACATGCACGAACGGCAGTTGCAGGCGCTCGCCGAAGAGCAGCGCAAAAAGCCGGCGCCGGCGAAGCGGCGCTAGGCGGCCATGGGCGGGTCCGGCTTCCTGCCGCCGACGCGGCTGTGCATCGTCCGCCACGGCGAGACCGACTGGAACGCCGGCAAGCGCATCCAGGGGCAGATCGACGTGCCGCTGTCGGCCCTGGGGCACGCCCAGGCGCGCGCGACCGGCAACGCGCTCAGGGACGAGGGCTTCGCCGCGCTCTACAGCAGCGACCTGACGCGCGCCCACCAGACCGCGGAGGCGACCGCCCACCTCGCCCGCCTGCCCCTTCGGCTCGACGCGGGCCTGCGCGAACGCCATTACGGCATCTTCCAGGGGCTCACCTACGCGGAAGCCGAGGAGCGCCACCCGGCCGAATATGCCCGCCACAAGGCGCGCGACCCGCGCTTCGCTCCGGCCGGCGGGGAGAGCCTGCTCGACTTCGCCGCCCGGCTGGCGGCGGCCTTCGACGCGATCGTGCGCCGCCATGCGGGAGAGGCGGTGGCGGTCTTCACCCACGGCGGCGTGCTCGACATCCTGCACCGCCAGGCGACCGGCCGGCCGCTCGACGCGCCGCGCGATTTCGCGATTCCCAATTGCGGCATCAACTGGATCGAGGTCAATGGCGTGGGAGGCGGTTGCTGGACGCTGCTGTCCTGGGCCGAGCGCGGCCATCTGGAGGGGGCGCTGGACGAACTCTGAAACGGCCGGACTGCTAGAATTCGCGTTTGCCCACCCTTCGACGGGATAAGTCCATGTTCAGCAAGCAAAACAGCCTCGCCAAGATCGACCCGGAACTGTTCGCCGCCATCCAGGCCGAAAACCGCCGCCAGGAAGATCACATCGAGCTGATCGCCTCGGAAAACTACGTCTCCTGGGCGGTGATGGAGGCGCAGGGTTCGCAGCTCACCAACAAGTACGCCGAGGGCTATCCGGGCAAGCGCTACTACGGCGGCTGCGAGCACGTCGATGTCGCCGAGCAGCTGGCGATCGACCGCGCCAAGAAGCTGTTCGGCGCCGAGGCGGCGAACGTCCAGCCGAATTCCGGCTCGCAGGCCAACCAAGCGGTGTTCTTCGCCTTCCTCAAGCCGGGCGACACCATCCTCGGCATGAACCTGTCGATGGGCGGCCACCTGACGCACGGCATGCCGCTCAACATTTCCGGCAAGTGGTTCAACATCGTCCCCTACGGTCTCGACCAGAACGAGGAGATCGACTACGCCGAGGTCGAGCGTCTCGCCCGCGAGCACAAGCCCAGGTTGATCATCGCCGGCGCCTCGGCCTACGCGCTGCGCATCGACTTCGAGCGTTTCGCCAGGATCGCCAAGGAGGTCGGCGCGGTCTTCATGGTGGACATGGCGCACTATGCCGGCCTGGTCGCCGCCGGCTTCTACCCGAACCCGGTGCCGCACGCCGACGTCGTCACCACCACCACCCACAAGACGCTGCGCGGCCCGCGCGGCGGCCTGATCCTGATGAAGGCCGAGCACGAGAAGGCGATCAACTCGGCGATCTTCCCCGGCCTGCAGGGCGGCCCGCTGATGCACGTGGTCGCCGCCAAGGCCGTCGCGCTCAAGGAGGCGATGACGCACGAGTTCAAGGCCTACCAGGAGCAGGTGATCGAGAACGCCCAGGTGATGGCCAAGGCGCTCAAGCAGCGCGGCCTGCGCATCGT
>AMWB02092118.1_pt2 | contig 12100 bp, 8 predicted proteins | sample 200311 | NCBI WGS metagenome assembly AMWB02 (sample SAMN02737377, study PRJNA173069) | bioreactor metagenome | biome: anode biofilm in microbial fuel cells | place: USA: California | collected 2010-12-16 | reverse complement strand
CGACTTCATCGGCAGGACCGCCGTTGTGCTGGAGCCGATCGAGCGGGGCCGTCCCGGGCGGGTCACCTTCAAGGGCGCCGCCTGGAAGGCCGAAACCACGTCCGATGATGTTCTCGAGAAAGGCCGGCGGGTATCGATCGTCCGCCGGGACAGCATCGTCCTTTTTGTCGCCCCTATTCATATCACTCCCCCACGTCAACCGGAAAACAGGAGAATCTGATGCCCATCTATACCCTTATCACCGCTGGAATCGCCCTTCTCGTCATTGTCATCTTCTTCAAGACCGTCCGCATCGTTCCCCAGCGGACGGCCTTCATCATCGAACGCCTGGGGAAATACAGCCGCACCTTAGACGCCGGCTTCCACATCCTCATCCCTTTTCTCGACCAGGTCGCCTACAAACGATCCCTGAAAGAGGAGGCGGCGGACGTGCCCCAGCAGGCCTGCATCACGCGGGACAACGTCTCGATCGGCGTGGACGGCATCCTCTATCTCCAGGTCGTCGACGCCCAGAAATCCTGCTACGGCATCGAGAACTACAAGTATGCCGTCGTCCAGATCGCTCAGACCACCATGCGCAGCGTCTTCGGCACGTTCGACCTGGACGGCACCTTCGAGGCCCGGGATGTCATCAACCTGAGGGTGGTCGAGGCGGTCGACGAGGCGAGCGAACCGTGGGGCGTCAAGGTGACCCGCTATGAAATCAAGGATATCGTGCCGCCCCAGTCGATCATCGAAGCGATGGAGAAGCAGATGAAGGCCGAACGGGACAAGCGGGCCGAAATCGCCGAATCCGAAGGAAAGCGCCAGGCGGAGATCAACCGCGCCGACGGCAGGCGGCAGGCCGTGATCGCGGAATCCGAGGGCGAAAAGCAGAAGCGGATCAACGAAGCCGAGGGGCGCGCCCAGGAGATCGAACGGGTGGCCCAGGCCACGGCCGCCGGCATCGAAAAGATCGCGCGGGCCATCCGGGAAGAAGGCGGGCTCCAGGCGGTCAATCTGCGCATCGCCGAGCAGTATATCCAGGAATTCGGCAAGCTGGCCCGGACCAACAATACCATGATCATCCCCGCGACGCTCTCGGATGTCGGCGGATTTGTCGCCGCCGCCAAGGGGGTGCTCGACGCCTTCGACAAAACTCCCGCGGCCGGTGCCGGGATGGTCGAGACGGCGAAAAATATGCCGCCGGCGCCGCCGGCGACCCGGTGGGATCTGCCCAAACCCTGAGTCATGGCATCGAAGAAGCTCTATATCAACGGGATCGTCCAGGGGGTCGGATTCCGGCCGTTCGTCTTCCAGCTTGCCGCACGCTACGGCCTGGCCGGAGAAGTGGCCAATACGTCGTCGGGAGTCCGCATCCACGTCGAAGGAACGGTCGACAACATCGCAGCGTTTTGCCGGGAGATCGCAGCGGCCCCGCCCCCGCTGGCCGTCATCACCGACATCCGGGCGGTGGATGCGCCCTCCGCCGGCCATACGGCATTCACGATTGTCCCCAGCACAGAAAGGGCCGCGGCCCGCACCCTGATCTCTCCCGACATGGCGGTATGCGGCGACTGCCTGCGGGAGTTGTTCGATCCCGGCGACCGGCGGTACCGCTACCCGTTCATCAACTGCACCAACTGCGGCCCCCGCTATACCATCATCGAGGACATCCCCTACGATCGGCCCAAGACCTCCATGGCCGCATTTGTCATGTGCCCCGAATGCCTGGCGGAATATGAAGATCCGGCCAGCCGGCGGTTTCACGCTCAGCCGAATGCCTGCCCGGTCTGCGGCCCCCGGGTCACGCTTCTGGACAGCGCGGGAACCGATGTTGCGGCAGACGATCCCATATCGTGCGCCGCCGCCCTGCTCGCGGCCGGCAAGATCCTGGCCGTCAAGGGGCTGGGAGGATTCCATCTTGCCGTGGACGCCGGCAATGCCACCGCCGTCGCCCGGCTGCGCGCGCGAAAACGGCGGGAAGAGAAGCCCTTTGCCCTCATGACCCCCGATCTTGGCGCCGTCCGGAGGATCGCCCGCATCCGTCCGGAGGAGGAACCGGTCATCACCTCGCCCCGGCGGCCGATCGTGCTGCTCGAAAAGCGCGGCACGCAGACCATCGCCCCGGCGGTGGCGCCGCAAAACCGGTATTTCGGGGTCATGCTGCCGTACACACCGCTTCATTACCTGCTCTTCGATACGGGAACGGCATCCTTCACCGCCCTGGTGATGACGAGCGGCAACATCAGCGATGCGCCGATCGCCATCGACAACCGGGAAGCGGTGGAACATCTCTCGGGCATCGCCGATTTCTTTCTCGTCCATGACCGGGACATCTATCTGCGAAGCGACGACGCGATCGTGAGGCATGCCGCGGGCAGGCTCCGGTTCATCCGACGGTCACGGGGGTTTGCCCCCACACCGATCTTTCTGCACCGCGCCGTGCCGCCGATCCTGGCCTGCGGCGCCGGCCTCAAGAATACAATCTGCCTCACCCGGGACAGCCATGCCTTCATGAGCCAGCATATCGGGGATGTGGAAACCCTCGAAACCTACCGGTTTTTCGATCTGACCGTCCGCCATCTCGAACACATTCTGGATATCACCCCTGAAATCATCGCCCATGACGTCCATCCCGATTATCTGAGCACCCGGTACGCGCTGATGCGCGAAGCTCCGGCAAAAGTCGCGGTGCAGCATCACCACGCCCATATCGCCGCGTGCATGGCCGAAAACAGGCTGGAAGGGCCGGTGATCGGGCTCGCCTTCGACGGCACGGGCTACGGCACCGACGGCGCCGTGTGGGGCGGCGAGGTTCTGATCGCCGGCTACCGATCGTTTGAACGCGCCGCCCATCTCGCCTACACGCCGATGCCCGGCGGCGATGCGGCCGTCCGGGAGCCCTGGCGGATGGCCCTGGCCTATCTCGCCGGCGCCTTCGGCGACACGCTCCGGCAACTGAAGCTACCCATGCTCCTGAAACTCGAAAAGACCAGGATGAACACCGTTCTCGCCATGGTGCAAAAAGGGGTGAACACGCCGCCGACCTCGAGCCTCGGACGGCTCTTCGACGGGGTTGCGGCCCTGCTGGATATACGCTATACTACGTCGTTTGAAGGGCAGGCGGCGATGGCCCTCGAGACGGCGGCCGATCCCGCCGAAGAAGGGTATTATGATACCACCTGGTCCGATGATGCCGACGGACGGCGGATCATCCGGATTGCTCCGATCGTGCGGGGTGTCGTGGAAGACCGCCTGGCGGGCGTCTCCGCCGCCGTCATCAGCCGGAAATTTCACAACGCCGTCGTCCGGCTCTTCACGGTGCTCTGCGCCGAGATTCGGCGCGATACCGGCCTTTCGACGGTGGCCATGAGCGGCGGGGCCTTCCAGAACGCCATTCTCCTGAAAGAGCTCACCCGGACGCTCACCCGCGAAGGCTTCACGGTATGGGGGCACACGCGGGTTCCGACCAACGACGGCGGCCTCGCCCTGGGCCAGGCCATGGTCGCCGCGGCGACGGTATGACGGCGGCATTACCTGAAGAGATATAAGGAAACGGAATGATTCTGTTCAACAAAGTCAACAAATGGTTCGGCAAACACCATGTACTCAAGGATATCGATTTCCACGTCGGCGGCGGAGAGGTCGCGGTCATCTGCGGCCCCAGCGGCTCCGGGAAAAGCACCCTGATCCGCTGCATCAACAAACTCGAAAAGATCAAATCGGGCGAAATCTTCGTGGATGACCTGCCGGTTCACGACAAACGGACCAACATCACCCGGCTCAGGGCCGAGATCGGTTTCGTTTTCCAGCAGTTCAATCTTTATCCGCATATGACGGTTATGGAAAACGTTACGACCGCGCCGGTCAAGGTCAAAAACATGCCGAAAAAAGAGGCCGGCGCCATGGCGATGGACCTGCTCGACAAGGTGGGCATCGCCGACAAGGCGGGCGTCTATCCCGCACAGCTCTCCGGCGGCCAGCAGCAGCGGGTCGCCATTGCGCGGGGGCTTGCCATGCAGCCCAAGATCATGCTCTTCGACGAGCCCACCTCGGCGCTCGACCCGGAGATGATCAACGAGGTCCTGGATGTCATGCGGAAGCTGGCCGTGGAAGGGATGACGATGACCGTGGTGACCCACGAGATGGGGTTCGCCCGGGAGGTGGCCACGAAGGTGGTGTTCATGGATGACGGCAGGATTATCGAAAGCGGCACGCCCACCACTTTTTTCACCGCTCCCGAACATGAGCGGACCCGCGCCTTTTTAAGCAAGATCCTCAAGCATTGAGCCTACCGCATACCGCCTCCCCTGAAACCCCCCGGTCGCCGTCATGGCCTTTCGGATGCGCGTGAGAGTCGTGCGGTCCAATGCCCACCCAGGTGCGACCAGCTCCTCCGGATGGGGATCGCCGGTGAGCCGCTGAACCACCATTTCCGGAGGAAGGCGTTCAAGAAACGCGCACACCAGATCGATGTATTCCTGCTGCTCCAGGCATCGATACGCACCCGCCCGATACATCCGTTCAAGCGCCGTCCCTTTGACAACGTATAGCAGATGGAGTTTGATGCCGTCGATGCCCATATCCGCGACCTTTGCCGCCGTATCCATCATGTGCCGGCGCGTTTCGCCCGGCAGCCCCAGGATGACATGGGCGCAGATCCGGAGGCCCCGGTCCCGCGTCGCGGCAACGGCCCGCCTGAAACAGTCGACATCATGCCCGCGGTTGATCCGCCGCAGGGTGTCGTCCCAGGCCGACTGGAGGCCGTACTCCACCCAGACCAGCGTCTTTTCGGCGAACGCCTGCAGAAGATCCAGCACCGGCCCATCCACACAATCGGGACGCGTGCCCACACTCAGACCGACAACACCGTCCACGGCCGCCAGCGCTTCGTCGTAAAGTCGGCGCAACACGGGGAGTGGTGCATAGGTATTTGAAAAGGACTGAAAATAGATCAGGAATTTGCGGGCTTTGTAGCGGCGGGCGACGTAGCGACGGCTGGTTTGGATCTGTTCGGTGACCGACAGCCCCGCGGCATGAGCGCCGGTCCCCGATCCCCGGTCGTTGCAGTAAATGCAGCCGCCGCGGCCGACGGCGCCGTCGCGGTTGGGGCAACCCATCCCCGCATCCACGGTGATCTTCTGAACACGCTCTCCGAACAGCCCCCGCAGATAGGCGTTGAAATCCCTGTACGGCAATCTTTCCATGGTGTTTCATGTTAAAAGGGGAAAACCGCTGCGGTCTCCCCCTTTTCAACCTTCAATTCTGTGGTTTCACCTGCATGATCATCGATAATGCGTCATGCTCTTCCGGTATATTCGGCGTAGGCCATGGCCACCGTCCGGTAGATGATATGCGCGAACTTGGAGAACGGGAGACACATGAAAAACACCCAGATGCAGAGCAGATGGATGAAGTAGATGAAATAAGAGAGGCCGGCGGCCTCGCCCAGACGCGTCATCTGCGCCAGCATTCCCGTAACGCCCAGGGCCAGGGCCAGACCGATGATGAACCAGTCTTTGTAAGAGGACATCTGATCCGTCTTGGACAGGCGGTCCTTGATCATCAGGGCCGCGCCGATAATCAGCGCCACGCCGGCGATATTGGCCAGCCATTTGACCGGGTTGAGCTGGGAATAGGGGCCATGGATGCCGAAGCCGTAAAGAACGACGAAGAAGATGTTCGTCACGATGAACAGCCCCAGAAATCCAAAGAAGACCATCATGTGCGAGGTGGCCCGCTCGGTATTCTCGCCGCACTCTGAAAATTTCTTGTGTTTGAAGATATTGGGAATGACCTTGATCAAGGCCTCGGCAAAGCCTTTGGGGTCGATCTTCCGGATATCGGTTTTCCCGGTCGCGAGAGCATCCTTGTGGATGTCTGCGAGAAACCGTTTCAGCCCCAGGGCAAAGATGCCGATGGACGCGAAGAAGGTCGGAATCATGATGATATCGACCAGTGTGGTGTGGATGAACTTGGCGTGTTCGATCTCGTCTCCGCCGGGGGTGAAATCGAGGAAATGGAAGCCCAGCATATTGAAGATCATGCCGAGGACAATGAACAGCACCGCCGGAATCCCGAAAAGAATCGGCAGTTTTTTGGGATCGCTGAACAGCTCGGCCAGCTTTTTGGGCTGGGCGTACTCCTGAATGGCATAGGCCCGTACCGCTCCCAGAACGTCACCGGGCTTTGCCCCCCGCGGGCACATGGTCGAGCAGTCGCCACAGTTATGGCACAGCCAGATATCCGCGTTTCCCACCAGCTTGTCTTTCAGCCCCCAGGAAGCGGCGATCATTTCCTTGCGGGGGAACGGTCTGTTATCCGGAGAAATCGGACATGCCACAGCACAGGTCGCACACTGATAACACTTTTTGAGATCCTCACCACCAAGCCCGATGACTTCGTTGATAAATCCGACGTCGGGCTCCACCACATATCTATCCGTCATCTCAGTACCTCCTGATCCGTTAAGCGCGAAAAGCCGGCGGAGAAAAACCCTTTTCCCCGCCAACCTTTCATCTTCCGTTGTTTAGCCGACTAGAATCCCTTGAAGGGGTTCGGTCCCAGGGCTTCGATGGATTCAACAAAACCGTTGATGATTTCCGGCACCTTATCGTATTGGTCGATCGCAATCTCGAACTGGGCGACCCGCTCTTCCTCGAGCGCCAGGCTGGCCAGCGCGTCGCCGATTTTCTTCATCCGGATTTCGGCCAGCTCGCTGCCCTTGACAAAATGGCACTGGTAATCATCGCCGTGCTTGCAACCCAGGAGGAAGACGCCGTCCATGCCCTGGGAGAGCGCATCCTTGATCCAGATCACGTTGACGGAACCAAGGCAGCGCACCGGAATCAGACGAACATCGGCCGAGTAGGAGAGGCCGTTGAGCGCCGCCATATCCAAGGCCGGCAGAGCGTCGTTTTCACAGACCAGACCGAGGACGCGGAACGGCGGCTCTGAATAATCGTCTTCGGAAGGCACCTTGACCGCCTTGACCATCGATCCGATGCTGTCGACATTGTAATCGGCAAAACCGATGATCCGCTCGGGACAGGCTCCCATACAGGTTCCGCAGCGCCTGCAGCGCGTGGGATTGGGTTTCGGCGTCCCCTTGGCATCGTCATCGAGGGCCCCGAACGGGCATTCTTCCGTGCACCGTTTGCACTGGGTGCATCTCTGGAAGAAAAAGTCCGGGAAGGTCATATCCCCGGAGCGGGGGTGAACCGCCACGCCGCGGTTGGTCGACCGGATGCACTGGATCGCCTTGAGCGCCGCGCCGGTCGCGTCTTCCATCGATTCTTCCATCGTCATGCTGCGGCGAACGGCGCCGGCGGCGTAGATGCCGGTCCGCTGGGTTTCGTAGGGAAAGCAGATGAAGTTGGAGTCGGAATAGCCGTCGAAAAGCCCGATATCCCGGAAGGCCGGGCCCTGGCGGTAGGCAAGGTTGACGACCGGATCATCGGCCGTGGCGGGCACCATGCCGGTGCCTAACACGACCATGTCGGCCTTGACGCGGATCTCCTCGCCCAGGAGGGTGTTGCCGGCGTCGACAAAGAGGCCGTCGCCGTTCTTGGAGACCTGGGTGACCTCGCCCTTGGTGAGGAAAATGCCGGGATCCTGCTGGAGGCTCTTGTAGAAATTCTCGTTCAGGCCAGGGGTCCGCATGTGCTGGTAGAAAATGTAGGCCTTGCCGTCTTCGTAATCTTCCCGAACATACTTGGCCTGTTTCAGGGATACCATGCTCGTCACGGCGCCGGCATAGGGAAAATCGGCATCCTTCGCGTCGCCGCCGGGGCTCTGAATGAACACGACGGACTTGGCCGCCTTGCCGTCCGAGGGTCGTTTGATCGCACCGGCCGCGGCGATCTCCTCGAATTCGGCATTGGTGACCACATCGGGCATCTCGCCGTAGCCAAGGTTGGCGAATTCGCCGGCCTCGGGTTTGTAGGGACGCCATCCGGCGGCCAGAACCACGGCGCCGAACTTCTCGCCGCTGGGATCGAGGCTCAGGATGTCTTTTCTGCCCTTGTTGTATTCCAGGTAGCGCTCGTGAATCTTCTCGACGTCGAGTTCCTTGCCGCTCTCATCGACCTTCATGTCGTCGGGAAGCGGATAGGGAACGTCGAACTCGATCTTTTCGCCCGGCTTCTTCAAGGTGACGGTAAAATCACCCGGCTGGCCGGCGATACGGGCTACCACGGTGTTGGTTTTCACGGTGATGCGGGGATATTTTTCGAGTTCGTCGATCTTGCTTTGAATGATGGGGGGAATCATGCTTTCGTAGGGGTCGGCGATGGGGGTCTGTTTCCGAACCTTGGCGGCATATCCGCCGAGATGGGGTTCCTTTTCGACGATGGTGACGTCGTAGCCGGCCTTGGCCGCATCGACCGCCGCCGAAATGCCGGTGATGCCGCCGCCGATCACGAGAATCTTTTCGGCGAGCTCATCGAGCTTGTAGGGTTCGGGCAGTTTGACTTTTTCGACGCGGATCATTCCCATGCGGATATAGTCTTCCGCCATCATCTGGACGCGGTCGAAGTTGTCTTCGTCTTCCTTCTCTTCATCGGTCAGGGCCGGAAACTGGTCTCTGGGATGGGACCAGACGACCCCTTCCCTCAGATTGACGCGGTCGACGATGCAGCCGTCGAACCGGAAGGTGTCGAAATTGACGCGCCGGGAGCATGCCGCCAGAACAAGGGTGTTGGTGCCGTCCCCGATATCCTTTTTGAGCAGATCCGTGCCTTCCTTGCCGCAGAGGCAGGGATGGGTTTTGACCGGGACGCCTTCATCTTCAGGCACAGCGCAGAGTGCTTTGACATCCAGGGCTTCGCCGATTCCACAACCTGTGCAGATATATACACCGTACTTTTTATCCATGGATAACCTCCTGAGGATAACCTCCTGATTGCAATCGTCAGATATCAGATATCAGATCAAAACGTTCGAACCTGATCCCTGATCACTTTTCGCTGATCACCGTTACTTGTTCACCAGGGTTTGAATCGCCTTCAATGCCATGCCGGTCGCGTTCTGATTGGCCGAGGTCACATCAAAGGGTTTGGCCGCACATCCGGTACCGAACATTCCGCCCTTGTCAAAATCGTTGATGATGAAGCCGTCGGCATTGTATTTCAGATCCGCGGCCAGTTTGGCGTTGGCGGCCGTCGGCTGCATGCCGGTCGCAAGCACAACCATATCGACGGTCTGACGGATCTTTTCGCCGGTGAGGGCATTCTCCGCGACAACGGTGATATTTCTGCTGTCCGGATCTTCGCTGACCTCGGCGACCTTGCCCTTGATCAGTACGACGTTTTCGTCCGCTTTGACCATGTTGTAGAATTTTTCATACCGCTGTCCGGGCGTGCGGATATCGATATAGAAAATGTAGATCTTGGCATCCGGATACTGGGCGCGCAGATACGTCGCCTGCTTCAAAGACGCCATGCAGCAGATGTATGAACAATAAGGAAGGTGGTTCTCGTCCCGTGATCCGGCACACTGCACGAACGCGATGGTTTTGGGGGCCTTGTCGTCGGAGGGTCTCAGAATCCGGCCTTTGGTGGGTCCGTTGGGTGCCGCAAGGCGTTCCATCATCATGTTGGTGACGATGTTCTGATACCGGCCGAAGCCCAGGTTGTCGATCCGGTTGGCATCGTAAGGCTCCCATCCCGTGGCCCAGACGATGGAGCCGACGCCCAATGAAATGGTCTTCATTTCCATATCGAGTTCAACCGCGTCGTACTTGCAGGCTTCCTTGACCTTTTTGGCGTCTTCGGTTCCGATGATCCTGGAGGAAATGACATATCTCGCCGGAAAGGCCATTTCATGGGGCAGGTAAGCGCCCTTGATCCGGTCCATCCCGAAGTTGAAATCATTGGGAACCTCGGTCTCGCACGCTTTTGCGCATTCACCGCAGCAGGTGCAGTTGCTGTTGACATATCGGGGGCTCAGTTTCACGTCCACCGTATAGTTCCCGGGTGTGCCGTTCACCTTTTCGATCTCGGCCAAGGTAAACACCTTGATGTTCGGATTGTCCTTGATCCGCCTGAAGTTGATCTCAAGTCCGCAGGTAGGAGGACACAGCTTGGGAAAATACTGATTCAGCTGCGCCACTCGGCCGCCCAGGTATGGGTTCTTCTCGATGATGAACACCTCATACCCCACTTCGGCGGCTTCGAGGGCCGTCGTCAACCCGCTGATCCCACCGCCAACAACCATAATGCTTCCGCTACCAGGGGCTTGTTTGTCTACCGTCATGCTATCCCTCCGTGCATCATAATGTGTGAGTGTTTAAAGTAAGGTTGCATATATATCTTGGATTCCAGAGTGAGATTCAATCTTAGGAGTTATGTATCGGCAGCGCGTAAATTTTCCCTGCATCTTTCGATGCGGACACATAACGCCTAACATCCGCCAGGCCTCGCCATGTCGCGGCAAAATACCCTTGCTTCACCAGGCATCGACGTCGATAAAAACGTCTGATCTTAATAAAAACCTCCGGGTCTTAATAAAAACCTCCGGGCATTCGAAAACACCCGGAGGTTAATTATCAGTCTTTAATCGACTTCGGATTTCCTGAACATTCAGGTCTCCGCATCAATCAATCGGGGATGATTTTGATGTATTCTTTCTTGAAGACATCCCATTCCTTCTTGGCCGGATCGAACTTGGAGTTGACGAAGCAGAACCAGTTCTCGTCATCCTGACCCGGGTAATCGGCCTGATAGTAGAAGCCGGGATAGCGGGTTTCCTTGCGGTACTGGATGTGGCGCAGATGCGCCTCGACCGTCCAGATCCGGTGCTCGATCTCCCATGCTCTCATGAGCTCATGGAGGTCGCCGGCGGCCAGTTTCTCGCAGTCTTCGCGCATGGTGGCCAGAAGATCCATGACGACTTCCAGCATCTTGCTGGAGGTCTGATAGAAGGTCGCCGTGCCGGCGCCGTACTCGTGGGTGGCCTTCATCAGCCGGTACATCATTCCATTGGGCTTGATGTATGCGGGGTTGATGTCGACGGCCGTGGTGTATTCGCAGTTGTCGAGGAAGGTGCGGACCGGTTTGTAGACGAGGTCGACCAGCTCTTCCTTGGACTGCTTCAGGGTCGGTTTGAAATCCGCATTGTCGCGCACGAATTTGGCCATCGCCTTGGCGGCCATCCGGCCTTCGGCATGGGAGCCGGAGGAGAACTTGTGGCCGGACCCGCCGACGCCGTCACCCGAGGTGAACAGGCCGTTGACGGTGGTCATGCGGTTGTAGACTTTGCCTTTGTATTTGATCTTGTATGCGTCCGGGACCCAGTCGAAATCGGGGCCGGAGGTCCAGAGGCCGCAGCAGCCGGAGTGAGAACCCAGCAGGTATGGCTCGGTGGGCATGACCTCTGAATTCTTCTTTTCCGGTTCGCAGTTCTGCGCACACCAGAGGTTGGCCTGGCCGCAGGTCATGTCGAGGAAGTCTTCCCAAGCTTCCGACTCGAGGTGCTTGAGCTCTTTCTTGTCCATGGTCTTTCCGAGTTCGGCCAGAGCGGTCACGGTGTCCATGATGATCGGTCCGCGGCCTTCTTTCATCTCGAACAGCATCAGGTGGTTACGCAGGCAGGTCGGGGTGATGGCGGCGGTGCCGTAAGGCGCGTATTTCTCGAGCTCCTTCTTGGCGGCGTCGCTGCCGGCAAAGGCTTCGCCCAGACCGTTGAGGGTTTTGGCCTTGAACAGGAGGAACCATGCACCGACCGGGCCGTAGCCGTCTTTAAAGCGAGCCGGGGTGAAACGGTTTTCCATCATGGTCAGTTCGGCGCCGACCTTCATGCACATGGTGTAGGTGGAACCGGCGTTCCATACGGGATACCAGGCGCGGCCCTTGCCCTCGCCGACCGAACGGGGCTGATAGATGTTTACCGCACCGCCGCAGGCAACCATCATGGTCTTGGCTTTGATAATGTAAACCTTGTTCTCGCGGACGGAAAAACCAACGGCGCCGGCAATGCGGTTTTCTTCATTGGCATCCAGCAGCAACTCGACGATGAAGCAGCGCTCGATGATGTTGTCTTCCCCGAGGGCCAGCTTGGCGGCTTCGGCGACGATTCTCTTGTAGGACTCGCCGTTGATCATGATCTGCCATTTACCGGT
>AMWB02145815.1_pt1 | contig 12106 bp, 12 predicted proteins | sample 200311 | NCBI WGS metagenome assembly AMWB02 (sample SAMN02737377, study PRJNA173069) | bioreactor metagenome | biome: anode biofilm in microbial fuel cells | place: USA: California | collected 2010-12-16 | reverse complement strand
AAAAGCAGCGGTCGCTTGATCGCTGCTTTTTTTGTCTTTTTTCTTTGTTTCGACTTTTTTCCTAATATTTGAGGCTGACTTTTTAGCCAGCCTCATTTATTATCGTTTGCTTTGCTTAATGGTTATTGATCCGAAGACCTGATTTCCTTTAGTTCACCAGTCACTGTGAAGATCGTCCGCTCGCAGATGTTGGTGACTCGATCCGCCACGCGTTCCAGGTTATGCGCCACCCACAGGATCCAGCTGACGCGTTGAATGCTATCCTCATCCTTAGCGATTTGTTTCATCAGCGTATGGTAGACCTCGTTGTAAAGCCGGTCAACCTCATCATCCTCTTCCGGGATTAATTTTGCCTCCTCAAGATCCTCTTTGATGAAAGCGTTTACCGCACGGTGCAGCATTCTGGCGCATTTTTCCGCCATAATCGGTATTTTTATCAACGGCACGATCAACTCTTCATCACCCATGCGGATGTTGATGGTGGCGATTCCTTTCGCATAATCCCCGATGCGCTCCAGTTCACCCGCGATTTCGAGTATGGACGCCAACAGACGAAGATCGTGTGCCATGGGCTGCTGAGTCGCGATCGTGATCAGCACCTGTTCCTCTATTGCGAATCTTTTGGTATTGACCTTTCCATCGGTCTCTACGATCTGTCTTGCACTTGCCACATCGCGTTTCTTGAACGAATCGACGGCCTCAACGATCTGTTGTTCCACCAGGTTGCCTAACAGCAATAATTCATCCTTTAAATAGTTTAATTCAGCTTCAAAAGTAGCTCTCATGCCCACCTCATTTTTTCGATTGAGAATCTCATTATCCAAACCTGCCGGTTACATAATCTTCCGTGCGCTTGTCACCCGGACGTGTAAACACCTTGTTGGTTTCATCAAACTCGATGACCGTACCTGAACGGGTGCCTTCAACCAGCATCATCATCGCGGTGTAATCTGATGCCCGGGCGGCCTGCTGCATATTGTGTGTGACGATCACGATTGTGTAATTCTCTTTAAGCGATTGCATCAGTTCTTCGATCTTTAAAGTTGCGATCGGATCGAGCGCTGATGCCGGTTCGTCCATCAGGATCACTTCTGGTTGGATCGCCAGGGCACGCGCGACACAAAGCCGTTGCTGCTGTCCGCCTGATAATGACAGGGCGGATTGTTTAAGTATATCCTTAACTTCGTCCCAAAGCGCGGCTTTTATTAGCGTGGTTTCCACCAGCTCATCCAGGCTGCCTTTGTAGCCGTGAATGCGCGCAGCCCAGGCTACGTTCTCATAGATGGATTTGGGGAAAGGATTGGGTCTTTGAAATACCATTCCAATGCGATATCGGACCTGGACCGGGTCCACATCCCGGTCATAAAGGTTCTTTCCATCAAATATGATCTCGCCCTCAATGTGCGAACTGGGTACCAGTTCATTCATGCGGTTAAACGCCCGCAACAGGGTTGATTTACCACACCCGGATGGGCCGATGATCGAAGTAATACGTTTTTGGGGTATTTGAATATTTACATCGGTGACTGCTTTAAAATCACCGTAATAGATCTTGAGGTCATGGGTTTCCAGGATAACGTCGTTTTGCAACATGAATTTCTCCGTGAGGTTCAGAATTAGTACTTTCGGGATAACTTATTCCGAAGCACGATCGCCACGGCGTTCAATCCCAATAATAATACCAGCAAAACCAGGATTGCGGCACCGGCGAGATGTTGCCATTCCGGCTGAGGTCTGGCGGTCCACTGGTAGATCTGGATAGGTAATGTGGTGAACTTCGAAAAAGCTGAGGTTGGATCAAAAGAGATCGCTGTAGAAGCGCCCACCACAACCAGAGGAGCAGTTTCGCCAATAGCTCTTGAAACCGCCAGGATTAAACCGGTCAATATCCCTGGTATCGCGTTGGGCAACACATGAGACCAGGTAACTTGCCACTTCGTCGCACCCAGTCCATACCCGGCGTGCCTTAATGATTGCGGAACCGCGCGGATCGCTTCCTGTGAATTGATGATGATCAACGGTAAGACGAGTAAACCGAGGGTTAACCCGGCCGATAAGATGGTTCTGCCGTTCGCGGTAGTGGGGTCCACCAGGCCAAAAATTGATCCACTCGTTAGCGGTTCCAACGCGCGCACAAAAATAGCCAGACCGAGGATACCGTAGACAATCGAAGGGACCCCAGCCAGGTTGTTAATGTTTGTCTGGATCACGCGGTTTACCCAGTTATCACTCGCGTATTCCTCCAGGTAGATCGCCGCCCCTACCCCAACAGGAAACGCAAACACAATCGTGATAATGATCGTCCAAAGAGAGCCCAGGATTGCTGTGCGTATCCCGGCGGTCACGATTTCACTGGATTGCGGGCGTACCAACCGATCCCAGGTAAGCCAGGAAATAAATTTTAGAGTTGCCCGCGGATTTTCGATAACTAATTTACTGTATTCATCAATGACAGAGTTTTTACGGAATAAAGAATCTGCCAAAGACCAGGATTCCAGAACCTCGTATTTCAGAATTCGTTCCTCGACCAGGGCAAGGATCTCATTACGAGTTCGGTCCCCGAAATCCTTTTCAGTGTTCAATTTATTGAATGCACCGCTCGAAAGATTCATGCGCAGTGCTTCTGTTAATTGTGCTTTGGTCTGGTCTTCCAACGCCAATCCATCCACCATTAGCGTGGCAGGATCAACTTTCGTATTGATCACAACGTAACCAAAAACGCTATCCACGATATTAACGATCAGGAGAGTGAGAGAAACGATTGCCAGAATTGTTACCAACAGGAAAATAACATGCCAGGTTTTTCCTTGATTCGTTCTCAACGCAAGATTATTCTCAAATAGTGATTTGGTGTCTTTCGCGGTCCGGATCATTCATACACCTCGCGGAACCGCTTTACGATCCACTGGCTGATGATGTTGAGAAGAAGTGTGGAGAGAAAGAGCACCAGCCCAAGGGCAAATATGCTGTCATAATCGATCGAATCGTAGCTCAAATCTCCACCGGAAATTCTGACAATGTGTCCGGTCATTGTCTCAGCTCCTTTGAATGGATTCAGCGTGAGATTCGGACCCGCACCAGCTGCAACTGCGACGATCATGGTTTCGCCGATCGCTCGCGAGATGCCAAGGATGATCGCCGCGCTGATCCCGGATAGCGCGGCAGGCAAAACGATCTTGAACACCACTTCGAACTTGGTGGCACCTAACCCATATCCAGCCTCGCGCAGCGACCGGGGTACAGCCGCTAAAGCATCTTCACTGATGGAAGCGATCAAGGGCAGGATGAGAATCCCCATTACCAAACCCGCGGAACCCGTGTTGTAGATGTTTACGACATCTTTTCCGAAGATCTCACGCAAAAGAGGTGTGATGAACGTCAACGCAAAGTACCCGTAAACAATGGTAGGAATGCCGGCCAATACTTCCAGGATCGGTTTTAAGAAGTTACGCACTTTTCTTGAGGCGTATTCGGATAGGAAGACTGCAACGGTCAGACCCAGTGGAATGGCAATCAACATCGCCACTGCAGTGGTCAGCAGTGTGGACGTCGCCAGGGGTAAGATTCCGAACTGGTTGATGTGAGGTTGCCAGGCAGTGCCAGTCAAAAACTCGAACAGTTTCACCTCAGGTTTTTGGAAGAATAACAAGGCTTCCTTTCCAAGTGTGAAGATGATCCCCGCTGTTGTGAGGATTGAAAAGAATCCCGCCAGAAAGAGTGATCCCTGGATCAGTGATTCAGACCAACGTCTCCTCTTTTTCAACGTCGTGTTTTGTCTGGAAAAACTATCCGATAGCTTATTTTCGTTATTTTTCACAATGATCGTTCCTTTTGACACGAGTTCCTTCCCCCGGGGAATCCGGGGGAAGGATTACAGCAGGAGTGAAAATTTGTTTTACTTGATTACCGATCCAGTCCAGGCATCCATCGCGTTCTGCAGGACTTCATCTGAAGCGGGGAAGTACCCAACATCGAGGATCTCATTGTTGACATTGGACAGGTAGAAGTACACGAAGGCGGCTACCTGGGGTTTTTCCTGCATGATTTGCGCGGTTGTGTAGATGAACAATGGGCGAGAGATCGGATAGCTGTTATCTTCCGCGCTTTCAGCTGTTGGAGCAACACCGTCGACTGAAAGTACCGTTAATTTATCTGCATTTTCCTGATAGTAAGCGAAACCGAAGAAACCGATGGCGTATTGTGAACCTTCAACGCCTTGTACCAGAACATTGTCGTCTTCTGACATTTGCAGATTGCTCGCCGCCAGGATGGCAGCTTCACCATTCTCAATATTGGCTTTTCCATCAGCATCAGGATAAGCTGGTGCCACGATCGCTTCGACAAAGTAATCGAAAGTACCGCTATCCGTACCAGGGATGAAGCGTAGAATATCTTCGTTCGGCCAATCAGCGCGCACATCTGACCACTTTACAGCGGTTGAGAAGATCATCGCCAATTCATCAGCGGTCACATCGGTGACAAAGGTATTCTCTTTGCTGACTACCACAGCCAACGCATCTGTACCTACACGAAATTCTAGCGGCTCTCGTCCGATCGCCTTGCAGGACTCAACCTCACTATCCTTAATTGCCCGGGAGGCATTGGCGATGTCAGTTTCACCATTCACACAAAAACGTTCAAAACCGGCACCTGACCCAATGCTGTCGATGGTGATCTCACCGGTAAAACCTTCTTCTTCAAATCTCTGTTTCATTCTCTCCGACAATGGGAACACGGTAGAGGATCCCGCACTCACGATGGCACCTGTGACCGCATCCGGCATGTATGCGGCTAATGGATCAACTTCAACCGGGGCTTCTGTCGCTACTGGTTCAGCGGCAGCGGTGGTCGCAGTTGGTTCTATTACTGGGGCGGTTGTGGGAGTGACCGATGGTGCGCAGGCGGTCAGGGCAAAAATCAACACAAATACGAGACTTATAACAGCAAAACCTTTCTTTAACATTCTTTTTCTCCTTTTAATATTTGACTAAAAGAAGAATATCAAACATCGATTAACCCCTGTTAAACAAGAGGTTAACGAATTGTTAAGAGTTACAACTTATGCGATTGTCAGTGCAATTGAGAAAACCGACCCAACCCCTTTTTGACTATCAACCCAAATCCTGCCCTGGTGGGCTTCGACGATGTGTTTGGCGATCGCCAGACCTAAACCTGTTCCTCCACTTGCCCTGGCCTGGTCAGTTTTATAAAACCGTTCAAAGATGCGAGGAAGATCTTTTTCATCTATCCCCTCCCCCGTATCGCTGACCCGGATAATGATCTCATTGTTGACCTGCTCAGCTGAAACGGTGATCACACCACCTGGTGGGGTGTACTTGATCGCGTTATGGATAATGTTGATCAGCACCCGTTCCATCCGTTCTGCGTCGACCTTGATCTCTGGTAATCCCTCCGGACAGTTCACTTGCAGGTCAAGGCGGGCCCTTTCTGCCTGCATTCTCATCCGCTCAACAGGTTTTTTCAGCAGGTCTGCAACCACCGCATTGGTCATTAACATTTCCACCCTGCCTGATTCGATGCGGGACAATTCCAACAGTTCCAACACCATCTGGGTGAGCTTATCGATCTCCACCTCCATCAAGGTCAGGAAACGTTCAGCAGAATCAGGATCTGTACGCACACATTCCTGGAGAGTTTCGTTTAGTGCCTTCATTGTTGTTAACGGCGTGCGAAGCTCGTGCGAGACATTACTGACAAAAGTTTGGCGCATCTCCTCGAGATTGCGGTTTTTTGTACGGTCCTGAAGCAGGATCAAGACAGTGCCATCCTGGACAGAACCTAGAAAAGTACTCATCCCCAGCAGATATTTGTCCTGATTTTTGAGTTCTATGTAAATGTTCTGATCTTTTCTATCTTTTACAGTCTTTTGCCAGAGTTCAACCAGTTGATATTGCTGTAAGATTTTTACAAAATCCCCGCCCTCGACCTCGGTGGCGTCAACACCAATCATTGAACGGGCTGCCCGATTGATCAACTCGACCTTTCCATCACGATTCACGATGATCAGTCCATCCATTAATCGGTCAACGATCGTTTCGAGTTTCGTGTTTTGTCCGCCAATGGTAGTGATCTGATCCTGGATCTGGGCTGCCATTCTGGAAAAAGCGCGGGTCAGGTCATTAATCTCATTATCTGCGCCAGGTTCGGGGATTTGAGAATAATCTCCGCTGGTTATTCTTTTTGCCGCCTCGGTTAGCTGTGTGATCGGTCGAATGGTTCGTCTCGCTGCAAAGAAAGTAGCCAATACCGCGAGTAAGATAGCTGCCAATCCACCAATGAGGATGGTTCGGCGAATCATGGACAGGCGGGCATTTACGATCTCCAGTGGCTTGGCTAACCGGACGATGTTAACGAGTTTGCCATCGCTCATCTGACCCACCGCCACATAAACCATCTCAGTTTTGAAAGTCGTACTGTATCGTACGTTGTAACCAATCCCGCCTGCCACCACCTGCTTGACCTCCGGCCTGTTCAGGTGGTTAACCATCATTTCAGCGGTCGCGTCTGACTCAGCAATGACTTTACCATCCGGCTGTATGATCGTCACCCTGACATCCAGATTTTCAGAAAAACGTTGCACCAAATCGGAAAGTGCCTGCTGATCTGATTCATTTTCAGGCAACAGTGCTATCTCTGATGCGAGTAGATTTGCTTCGCTGTTAAGTGTCTCGCGGGTATCCTCGTAATAGAGTTCTCGATATTGGCGGGTGTATAGGACCAGAAGAACTGTGACGACAGCAAGGATGATCAACACAAAAGGTAGGATAAAACGCCACTTGATCGATCGTCTCATCAGGACTCGAATCTATAACCCAGCCCGGGTACAGTTACCAACCGCACCGGCTTTGAAGGATTTGCTTCGATCTTGCTGCGTAGCCAGCGGATGTGAACATCGACAGTACGGCTGCCCCCGATGTAATCCCAACCCCATACTTTTTCCAAAATGGTCTCGCGTGAGACCGCCCTTCCCTTGTTTTCAACCAGGAAGCATAGCAGGTCCATTTCCTTAGGTTTTAATGGCACAACCACATCATCCAACCGGATCTCATGCCGCTTCCGGTCGATCACCAGGTTACCCAGTAAGATTTCATCTGGGGGTTCTGTGGCTTTTGAGGGTTCACCTGATGCGAAATTAGTGCGTTGATATGCTTTTAACCGTGTTTTTACGCGGGCGATCAACTCGCGCATGCTAAATGGCTTGACTATATAATCATCCGCGCCAATTTCGAATCCAATGACGCGGTCGATCTCCTCAGCACGGGCAGTTAACAGTAAAATCGGAATATCTGTTTCCGGTCGTAATGCCTTACAAACTTCAAAACCATTCAATTTGGGTAACATTACATCCAGTAACACCAGGTCCGGTTTCCATGTTCGCACAATTTGTAAACCCGCCAATCCATCATCAGCACTGTTAACCAGGTACCCTTCTTTTACAAAATTGTATACAAGCGTTTCCTGTAAAGTTTTTTCATCTTCGACGATCAATATTTTTTCAGGCATGATTAAATTGTACTTGAAAATACCAGCTTCTTAGCAATAAACCCTCCTCCTGGAATTTTCGTTCATCAATTCGCCGAAATTATCATATAATTTTAAATCACATAGTACAGTGAAAAAAGTGAGGTACTCATGAGCAAGGAATCTGCTCCGATCAGGAAAGTGGCCATTGCCACCGGCGGTGGAGATGCACCGGGCTTGAACGCAGTTATTCGCGCAGCCGTGCTGGCTGGCCTGGGACGCGGCTGGGAAATGTACGGCATTCGTGACGGTTTCAATGGGTTGATGATGCCGGAGCAGTATGTTGAGGGCGGGATCATCAAGCTCACACGGGAACGTGTGCGCGGCATTACCCACCTGGGCGGCACGATCATTGGTACCACCAACCGCGGAAACCCCTTTCATTACCCGGTGAAGAATCCGGATGGCACTTACACCGAGATTGACCGCTCCGATGAACTGATGCGTTCCTTTTACATGCACGAGATCGACGCACTGATCTCAGTTGGCGGCGATGGATCTATGTCGATCGCCAATTCGCTGGCGGAAAAAGGGCTGCGTGTCGTCGGTGTACCCAAAACCATTGACAACGACCTTGACCAGACGGTCGTCACATTTGGTTTTGATACCGCAGTCAGTTTTGCCGTGGAATGCCTGGACCGTTTACACAGCACCGCTGCCAGTCACCGCCGCATCATCGTTGTGGAGGTAATGGGCCGCTACGCTGGCTGGATCGCTCTGGAATCTGGTGTGGCTGGTTCTGCTGATGTCGTTCTGATCCCGGAGATCCCTTATGACCTGAACATCGTGGCGAAGAAGATCGAGGACCGCGTAAAAAGCGGCAGCAATTTTTCGATCGTTGTGGTAGCTGAAGGGGCAGTTCCAAAGGGCGGATCGGTCACCGTGCTGGACAAAGAGGTGGGGCGCGCAGAGAGGCTGGGCGGGGTAGGGGAAAAGGTAACCGAGGAATTGCAGAAGATCACCGGCAAGGAAGCCCGCCTGGTCGTGTTGGGTCACCTGCTGCGTGGCGGTACGCCTACTTCCAATGACCGGCTTATTGCGCTGCGTTTTGGTGCGGCCGCTGTAAGGGCACTGGATGAAGGGCAACAAGGCGTCATGGTCGCTCTTGATCCTCCAACTGTTAAATATGTACCGCTCGCCGATGCCACAAACCGCATGAAAAGCGTGCCGCTTGATTGCGATACCATGCTCACAGCACGCGACCTTGGCATGTGCTTTGGTGATTGAAAACATGATCATTAAATAAAAAAGGCTCCGTTTTTATGTCCGGAGCTTTTTCAATTGAGTTTTTATACTAATCAAACACCATTTTTGATGATGGATTTGATCAGTCGCACGATGCAGCTCAGTAGAGACAGGCTGATCACCACAATAAGGAACACAAGGGACCAGTGTACAAAATTCATGTCCAGCATTACCTGGATCCCTTTGACTGCTCCAGCAGGTAACCCGCGCTGTAAAGCAAGTGTTTTGTCGAAATTGATCAGGTCCCCTGCTCTGAGCATTGCCGCGGCAAGGGCCAACTCAGAACTCAGAATCACGATCTCGAACACGCGGGTTAACAAAGTGTACTGGTGTTGGAACAGGATCAATGCATTGCGGCAAATATCCAGACTAATATTGATAGCGATCCAGGGAAGGAATGTCATAAAGCTGGCAGTAAAGATCGGCACCATATTCCAATTCCCGTCCACCAGCCACCAGAAACCTGCCAGGTCCTCGAAGAAAACGGTGAAGATCAAGAGACCGATGATGCCGAAGTAGATCCCGGCGATCGGTTCCCATGGATGCACCTTATCGGTTTCCTGTACACGCTCCGGTAGATCACTGATTGACCACTTCTTTTGTTCCTCTTTCATGAAATCCAGGTCTTTTCCCTGCCCCAATTGGGGGAAGAACCTGGTGATGAGGATCAGGATCAAGGCGAATGACCCGATCAATCCCACTACCGCTCCCCAGATGTTGGAGAACATCTCCCAGATACCCCAAAACGGGCTCTCACCCTGGCTAAGCACAAAAGAAACGATTCCCGCGAGCAGCATCGCTCCGGCAACGATCGGCGCGACGAAGGTCACAAAGAAACGAAATACAGGATTGAAGCGCGGGTCGATCAACGCGTCACTCTGGCGATATCCTGCTGCGACAGAATGGGGTGAGCCCAACTTCCGCAATTCCTGCTCCATCTGTGTTTCATCCAGCACCGTCTCAGGTGGATACTGATCTTCCAGTAAATCCATCAAATTCGACCGGATCTCAGCCAGGATGTCTTTCCTGCCCTGCAGGGGCAAGCGTCGTTCCACAGCGAGAATATAGCGCTCCAACAAAATGTTACTTTTCTCAGATAGTTTCATCTTACAATCTCCTCAATTATCCGCAGCTGGGTTTTCCAATCTTTACGCAGTGCATCCAACACTGCCTGGCCAAATTCGTTCAGTTGGTAATATCGTCTTGGTCGGTTGTCGTCAAGCTGCCAGTCACTCTGCAGATAACCCTGGTTTTCAAGCCTGCGCATCATTGGGTAAAGGGTGTCCTGCGTAATTGAGAAGCCTTTCTCTTCCAATTGTTTAAGTAGCGAGTAGCCGTATTGCTTTTCTTCCAGTTGACTCATCACGACCAGCACGATCAACCCACGGCGCAATTCCGCGTTCAATCTTTCCACATGTTCTGAGAGTTTTTCGGGTTCGATCATGCATTCATTATACTGTATACCATACAGTATTGTTAAGTAGCAATATTATTATTTTTCATTATTGATATTCCCTTAAAAATAATCACCGGAAGGAATTTACCCTCCGGTGATCATCAACACCTTTGTAAGATGTTCAGGTTATTTCAGTTTGGCATTGACGTGCGCCAGACCAACCTTCACCATCTCCTCGGTCAAACCGACCGCTTTCACCTGCGGGATTGCCACAACCTGCTTGAGCGTCATTCCCTTGATGAGGCCGGCCATCGGATGCTTTGAGGGTTCAGCTATCAGTTCACCTAACGCCTGCATGCCTTTGGGATCATTCAAGAAATCCCCGATCTTTGAATCCATTGTGTATGCCATTTTTTCTCCAGTAAAAATTTTATTTACCCTCTTGACCTCAATATAATCAATTACCCCTGTGCGTCAAATGAGCCTAGTTCCCCTCGGCGGATAATGCGCAGCGGAATCCGGCATCATTGCTGCTATTAAAGTCCGGGTCAAAGGCGCGGCTGGCGGTGAGTAATTGCGGCCACTTGCTGCCCCAACCTCCGCCGCGTAATACCTTATTCGTGGATCCTTCCGGTCCAGGCGGGTTATTCACAGGTGACACCGCGTAGAAATCTTCGCTGTACCAGTCACTCACCCATTCCCAAACGTTTCCCGCCATATCCGCTACGCCATACTCGCTGTTACCGGCCGCGTAACTACCCACTGCCTGGGTATCCCCTGCGCAATTGGCGTTGCCCTGGTTGTTGTAACTGTTCACCAGGTCACAAGTGGGACTTTCATCTCCCCACGAATATGCTATTGGCTTGGAACCCCGCGCGGCTTTTTCCCATTCTGCTTCAGTGGGCAGCCGTTTCCCAGCCCAGGTGCAGAAGTCATTGGCATCCTTCCAGGTGACAAAAATCACCGGGTAGTTGGCGAACTCAGGATTTTCGAAGTAGGATTCCCGGGTTTCTGAATTTGTCCTGGAGGGAAATTCGCAGCCATCCGCCGCGATACACTCGGCGTACTTAACATTGGTCACCTCAAATTGATCAATGAAGTAGCCGTCCAGCTTTACTGTGTGCAGCGGCAACTCATCACTAATACAGGAAAATCCGCCGTTGTGCTCCGGATCGCAGCCCATCTGGAACTCACCAGCAGGGATGTAGACCATGCCCTCCGGTGCTTCAACCTCCGGCAACTCTGGCGCGGCTGGTGTTTCTGTGGCGATCGGTCCCGGTGCTTGCGTGGGCACTGCTGTTGGGGTTGTACCGCAACCGGCAAGAAATATGATTAACAGGGTTACAAAAAGGATCTTTTTCATGGTTTCTCCTTTCGCTCCTTTTTTACATTGTACGGCATTTTTTTTAGATTTTTCAATGCCATCAAAAATTCAAGTGCGATACTGAAAGCGACAACTCAACATCCTGTTCTCAGAAATGCTTATGGAACAATAAATTCCAAACCTGCTTATGGAGTTTAAGTCCATAAAAAACATCCAATTGCGAGACTCGCAAAGATTGAGCGATTCCAATAAAGATTGACCGTGCTAAACTGAATGTGAGAATCCAACCCATTCTCGTTGGTTGTTTTGCGTTAGTGGCTGCCAAACAATCGCATAATGACTTCATTGGAGAGGAACCGCCCACGATCATGTGGACGGTTTTTTTGATCTGAAAGGAGATTTACTATGGATTACAAATGGGAGGGATGGAATAAACCGGTAACCATCGCAACGCTCGCAACACTCGAAATGTGCTTGCCAAAAGAATACGTCAATTTGTTCAAACCCGGGGCATTTCGATTCAATGATGGTACGACGCAAGGATGGACCATCGACCAGCTCTACGACCAGGATTTTAACAAGTTAACCTGCTACACAGA
>AMWB02032355.1_pt1 | contig 12108 bp, 12 predicted proteins | sample 200311 | NCBI WGS metagenome assembly AMWB02 (sample SAMN02737377, study PRJNA173069) | bioreactor metagenome | biome: anode biofilm in microbial fuel cells | place: USA: California | collected 2010-12-16 | reverse complement strand
TCTCCATGAAGGAATTCGCCGGCTTATGTAGCACACCCTGCCGCGGCACTCAACCCGTGCCCACGGAAACGCCACCCTTAGTTTATGATGCCGCAGCCGATGCGCGCACCGCCTCCCCCGAGCGGCTCCGGTTGATCCGAAAAGTTGTCGCCCCCGGCGTGCACCATGAGGCTCCGGCCTTTAAGGTCCGCCACCTTCAGCCGCGGCGCCAGCACCGGCAGGGTGGATTTGCCCTGGGCGGATGCGAACAGCGGCGGCAGGTCTCCCAGGTGTCCGTCTGCGTATGGGCCCCGATGCTGGCCGGTTTTGGCCGGGTCGTAGTGGCCGCCCGCACCGAGGGAAGGGACCGGCTTGCCGTCCTTGTCCACGGGGGCGCAGCTGGGGTGCTCATGCACGTGGAAGCCGTGGATTCCGGGGGGCAGACCGCTCAGGTTCGGGGAGAACAGGGCGCCGTATGGGGTTGCGGTGATGGTGACGGTGCCGAGCATCGCACCGGGTCCGGAAGGCTCGGCGGCACGGATTTCGACAACCGTCGGTTGCGCATGCGCGAAACCGCAAAACGTCACCAAGGCAACGAGATTAACGATCCAAACCTTATTCATGAGGCAGCTCCTTTCATGAGACAGGGCATGGAGCGGATCCAAAAGCGACCGCTCACTGACGGCTCAAAGAATAATACACAAATCCCGCCTGCAAAGACGGCGCTCTGGCGGCGGGAAGATCCGCGGACTCAGAGTTTGCCCTTCTTGAGGATGGCCACGAGCAGCCAGACGCCCATGAGGGCGGCCGCCAGAAAGCCGATGATGCCGATGAGCGATATGCCGTAGAACAAGGGGGGTGTTTTGGAAATGACGATCAGGGCCGAGCCGACGATGAGGGCGGCGATGATGATGGCGAAGGCAATGCGGTTGCTGATCTGGTCGTGGGTGGCCAGAACCTTTTCAAGGCCGTCGTGTCTAATCTTCAGGCTGAGCTTCTGCTGTCTCAGAAGCCCTGCCAGGTCGAGCAGCTCCTTGGGGAACTGGTTCAGAAACGTGAGCATCCGCCCCGCCAGGTCGCCCACGGTTTCGGCCACCCGCTGCGGCTTGAAACGGTCCATGAGCACCTGCTCGATGAAGGGCGCCGCCTTGGCGATCATGTCGAAATCCGGGTCGAGCATCCGGCCGACCGCCTCCACGGTGCTGATGGCCTTGAGCATCAGGAAAATATCCGGCGGAAGGCGCAGCTGAAACCGGGTGGCGATCTCCAGGAGATCCTGCAGGAGCTTGCCAACCTCGATGTCCTTGAGCGGGCGGAAAAGATGCCGGCCCATGAACTCCGACAGCTCGCGCTCCAGCTGCCGCATATCCGGCGCCTGCTCCCAGCTGGTCAGCTGCAGGAGCACCTGGGCCGCCCGGACTTCGTTGCGGCGCACGACGCTGTCCACCAACTCGACGAATATCTCCCGCGTCTGGCGGTCCACCACGCCCACCATGCCGAAATCCAGGAGGCAGATCACGTTGCCTGGCAATGCGAAAATATTACCGGGATGCGGGTCCGCATGGAAGAACCCGAGGTTGAAAACCTGCTTGAGGACGATGTCGGCGCCGCGCGAGCAGAGCAGCCGGCGGTCATAGCCGGCGGCATCCAGCCGGTCGATGTTCGAAATCTTGATGCCGTCGACGAATTCGGTGGTGAGAACGCCGGCGGAGCAGAACTCGCGATAGGCGGCCGGGATGTAGACCGTCGGGTCTCCGAGAAACCCCTGGGCGATCCGGTCGATGTGGGTGGCCTCGATGCGGAAATCGATTTCCTTCTCCAGGATGCGGGCGAACTCCTCCACGATCTTGACCGGATTGTGCAGGGCCAGTTCCTCCACGTGCCGTTCCGCCAGGGTGGCCAGGTGCAGCATGATTTCGAGGTCCACCTCGATGAGCGCGCGGATGCCGGGGCGTTGGATCTTGACGGCGACCGCCTCGCCGTTTTTCAGCCGGGCGCGGTGAACCTGGCCGATGGATGCCGAGGCCGTCGGTTCCGTGTCGATGTGCTCGAACACATCCGAAGACGGGGCACCCAGCTCCCGTTGAATGATGATCTCGGCTTCGTCGAAGGAAAACGGGGGGACGCTGTCCTGAAGCTTGGACAGCTCTTGGATGAACTCCACGGGGATAAGGTCCGGCCGGGTCGAGAGCACCTGACCCAGTTTGATGTAGGTGGGGCCGAGCTCCTCGAGGGCCATCCGCACCCGCTGAGGCCGTGTCAGCGGCTCTTCGCGCGGCGGCCGTTTCTTAGAAATCATTTGAAGACCGACTTCGAGGTACTGGTCGATCTTCAACGACTCCACAAGCTCGCCGAACCCGTGCTTCAGCAGCACCGCCAGAATGTGGCGGTAGCGGTTGAGATGGCGGTAGGTCCTGCTGATGACACCAATTTTGCGGATGCTCAGCATGGTCAGCCGGGTGCGGAAGCACCGGTCTTTCAGGAAGAAGGCTTGGCTTTGGATCGAACCCTGGAGGCAGCGGCCTTGCCGGGCTTCGCTCCCTTTGGCGCCTGGGCCGCCTTGAGCTCCTTCCGGAGGCCCTGGATCTCCCGCTTGAGAGACTTCACGTCGTCGCTGGTCGCGATGTCGGCTTTCTTGAGCACGTCCTGGACCAGACGATGGACCTGGGTCTCCATCTTCTTCTGGGCATCCTCGTAGCTCTTCCTCAAATTCTTGAGAAGTTGACCGGCGTCTTTTTCGGAGAGCTGGGCCTTTTTGATGATGTCCTTTCCTGCGGCCTCGACTTCCGCCCAGGTTTTAAGAGCCAGGCCGACCCCTGTCGTCAACGCTTTCTTTAACTGTTCGATCATAACCGCTGATCCTTTCGTTAAGGAGTATTTCAGTTGCGAAACACAACTCGCCCGGCGGCCCACACGATTCAAACCGGAAATAAGCCTGCGCCGACTCCTGCCCGGCCGGCTACTTCAGCTTGCCGAGCACCGCGCTGGCGATGGTGTTCTTCTGGATCTCCTTGGTGCCTTCGTAGATCTCGGTGATCTTGGCGTCGCGGTAAAAGCGCTCCACTTCGTACTCGGTCATGTAACCGTATCCGCCCAGCAGCTGGATGGCCTCGTCGGCCACCTCAACCGCGGTGCGTGCGGCGAACATCTTGGCCATGGAAGTCAGCTTGGGATCCATGCGGCCCTGATCAAAGTTCCAGGCCGCTTTGTACGTCATCAGCCGCGCCAGCTCGATTTTGGTGGCCATGTCCGCCAGCTTGTGCTGCGTCACCTGGAAATCGGCGAGCCGCCGGCCGAACTGCTGCCGCTCCTTGACGTAGGCCAGGGCACGATCGAACGCGCCCTGAGCGATTCCCAGGGCCTGGGCGGCAACTAGGATCCGGCTCTCATCAAAGAACTCAAGCACCTGGTAGAACCCGCGGCCCTCCTTGCCGATCAGGTTGGAAACCGGTACCCGCACGTCCTTATAATTCACTTCGGCCGTGGCCATCATGTGAATGCCCATCTTCTCGCCGACGTCGGCGGTGGTCAGTCCCGGCCGGTCGGCTTCCACCAGAATCATGCTGATCCCGCGGTAGGCCGGCTGGACGGCTGCGTCGGTCTGGCACAAGGTGCAATAGAAACCAGCCAGCCCACCGTTGGTGATGAAGGTCTTGGTGCCGTTGATGATCCACTCGTCGCCATGCCGAACGGCCAGCGTATCCAAAGACGTGATGTCGGATCCATGACCGGGTTCCGTGAAGGACCCGCTCGACAGCATTTTGCCTTCGGCCACCGGCGGCAGGAATTTCCGTTTTTGTTCCTCGCTGCCGAACCGCAGCACGCATTCGGACGCGAAACTTGCCAGGATCACGGCGCTGCCGATGCCCGAATCCCGCGCGCAGAATTCCTCAGCGATCAGGATGTTCTCAAGAACACCGAGTCCCTGGCCGGAAAACGATTCCGGATAATGCACCCCCACAAAGCCGAGTTCAGCCGCCTTCTGCCATATCTTCCTGGGAAACTCGTGCTTGCGGTCCCATTCCAGTGCCAATTCCTTGTCGAATTCACCCTTGGCGAATTCCCGGGCGGCTTTCTGAATCTCTTTCTGCGGCTTGCTGAGTTCGAAATCCATCGTTTTCTCCCCTGTTCATTTGTGCGCTTGGACTCCCACACCGTCTGCCTATTTTGCGCTTAGCATAGGCGTGAAGCCATTTCAAGGCATTTGCAGCGAACGCCGTTCGCCGCCGACCCCCGAGAGCCGGGTTAGAAGCGTCTTGACTGTTGTAAAAAACTGGCCTAAGAATTAGCTGCTCGAAACGGCTCCGGCATGGGGCCAGCATCCTGACGTTATCCGTCGAAAGGAAAACCGATTATCCATGGCGTTCTCAATCGCCTTAGCCGGCAAGGGCGGCACCGGCAAAACCACTCTAGCAGGTCTTCTGGTTAAATACCTCATCAAACACAACAAGACCCCGGTGTTGGCGGTGGATGCGGACAGCAACTCCAATTTAAATGAAGTGCTGGGCGTCGCCGTCTGCGGAACGCTGGGGAATGCCCGTGAAGACATGAAGAAGGGCAAGGTCCCCAACGGCATGACCAAGGACGTCTTCATCTCCATGAAATTGGAACAGTCCGTGGTGGAGTCCGAGAGCTTCGATCTGGTCGTCATGGGCCGACCCGAAGGCTCCGGCTGCTACTGCGCCGCCAACTCGCTGCTGACCGGATTTCTGGAAAAGCTGGTTGACAACTACCCGTACATTGTCATGGACAACGAGGCCGGCATGGAGCACGTCAGCCGGCTGACCACCAAGAACGTCAATGTTCTCCTGCTGGTGTCCGACCCGTCGCGGCGGGGGCTTCAGGCGGCGCTTCGGATCGACGAGCTGGCCCGGGAGCTGAACATCGGGGTCGGCAAGAGCTACCTCGTCATCAACCAAGTCAAGGAACCGCCTTCGGCCGGACTTCTCAAGATGATCGCCGACGCAGGTGTGGAGCTGGCCGGCACCGTCCCAGCGGACGAAACCGTTTACGATTACGACTACCGCGGCCGTCCCACCAGCCAAATGCCGGAAACCAGCCCCAGCGTTCAAGCGGCGTTTGCAATCTTCGACCGAATCGTTTCTTGATCGGCGCAGGCTCTGTCTGCCGGCTTTATCCCGGCCGCAGAGCTCACGCTCAAAAAGGACGAAAGCCGATGAAGCGAACTGGTTTTCTTTACGATGAACGTTACCTGCTCCATAAAACCGGCCCGTACCACCCGGAAATCCCCGAACGGCTCACCGCCATTTATGAAGGCTTGGCCCAGAGCGGGCTGCTCGACCGGTTGATCCGAGTGCCCGCCGCACCCGCCGACCTGCAGTGGATTATCAGTGTGCACACCGCCGAATACGTCAAACGCTTCGAGGCGGCCTGCCGCGCCGGGAAGCAAATGTTTGATTCGCCCGACAACCAGATGTGCGCCCAGACCTATGAGACCGCCCTCTTGGCGGTCGGTGGAATTCTGGAAGCCTGCCGTCAGGTCATGGAGGGTCGGCTGGACAACGCGTTCTGCGCGGTCCGCCCCCCCGGGCACCATGCGGAGGTCAGCCGCGCCATGGGCTTTTGTTATTTCAACAACGTGGCCATCGCCGCGCGCTTCCTGCAGAAGCAGTTCGGCCTGGCCCGGGTGGGCATCGTGGATTTTGATGTACACCACGGCAACGGCACCCAGCACATTTTCGAGGACGATCCGACCGTTTACTATTACAGCATCCACCAGCACCCCTCCTTCGCGTATCCCGGCACCGGCCGGGAATTTGAATACGGCCGGGGAGACGGATACGGATTCACGAAGAATTCGCCGGTGCTGCCGGGACAGGGGGACGAGGACTATCGGCGCCTCTTGGAGCGAGACCTCCTTCCGGCCTTCGCCGATTACCAGCCCGAGGCCATCATCGTATCAGCCGGCTTCGACGGCCACCGCGACGACGACATGTCCGACACGAAACTTTCCACCGAATTCTACACTTGGATGATGCAGCAGATCATGGCAATGGCCGAAACCTATTCCTCAGGCCGGTTGGTATCGGTGCTGGAAGGTGGGTATTGCCTGCGCCAGCTGCCGGAGCTCGCACGCCATCATGTAGAGGTTCTGCTGAACGGCTAAGAGGGCTAACTTTCTTTAGAATAGAATAGGGGGACACTATGTTTGTCAGCAGATCGATGACCCGCCGGGTCGTCACCATTGGACCTGAAGCATCGATTTTTGAGGCACAGGACCTGATGGCCAAAAGCAGGGTTCGACATATTCCGGTGGTCGAAGATGGCAGCATGCTGGTCGGCATCGTCAGCGACCGGGACTTGCGCAGCGCTCTGCCTTTTCGCTACTTCAAGGAGGGCATCAGCGCGGAGGAAAAGTCCAAACTTCAGGACCTGCGCGTCAAGGATATCATGACGCGCAAGGTGTTCACCATTTCTCCGGGTTACACCATCCAGGATGCCTTGCTGGTGATCCAAAACGCCAAGGTCGGCGCGCTGCCGGTGGTGGATGAAAACGGCCGGCTGAGGGGAATCCTATCGGTTCGGGACCTTCTGCGGGCTTTCATCAACGTCTTGGGAATCGGCCAGCCCGGTACCCTGCTGTGCATCCTGGTCGAGGAGAAGGTCGGCCAGCTCAAGAAGATCGTCGATGCCATTACGGAGATGGGAGTTTCCTTCGGCAGCGTCCTGGTGGCCCGCTATTGGGAGGAAGACAAGCGCGCCGTGTTCCCCTACCTCCTCACCCAGAACGTGGCCCACGTCAAAAAGAAGCTGAAAGAGATGGGCTACACGCTGCTGGATCCGATGCAGTGGTACCTGGACCAACTGCCCGAAGAAGACCGGCCGCCGGACAAACCGAGATCCTGACCCCGGCATGCCCAACCCCTACGCGGAGTTGTACATTTACCAGCTGGAGGGCCGGCTGGACGCTCGTACGCGCATCGAGGCCGGCGCGTTTCTCGGCCACTGGCAGGAGGACGAGTCGGCCTTCTTGTTTTTCTCGGCGCCCATGACGGCCGAGGTTGAAGGCATTCTCCGCCAGCAGCCGCACCTTCGCCTGATCGACAGCACCTGCATGGCTTACGATCAATGGCAGGGGTCGGTTTCCGGCGATGAACGCATCGGCCGGTTCCGCTTTATCACTCCATGGGCCGCGGCCGGATCGACGGACTCGCCGGCCCCCGATGAGATCCCCATCCGGATGGACCCCGGGCTGGTCTTCGGCACCGGTACGCATCCCACCACCCGCGACTGCTTGACGGCGCTGGAACTGGCGGCAGCCAGCGGCAACATCCGGACTGTCATGGACCTGGGGACGGGAACCGGCATATTGGCGCTGGCAGCGGCCAAACGGCTGGGCGCTAGGGTTCTGGCGGTAGACCTCAATTTTCTGGCGGCCCGAACGGCGGCGAGCAATGTCCGGCTGAACCAACTCGGCGACCGCATTGGGGTAGCCCAGGGGCGGGCCGAGGACGCCATTGGCGGCACGGCGGATCTCGTGGTCGCCAACCTTCATGGAGAGGTGATGCTGCGAGTAATGGACGCGCCGGGCTTCCGGAGGAAACGACGGTTCATCCTCTCCGGCCTGATGCGCAGCGACGCCAAGGAGGTCCGGCGACGGCTCTCCGTATCGGGCATCCACATCCGGGAGGAGTGGACCCGCGACGGCGTCTGGCACACCTACTACGCCGAGAATCTTTCAACCCTCGAACCTTTGTAACCCTCCGGGGCTTATGGATGCACTCATCACGCGCGCGATCAAAGATCTTTCTTCCGCCCGCCAGGCGGTCGCCCTGACCGGAGCGGGCATCTCCATCGACAGCGGCATCCCGCCATTCCGCGGCAAGGGCGGGCTTTGGGAGCGGTTCGACCCGATGGAGATCGCCCACATCGATTCCTTCCTGCGCAACCCGGCCCTAGTTTGGAAAGTCCTGGTCAAAGATTTGAAAGACCTCATCGACATCGCCCGCCCCAACGACGGGCACCGGGGCATCGCCCGCCTCGAACAGCTCGGCATTCTCAAGTCCGTCATCACCCAGAACATCGACGGGTTGCACCAGATGGCCGGCAACACCGATGTCATCGAGTTCCATGGCACCTTCGCCTGGCAGCGCTGCATGACGTGCGACCGGCGCATTGAAACCAGCCAGGTCGATGCCAGCGAGCTGCCGCCGCGCTGCGCCTGCAGCGGCATCCTTCGCCCGGACGCCGTTTTCTTCGGCGAGATGATCCCTCCGGTCGCGCTGTGGCGCTCGCAGCAGGTCGCATCGCGCTGTGACGTCATGCTCGTGGTCGGAACCTCGGCCGTGGTCCAACCGGCCGCCAGCATGCCCGTCATCGCCAAACAGTCCGGCGCCATCATCATTGAGATCAATCCGGAGGCAACCGCCTTGACCGGCATGATCAGCGATTACCTGATCCCGGGTGCGGCCGCCGATGTCATGAACCGGATCATCGCCGGGTTGGAAGGGAAACGGTGAACGCCGTTTCCGCCCCGTGGGTCCGGCTCGTCGATCTGCCGACTCCGACGCTCAGCAACAACATGGCCGACGCCGACCGCCTGGTCGCTGCACTGGCCAAGGTGCTCCCAGCGGCGCCGGCCGACATCGAGTTCGACCTCGATCTTCTCAGACAATTGCCGGCGCTCGTGCGTGAATCCCGCTTCCGGCTGCGCTGCACGCTGTTCCGCGATCGCGATCGATGGATGATAACCGGCATTGCCGGCGCCGATGACGTTCGGACCGCGGCGGGCCTGGCCGTGGATCTCGGCACCACGCGGGTGGTGCTGCGCCTGATCGATCTCGCGACCGCTAAGGCCCTCACCGACCACGCCTTCGACAATCCTCAAGCCGCTGTCGGGCCGGACGTCTTAACGCGCATCCACCACGCCGAAACCGCCGAAGGCTTGCGCGATCTCCATGCGCTCATCATCAACGGCCTGAACCGCGCGATCGACACCGTCTGCCGGACCGCCGGCCTTCAGCCGCGGGACATCAGCGCAATGACGGTCGCCGGCAATACCTGCATGACGCACCTCTTTCTGGGGCTTGAGCCGCGCTGGATCATCCGGGAACCCTACATTCCCGTCATCAACCGACCGGGCGTGCTCAGGGCTTCCGACCTCGGAATCCAGATCAGCCCTTTCGGCCGAGTGCGGGTCTTCCCCAACATCGGCAGCTATTTCGGCGGCGACCTGATCGCCGGCATTTTGTTTTCAAGGCTGCACCGGCGGGAGGACACTGCCATTCTGGTAGACGTCGGAACCATCGCCGAGGTGGTCCTGGGGAACCGCGACTGGCTCATCGGCTGTGCCGGCGCGGCCGGACCGGCACTTGAAAGCGGGGTGACCCGCATGGGCATGCTGGCCGGTCCCGGTGTGGTGGACCGGGTATCGATCGACCCGGCGACCGGTGCCTTCGATATCCATACGATCGGCGAAGAGACACCCCGCGGGATCTGCGGCTCAGGGGTGATCGATCTGGCCGCCCAGCTTTTTCTAAGCGGCATGATCGACATCCGCGGGAAACTGGTTCCTCCGCGCTGCGGCGATCGTCTGGCCATCATTGACGACGTGCGGCATCTCGTGGTCGTCCCGGCCGCACAATCCGCCACCGGCACAAGCCTCACCATCAGCCAGGCGGATCTCGACAGCCTGATCCGCTCCAAGGCGGCCATGTACACCATCCTCGAAACGCTCACCATGACCGTCGGCCTCGACTGGAGCCAGTTGAACGCGTTTTACGTGGCCGGCACCTTCGGCTGCTTCATCAACCCACGCTCGGCCATCGCCATCGGCATGCTGCCGGATCTCCCGCTCGACCGCTACGTTCCTATCGGCAACAGTTCGCTCGAGGGCGCGGCCCGGGTGCTGACCGCCGCATCCGCCATCGACGAAATCGACCGCATCCGCGACCGCATCACCTACCTCGAACTCAACGTCAACCAGGACTTCATGAACCGCTTCAGCGCCGCCAAGTTCCTGCCGCACACCGATGCCGGGCGATTTCCGTCGGTGAAACAGGGGTAGGTCCAATCAGCGGCCGGAGTCGACCCGCCCAAGCCGGAGGTTGACCGAAACCGCGCCGCGATGAGCCGTGGCTTGGGTTGCATCTATCGACGCGCCGGAGTAATAATATGGCGTTCGTTGTCAGCTCAATATTGACATCGCTGACGGAGGATCCCAATGCCCGACATGATCGTCAAACTTTACCGCCTGCCCGATCTTCACGGACCCATGAAGAGAACCGAAGGACAGGGCATCCGGATCCGCCGCCCCGCTCCCTGGGAAAAAGCCGTCCTCCTCGATTGGGTGTCCCGCCAATTCAGCCGGGCATGGACCTTGGAATGCGAAGCCGCCTTCGCCACGAATCCGCCCGCCTGCTTCATAGCGGTTCAAAACGATTCATTAATCGGCTTTGCCTGCTACGACTGCACGCGCAAGAATTTCTTCGGCCCGACCGGCGTAGCTGAAAATGAGAGAGGCAAGGGCGCGGGGTTGGCGCTCCTGTTGTCCTGCCTGTATGCCATGCGTGACGACGGCTACGCCTATGCCGTCATCGGCGGGGTAGGTCCGGCAGAATACTATTCTGAAAATGTCGGCGCCACGTTAATCGAGGGATCTTCCCCGGGGATCTACGATTTCGGTCTGTTGCGCAAAGAGTGCTGATTCAGAGAATCCCATGACCGACTCCCTTCCCAAACAGCGTCGCCCATGGATCCTGTTGGGCCTGCCGATCATCTTCTGCGCCGCGGCGCTCGCCCTGCCTCTCTCAGCGACGGCGGAGGGGTTGTCGGCGATGGAGGTCGAAAGGATCGAAGGCCTGATTGCCGCCGTCGAGCACCAGACCGACGCGGCCTTCATCCGGAACAACCAGGCTTACGATTCGACGGTGGCCGCTGAATTTCTACGCCGCAAATGGCGGGCGCAAGCCGATAGAGTTGGTTCCGCGGAGGATTTCATTGAAATGGTGGCATCCTTTTCCTCTACCTCCGGCCGGCCATACCTCATCCGGTTCGGCGATGGTCGCGAGATCCCATGTTCGGTTTTTCTCCGGACGGAACTGGCCAGGCGCCAACGAACGCCGAAATAACGTGAGTCTGTATTGACCGAAGAGGATTCGGAAGGTGAAACCGATCTATCTGGATTACAACGGCACCACGCCCCACGACCCCGAGGTGATCGCCGCGATGCGGCCTTTTCTGGAAGAGGCGTTCGGAAACCCCTCCAGCGGCCACCTCTATGCGGTGAAGCCCCGCCAGTCCCTCAACGCTGCTCGTCGTCAGGTCGCCGGCCTGCTGAACTGCGCGCCGGAAGAAGTCGTCTTCACGAGCGGCGGCACCGAGGCCAACAATTGGGCTATCATCGGCGCGGCCCGGGCCCTGCGCGGCCGGGGCCGGCACATCGTGACGTCTGCCTTCGAGCATCCGGCGGTTCTGAATGTCTGCGCGTTTCTGGAACGGGAGGGTTTTGAAACCACCTATCTTCCGGTAAGCGGAATCGGCATGGTGGAGGTTGCGGATGTCCGGGACGCCCTGAGGCCCGACACGATCCTGGTCACGATCATGCACGCCAACAACGAAGTGGGCACTATCCAGCCGATTGCAGAGATTGCCGCCCTCGCCTGCTCCCGCGGCATCCGCATGCATACCGATGCCGCCCAGTCGCTCGGCAAGATTCCGGTGGACGTAAACGCGTTGGGAGTCGACCTGCTTTCGATGGCGGGCCATAAACTTTATGCGCCCAAAGGCGTGGGTGCCCTCTACGTCCGCAGGGGCTGCGCGCTGGAGACGTTCATGCACGGTGCCGGTCAGGAGACGGGCCGACGGGCCGGGACTGAAAACATCCTGGAAATCGTGGGACTCGGGAAAGCCTGCGAAGTCGCCGCCCGAAATCTGGAGCAGAACCGACGGCACCTGCAGGCCATGCGCGACCGGCTGCACCTCGCGATCGCAGCCGGGTTAACGCAGGTGCGCCTGAACGGCCACCCGGATACGCGCCTGCCCAATACCTTAAGCCTTTCCTTCCGGGGCCTGGAAGCCGACCGGATTTTGGAGGCCATCGGTCTGGAGGTGGCGGCTTCGGCCGGCGCCGCCTGCCATGCGGACAGCGTCGAAATCTCGCATGTGCTC
>AMWB02040761.1_pt2 | contig 12109 bp, 11 predicted proteins | sample 200311 | NCBI WGS metagenome assembly AMWB02 (sample SAMN02737377, study PRJNA173069) | bioreactor metagenome | biome: anode biofilm in microbial fuel cells | place: USA: California | collected 2010-12-16 | reverse complement strand
CCGGGGTCGCGCCAGGCTTCCGCCGCGCCGACGGACGCCGAATTTTCGGTGATGTCCTACAACCTGGGCCGCTACAGCCTGGCGGACCGCGATGGAGACGGGCAGAAGAACGATCCCAAGCCGGCGTCCGAGCGCGAGGCCCTGATCCGCATCATCGCGTCGACGCAGCCCGACATCCTCACCGTCCAGGAGATCGGAAGCCCTTCGGTGTTCGAGGAGTTCCGGTACGCGCTGCGCGTGGCCGGACTGGATTACGAACACACCGAGTATCTTCAGCGCGGCCAATCGGAGATCAACATGGCCGTGCTCAGCCGGTTCCCGATCGTATCGCGACAACCGCATACCGACGACACCTACACGATCGGCGAAGCGAAAATCCCGGTCCTGCGCGGGTTCCTCGACGTCGAAATCGAGGTCAATCCCGACTACACGATCAGGCTGATCGGGGCGCACCTGAAATCAAAGGTGTTTCACGCGCTGGGCCAGACCGAGATGCGCCGCAACGAGGCGCGCCTGCTGAACAAGCATGTCCGAAGGATTCTGAAGGATTCGCCCGATGAAAATCTTCTCGTCATCGGCGACCTCAACGACACCTACGAATCCGCGCCCCTGCGCGAAATCATGGGCGGCCGGGAAACGGGCCTGAACGATCTCCGGCCGGGCGACGCCGCGGGCGCCGTCTGGACTCACTTCAGTTCCGGGATTGACCAGTACGAGAGGATCGATTATGCGCTGGTCAGCCGTGGATTGCAGCCGGAGGTGGTGAGCAGCAAGACGCACGTCTTGAGCGATCCGCAAACCTACGAGGCTTCCGATCACCGCCCATTGATCATCGTGATCAACGGCCGCGACACCACGTCGGCGACCGTGCCGGCGGTTCATCCACAAAGTCCACAACGCGCGGAAGAAACGGATTGAGGGTCCGAACCGATGCCGTCGGGCGCAAGGAACAGCGTGCTACCGCCCCGCGGTCTCGCGTTGGCGTTCCAGCACGATATTGAGGCGGTAGTAGCGGTTCATGCCGCTCGAGATGGAATCGGTGAACATGAGATAGTCCCCGGTCCCACGGATATTTCCCGCGCCGGGAAGCACTTTCCACTCCGTCTTCCCCGTCAGGCTCTCGGCGTACAGCACGTCGTAGATCTTGCCCGGCTCCGACTTCCAGCTCAACTGCACGGACTCGCCGGAACGGGTTACGGTGAGAGTGGTCGCGCTTCTGGGCTCGCCCTTTCCGACAACCTCCTGGTGAACACATCCGCAGAGCGCAAAGATCGCCGCACCCAGGAGAACTGCCGCGGGAGTCTTGATCATCATTGAAGTTCCATTCCCGTGGCCTGCGGCCGGTATTCCGTCGGAACAGGTATGGCCACGGGCTGTGAGGGCGTGGTCAGGGTCGGGCGATCCTCTTGAGCATCCTGGGCGACCGGCGGCGGCGCCTGCAACACATTGCGGGCATCCTCCTCCTGCAAGGTCGCTGCCGCGGGAGCGGCATCCACCGGGGCCGGCGCATTCATTTCAACATCGGCGCCGGGAGGCAAGGTCTCGCTTTGAACCGGGACATCAACGGGCGCGACCGGTTGGGAATCACTTTCGGGACGCGTGATAATGGGCACGACGGGCTGTTCCGCAGCGCGTCCGCCCTTTCGCAGACCGAACCACGTGGCGACTTTCGGCGAGTATTCGTCCTGATACGCGGGCCGGTCGTACCAGCTCGATTTTCTGCGCGCCGCGTTCTCATCGTTCAAAGTCAGGTTGTAGCGTTTCGAGAACCATTCCCAGTCGCTTTGACTGAACTGGAACTCCCCGGCAAACGTATTCACCAGCGTGGCGGTGTCAATCGAGGGAATGGTGGTGACTTTGGGACACCAACCGGCAATCGACGAAACCAGCATGGCAGGCAGCAAAGTCTCGTCCCCCACCAGAAGCGCCTCCCCCGGGGTCACCTGGAGAAAGCTCGCATTGGCGTACTCGTCCGCGCTGATCTTGATCCACTCCTTGCCGTTCCATGCGTGAAGAAGCGGCGCCGCCGACTGGGCATCGCCTTGGTACGAAACGAGAACGGCGGGATATCTCTGGACGATATCAAACGCCACCTGCATGACGGAGTACCGGGCGGGAATCACGAGCAGGGTCACACGGCCTGCCGTCGCCGCGAGGGAATTGGAACCCCAAAAGCCGGCCAGCAAGGCAAAGGTCAAAAGAATCATTCTTTTCATGGAAAACGATTACCCCTTTCTTGGAGTCATGAAATCAATGCGCCGTCTACATTAACACCCCGGCGCCCGCAAGTTCAAGCAGTAGCTGTAGACCCCGTTCGAACGACAAAGCCCCGCCTGCAGCCATCTGCGCGGAGTCATACCGGCAGAGCGGACTGCAGGCGGGGCAAATCGGCACAATCGCAGCGCGCTTAATCCCCGCCCGCCTCGCGCTTCCCAAGTTTCCCATCCAAATACAGCAGGCCGGCGCCGCTGGGTCCGATCATCGACATCTGGGTGACGATTTCCGACGCGTGCGCCTCCTCCTCCACCTGCTCATCCACGAACCACTTGAGCATACTGTTCGTGGCATGATCCCCTTCCTTGACAGCCAGATCAACCAGTCCGTGGATGCTCTGGGTCACGTACTGCTCGTGTTTGTAGGCCTGCTCGAACATGGCCAAGGGCGACTTGAAGGTCATCGGCGGCTGTTTGATGGCGGCCAGCTCGACGCGTCCTCCCTGGTCGTTGATGTAGTCGAAGAACTTCATCGCGTGGGACAGTTCCTCCTGATACTGCACCTTGAACCACTTGCCGAATCCCTTGAAACCAAGATTCTCGCATTGCGCGGCCATGGCCAGGTACAGGTACGCCGAGTAGATTTCCTTGTTGATCTGTTCGTTGATCGCTTTTTCCATCTTCTTACTGATCATGTGTTATTCTCCTTTGTTCCAGTTGCCACCCTTTCCGGCAATATACTCGCCTTTCCCGCGTCCGCCAGTTCAAAGGCAAACATTTGCTATTCGAATGCATTCGGCTATAGTACTCGCCATAAGGAGGTAACGATGGCAACGATCACTCTGAAGGGCAGCCCGGTTCACACGTTCGGCCATCTTCCTCCGGTGGGAAAAATCGCCCCCCCTTTCCGCCTCACGTCGGCGGACCTGACGGATGTCGGACTGGAAGCGTTGAAGGGAAAGAAGAAGATCCTCAACATCGTCCCCAGCCTGGACACAGACGTGTGTGCCGCTTCGGCCCGCCGGTTCAGCGAGGAAGTGGCCAAACTCAATAACGTGGCCCTTCTGAACATCTCGGCCGATCTGCCCTTCGCGCAAAAGCGTTTCTGCGACAGCGGTTCGCTGCACAACATCATCACTCTTTCGACCATGCGCTCCCTGTCCTTCGGGAAGGATTACGGTGTCCAGATTATGGACGGCCCCCTGGCCGGACTCATGAGCCGGGCGGTTCTTGTGCTCGACGCGGACAACAAGATCGTCTACTCCGAACAGGTCCCCGAAATCACACACGAACCGAACTATGCCGCCGCACTTGCCGCGGCCCGCAAGTAGCCGCAGATGCGCCCGTCCGGACGACTCACGCGTTTATCTGCACAAACGCGCTAAACAGGCTCGATGCCGGCTGGTATTCAAGAACACGGCGGCCGACAATGTCTGACACCGGTTGCAAAGGATGCGATGAGGCAGAAGACCATCAGGGTGACGCTGTTACCCTCTGCTGAGTTGGAAACCATCCAGCAGGAAGCGCTGGAGTTCGCCGGCATTGGCCTTTACCGGCAACGCTTCGACGGCACCATCCTTCATATGAACCGAAGCGCGTTCCGGATTTTCGACCTGGAGAGCAAATTCGCGGATCCCGCCTCGGTGATCGGCCGCAACATTTCCGACCTGTGCGTTTTCCGGGGGCAAAGGGAGGAACTCTACAGGGAGCTTCGCAAACGCAACCGCGTGCGCGGATTCGAGCACCGATTCAAGACGCTGACGGGGACCGACAAGATCGTTCTGAACGATTCCTATCTGGTGCTGGATCCGAAGGACGGCAGCGAGGTCATCCAGGTTGTCCTCTTCGACATCACGGAGCGCAAACGGACCGAAGAGGAACTCCGCCAGGTCCTCACCAGCGCGCGCTGCATTCTCTGGCACTCCACGGTCACGCGGGACAAGCAGGGAAAGCAGGAATGGGTCATCAACGTCTCGAATGAGGACGCGGCGGAACAGCTCCTGCCGCTGAAAAGGAAGCCCGGCCAGAAGTACTCGGACGTCTGGCATGAATGGATCGTGCCGGAAGACCGGGCGAGTATGGATCAGACCAGCGCCGAAGCGATGAGGCGCGACATTCCGGGTTACAGCCAGGAATTCCGCTGCGTGCGTTCCGACGGACAAATTCGATGGCTTTCGGAGGACGTGCACATACAGAAACTCGACGACAACCACTGGTTCGCTGTCGGCGTGTGCATCGACATCACCGACCGTAAGCAGGTCGAGGAAGCCCTGAAGAAAAGCGAAGCGCGATACCGGGCCGTCGTCGAGGATCAACCCGACTTCATCTGTCGTTACAATCCGGACATGCAGCTGACCTTCGTGAACGAGTCCTTCTGCCGGCACTACGGAAAGCGGCGCGACGATTTGATCGGCCACAGCTTCATCCCGTTTATTCCTCCAGAGGAGAGGGAGCATGTCAGGCAGGCCATCGCCTCGCTGACCCAGGAACACCCGTGCGTCACCTACGCTTTCCCCGTGACAGGCCCCAATGGCCACGTCCGATGGATCCAGTGGACCGACCGCGCCATTTTCGACGAGCAGGGCCGCTTCATCGAGTACCAGGCATCCGGGTCCGACGTCACGGAACAGAAGGAGACGGAGCACCGCCAGAGAGCTTTTTCGGCCGGACTGCGCGCGGTCGTGGCCATCGCCGACGAGTTGATCTGCTGCACCGATCTGGACTCCCTGTTCAAACGCGCGGTCGAGTTGACGCGCGAGAAACTCGGAATCGAGCGCTGCGGTTTCTTCATCCGCGAAGGGCCCAACCTCCGCGGGACGTACGGCACGGACATGAAGGGCCGAACCACCGACGAGAGGACCCATCACTTCGCGACGTCACCCGTGTGGCTCGAGCGCATCCAGGCTCTGCGACCGCAGGACCGGCGTATGATCGTGATCGAGCAGAACTACATCGAGTACGCGGACAACCGGGAGACCGAGCACGGTCGCGGCTGGATCGCCATCACCCCCATTCAATCCGCGACTGATTTTCTCGGGGTTCTTTCGAACGACACCGCGATTACGCACCGGCCCATGGACGAGACCCAACAGGAAATCATCAGCGTGTTCTGTTCGCTGCTGGGCGCCATCATCGAGCGCAAACGCGTGGAGGGCAGGCAGAAGAAAACCTCCGAGGGCCTTCGCGCCGTGGTCGCGATGGCCGACGAACTCATTTCCTGTCCCAACATGGACACCATCTGCCGCCGCACCGTTGAACTCGCGCGAGAGAAACTGAAGCTGGATCGCTGCGCGATTTTCCTGCGCGACGGCGCTTTCCTGCGCGGAACGTACGGGACGAACCGGCATCACCAGACCACCGTGGAGAAGAGCCACGTGGTCGAACCGTATACCGACTGGCTGAAGCATTTTCAGGCGATGCGTCCTGAAGACCGGCAGGTGATCATTCATGAGGAGGAATACACGGATTGGAACGGCGAGAAGGTGGTCCACTTCGGCAAAGGCTGGGTCGCTTTGACACCCATCCAGTCCGCCGGTTCGTTCATCGGGATGTTCTCGAACGACACGGCCACGACGCAGGCGCCTGTCGATCCGGTGCAGCAGGAGATCGTGAGCATGCTTTGCTCGCTGCTCGGCGCCATTATCGAACGCAAGCGCGCGGAGGAGGAGTTGCAGAACCTGACGATCTCCGCGGTGATTTCCGTCGATGAATTGATCGCATGCGCCGACCTGGACACGTTCTATCGCCGGGCTGTCGAGTTGGCGCGGGAGAAACTGGGCGTCGAGCGCTGTGCGATTTTCATCGGAAAGGGCGAGGTTCTCCGCGGAACGTACGGGACCGACCGGAACGGCCGGACCACCGACGAGCGGAACCACCATCTGACAACGCAGAAGGACTGGTCCATACAGATCAAAGCCATGCGCCCCTACGAGACGCGGAAGGTGTTCCCGGAACGCCCCTACGTCGAATGGGTCAACGGCAAGGAGGTCTCTTTTGGGAAGGGATGGCTCGCGATCACCCCCATCCAGTCCGCCAACGAGATCATCGGCCAGTTCTGCAACGACGCGGCGATCAGCGGACAACCGGTCAATTCGACGCTCCAGGACATCATCACCCTCTACTGCTCCCTGCTCGGCGCCATCATTTCCCGCAAGCAGGCCGACGAACAGCTTCTCAAGGCTCATGCCGAACTCGAGGCAACCAACCGGAAGCTCACGATGGAGATTGCCGGGCGCAAACGGGTGGAGGAGGAAATTCAACGTCTCGCCATGGTGGTCGAACAGGAAGCCGAGGCCGTCGTAATTTCGGACACGGAAGGTCGAATCCAGTATGTCAATCCGGCCTTCGAGAAGATGACCGGGTATTCCCGCGACGCAGTGATCGGCCAGAATCCCCGCATCCTCAAGAGCGGGAAACAGGATTCCAATTTCTACGCCCGCATGTGGGAGACCCTCACGCATGGCGAGGTCTGGTCGGGGCATCTGACCAACAAGCGGCGGGACGGATCCCTGTACGACGTCGAGGCGGTCATCTCGCCGATCCGCGACGATCACGCGCGGATCGTCAGCTACGTCGGCACAACCCGCGACGTCACCCGCGAGATGCAGCTCGAGGAACAGTTCCGGCAGTCGCAGAAGATGGAGGCGATCGGGCGGCTCGCCGGCGGTATTGCCCACGACTTCAACAACCTGCTGACGTCAATCCTCGGCTACAGCCGGCTCGTGATCGACACGCTGGAAGACGGCAATCCCGTCAAGACCGACATGGAGGAGATCATGCACGCCGGCGAGCGCGCCGCCGCGTTGACCAAGCAACTCCTCGCGTTCAGCCGCAAGCAGGTGATTCAGCTCCAGGCGATCAACGTCAACACGGTTGTCCTGGATATGGACAAGCTCCTGCGGCGCACTCTCGGCGAGGACATCGAACTGATCACGCTGGTCGATAACGAGATGGGTTGCATCAATGCCGATGCGGGCCTGATCGAACAGGCGATCATGAACCTGGCCGTCAACGCGCGCGACGCCATGCCCAAGGGAGGATCCCTGACGATTCAAACGTCCACGATCCACCTGGACGAGAAACAGTGCCGCGACCGCATCAACGTCGAGCCCGGCAACTACGTCATGGTCTCCGTGCGCGATACAGGCATGGGCATGTCCAAGGAAGTCAGGGATCGCTGCCTGGAACCCTTTTTTACCACCAAGGAAAAGGGCAAAGGAACAGGGCTTGGACTGTCCATTGTGTACAGCATCGTGAAGCAGTTCGGCGGCTTCATCGACATCATCACCGCGCCCGACACCGGCACCGATATCCGAATCTATCTTCCCGCCGTCGCCGCGGACGCCTGTGCAACGGCTTCGCGCGAGCACATTCCCCTTCCCCACGGCACCGAAACCATCCTCATCGTGGAAGACGAGGAGACTGTTCGGCGCCTCGCGGTCCGGATCCTTGAATCCCTGGGCTACGAAGTCCTCCAGGCCCGTCATGGCGGCGAGGCCCTCTTGATCTGCGAGCGGTATGACAAACCGATCCACCTGGTGCTATCCGACGTCATCATGCCCCACCTCGGTGGACAGGAGTTGATCGAGCGTCTCCGCAGAATCCGGCGCGACTTCAAGGTGCTGTACATGTCGGGGTTCACCGACGAGTCCTTCGTCCGCACCCGGGATGGAAACGAATCGGACCTTCTGCTGAAGCCGTTTACCCAGGAAACGCTGGCTGTCAGAGTGAGACAGGTCCTCGACCGGCGGGATGAGCAGGCTCAGCGCGCAGCCCCGGGTTTGTGACCCCAGACCAGGGGCTCGTCATTCCCGATGTCCACGTCCTTTTTCAGCTTGTCCACCTTCTCCTGCAGCGCGGTCTTCATCTTCTCGTTGCGGCTTTTCAGATCCGCCACCTGCAGTTTGAGGTAGATCACCCACCCCAGAAAGAACAGCACCGTGATGCACATGAGAGGTTCAGTCATGACGGGCTCCTTGTTTTCGCAATGAGTGTATTCGGTTTGTGTTCATTGTCGAGTTTGCGAAGCGGCCCTGTGGTATAGTTTGGAATATGGCGACAGATCCCCTATGCGGAATGCACGTGGATGAATCCAGTCCCTTGAAGGTGGACAGGGACGGGCAGACCTGGTTTTTCTGTTCCGAGCACTGCCGCGATCTCTTCCTGGGGCGGACCGTATCCCGACCCGCGCCGGCCGCTCCCGCAGCGCTGTATTACTGTCCCATGTGCCCCGGCGAAGAATCCAACCGGCCCGGCACCTGCCGGAAATGCGGCATGGCCCTGCAGCCATCGAACCCGTCCGCGGGGGACGACGACCCTTCTGAACTCGCGCAGATGTCGCGCCGCCTGGCCATCGGCGCCGGGCTTTCGGTCCCTGTGGTTGCCCTGGCCATGGCGCATGGGGTCCCGGGCGCAGAACGCATGGTCCCGGAACCTGTGTCTCACTGGATTCAGTTTCTTTTCAGCGTGCCGGTTGTGCTCTGGGCCGGCGCCCCGCTCCTGCAACGCGGGTGGAGGTCATTCCGCACACGGCAATTGAACATGTTCTCGCTGGTCTCTCTGGGAATCGCAGCCGCCTTTCTCTACAGCGCCGCCGCCGTCCTCGTCCCCGAACAGTTCCCGGCGTTCTTCACGCATGACGGGCGCGAGTTACCTGTCTACTTCGAGGCCTCCGCCGTCATCACCGTTCTTGTCCTGCTGGGCCAGGTCCTGGAACTCCGGGCCAGGCGCCGCACGGGAGACGCCATCCGGGCCCTCCTCAGCCTTGCCCCGACAATCGCCCACCGAGTGCAGGACGGTGAGGAGATGGACATCCCTCTCAGCGGGGTTCAGCCCGACGCGCTGCTCCGCGTGAAGCCCGGCGAACGGGTACCCGTTGACGGCCGCGTCGTGGAAGGGCGCAGTTACGTGGACGAGTCGATGATCACCGGCGAGCCCCTGCCCGTCGAGAAGGTCTCCGGCGCCCCCGTCGTGGCCGGCACCATCAACGGAAAGGGATCGTTCCTCATGCGGGCGGAAAAGGTGGGCCGCGACACCCTCCTGGCCCACATCGTCAACTTGGTCGCGGAGGCGCAGCGAAGCCGCGCACCCATCCAGAAACTCGCGGATCGGGTCGCGGGAATCTTCGTTCCCGCTGTCATGGCCGTGTCCGTCTCCACATTCGTTCTGTGGGCGCTCTTCGGCCCGGAACCGCGCATTGCCGCTGCGCTCATGAACGCCGTCTCGGTTCTCATCATCGCCTGCCCGTGCGCCCTGGGACTGGCCACCCCGATGTCCATCATGGTCGGCATCGGGCGCGGTGCCAAGGCGGGAGTTCTGATCCGAAGCGCGGATGCGCTGGAGCGACTGACGAAAGCGGACGTCGTGGTCGTCGATAAAACAGGAACCCTCACGCAAGGAAAACCGACCCTCACAACTTGCCTGGGCCTGGATCCTTTCACGGATAACGAACTGCTTCGAATCGCCGCCTCTCTTGAGCAGAACAGCGAGCATCCTCTGGCCTCCGCCGTTCTCTCCGAAGCGAAGAGTCGCGGGTTGAGCCTCCTTCCGGCGGACAACTTCCAAAGCCTGCCCGGCCTGGGTCTTTCGGCAAGGATTCAGAATCACGATGTGTGGATTGGCAACCGGGCCCTTCTGGATCAACACCAGATCGCCGACGCCGATCACCTTCGCGAACTGGCCGGCCGTTTGGAACGGGAAGGACAGACAACCATTCATGTCGCCGTGGACGGGAAACTGGTGGCCTGATGGCCGTGTCCGATCCCATCAAGACCACCACCCCGGAAGCGGTCGACGGACTTAAGAATCTCGGCGTACGGCTGGTCCTCCTCACGGGGGACCAACCCCGCACGGCCGGGGCCATCGCTCGCAGCCTTGGCATCGTGGAGGTTGAATCCAGGGTGCTCCCCGCGGAGAAAGCGCGCCGCATCTCTGAACTTCGGTCCGCCCGTCACACGGTTGTGATGGCCGGAGACGGCATCAACGACGCCCCCGCCCTGGCGACGGCAGACGTCGGAATCGCGATGGGAACCGGCACGGACATCGCGATCGAGAGTTCGGATGTTACCTTGCTCAAGGGCGATCTGAGAGGCATCGAAAAATCGCTCCGGCTCAGCCGCGCAACGATGAGGAACATCCGCCAGAACCTGTTCTTTGCGTTTTTCTACAACGCGCTCGGCATTCCGGTTGCGGCCGGACTTCTCTATCCGTTTTTCGGGCTTCTGCTGAGTCCAATCCTGGCCGCCGCAGCCATGAGCTTCAGCTCCGTGTCCGTCATCGCCAATGCGTTGAGGCTGAGGTCCGTCAAGCTGTAGAGTGGCCCGAACCGCGGGACACTTATGAATCCGAAGGCGGCAGGTCGCAGGGAATGAGGTTGATGAAGCGTGTGCCCCTGCCCGGCTCGCTTTCGACAATCATCGCACCCTTGTGGGCGACCACGATTCCCAGCACAACCGCCAGGCCCAATCCCCGGCCTTTCGGCTTCGTGGTGAAGAAGGGATCGAACACCTTGGCCAGCTTCCCGGCATCCATGCCGCAGCCGTCATCCCCGACTTCAAGACAAACACAGCGGCCCTTGGGCAATGCTCCGTTGACAAGCGCTCCCGTAAACTCGGCCGACGCGCACGCGACTTCGCGCGTGCTCACCGTGATCGTCCCCCCGCGGTCGCCGATGGCGTCCGACGCGTTGATGACCAGGTTCATGATGACCTGCCGCTTCTGCGTGGGGTCGGCCTTCACCACGGGAAGACCGTCCGCCAGGCTGAAGCGCAAAGCCACCTTCCTTCCCACGGATGACTTGAGCAGCGGCTGCATATCCACGATCAGCTTCGTAAGATCGACATCCTCCATCACGAATTTGCCGCGGCCGGAGTAGACCAGCATCTGGTTGGTCAGTTCCGCCGCGCGCTGGACGGCAAGCTCCAGTTCCTTCAGCAAGTCTTCCGCCGACGGGTCCTTTGGAAGATGATCGGCCAGCAGGCCCACGCTCCCCATGATGGTCGTCAGCATATTGTTGAAATCATGCGCCGCTCCGGCCGCCATGAGCCCCATGCTTTCCATTTTCTGCGCCTGGTACAGCTGCTGCTGAAGGGATTTCTTCTCCTGCTGCAGAAGATCCAGGCGCTCCTTCAGCTGCGCAAGAATCAGATTCAGGCACTGCTCGATCGCGGCCACGTCGTCCTCCGCCTTGAGCAGTTTCACCTGGTCCGGCAGTTCGCCGCCGATCACGCGCTCCAGGTAATCGCGCAGGCGGATGATGTTGAGCGGATATTTCTGGAGGATCGTGTAGCCGCCGACCGCGGCGGACGTCAGCAGCATCAGGACGATCAGGTTCTGGAATCCGTTCACCGACGCGCCGCCCTCGGCGTTGACGTTGAAGTACCAGAACACCAGCAGGGGGATGACGGAAATCAGGGCGACGCCGATGGCAAATTGGACGCGGGCACCACGGGACATCAAGTAGGTCTGAATGTTCGAGCTACCCACATCACCCCCTTTTTTGAAGCTGTGGAACGCCCTTATGGATACCCGCCCGCCGGAGGGGTGTTAAGCGGCCCTTCACGCCATCAGCCAGAACACGGCGGCGGCCACGGCCATCCGGTACCACCCGAACGGGACAAGGGTGTGGCGGCCGACAAAGCGGATCAGGAACCGGATGCCGATCCACGCGGAAATAAACGACACCAGGAAGCCCAGGCTGAACAACGGGATGTCCGTCCGATCCAGGCAGGGCAGGCTCTTCCAAAGGTCAAACACGGTCGCGGCCACCATGACGGGAACTGCGGCGAAAAAGGAATACTCCGTGGCCGTCTTTCGCTCCAGGCCAGTGATCATCCCGCCAAGGATCGTTGACGCCGACCGGGACATGCCCGGCCACATCGCCATGCATTGAAAGCAGC
>AMWB02159799.1_pt1 | contig 12115 bp, 10 predicted proteins | sample 200311 | NCBI WGS metagenome assembly AMWB02 (sample SAMN02737377, study PRJNA173069) | bioreactor metagenome | biome: anode biofilm in microbial fuel cells | place: USA: California | collected 2010-12-16 | reverse complement strand
CTTCAATCAAGGTTTGGATCAGGTGATTGGGGCTCAGATGGGGTTGCCGGGGTTTTCGGGGGGTGGGGGAGGCGGAAACGGTGGAGGGATGGGTGGAGGTGCTTCAAGACAGCAGCAACCTCAATCACAACTTCCGATTCAACCGCCTTCAACTATTCAACCGCAATCCACTCCGCAAAAAAGCGGGAGCCGCGACTTCAACATGGGCAACATCCGTGCCTCGGCTACCGATTTCAGAACGTACAGCTCCCCCGAGGAAGGTGTCGCAGATGCGGTGAGCTTGCTGCGCCGTGGATATCGCAACATGAGCTTGCGGGAGATCGGTAACAAGTGGGCTCCTCCGAGTGAGAACGACACCGAGGCTTGGGTGCGAAATGTCTCGACGGCGAGTGGTCTACCCCCGGACGCAATACCGGATCTCGACAATCCACAGCAAATACAGAGTTTGCTCCATGGGATCATGACAGCGGAGAAGAGCCCGAAGCAGCGGAATATGTTCACGCCGGAAGTAATGGGACGCGGGATACAGTTGGCTGGGGGGATGCAGCAAGGGCAAGGCGTAATGATGTCTCAAGGACAGCAGAATCCGCAGCAGGGTCAGCAACAGATGAGCCCCGCACTGCAAGCGATCCCCGAGATCAGCGAACTCCCCCCGATGCAGCAGGGAATGTCGGAGGCTGCGCTGCGATCCCTGTCCCTCAGCCGAAACGCTAATGGATCGTGGAACCTCAACTTTCAACCCTTTGCCTCGGAGACGGTGGATCAGCAGCTCGGGGCATTCCTTACGCAGCAGACCCCGAAGTTTCGTCGGGCCTTCAATACGATGCTTCTCATGTCGAAGGCGGGGCTGGCTCCGCAGATGCAGTTTCGGAACAATGAAGTTACCGGAAATGGGGAGTTTGTCTACGTGGACCCCTTCATGATGCAGCAGTGGGTGATGCCTGTCGGGAAGGTGAAGATGACCCCCGAAGAACAGCAGAAGATGGAAATTGATACTGCGGGAAAGAAGGCGGCGGTAACAGAGATCGGGCAGGAGAGGGGAAAGCAAGCCATCAGTCCGGAGAAAGTCCAGCGGGAGAATGAAGAATTCTATGGCAAGGTGAAAGAAACCCCCGAAAGCACCATCGAGGATCTGGGGGGCACCATCGGCTCCGTTAAATCCATAGGGAAAACGATGCGGAACTTGGCGCGGTACACCGGGACCGACGCGGAAGGTGCTTTGATTCCCGAAAGAGTTCCAACGGGTTTGGGGGAGACGATTTCGCAGACGATGCAGAAACGCTTCGGGGTCGGTACTGAGATGACGGGTGTCATGCGGGAGCAATTAACGGGACTCTCCACGGCGGTTCGTCAAATCCTCTACAATATCTCTGGAAAGCAAGTGAGCGATGCGGAATTGAAGGCTCTGGAAGCTCTGGATCAATCAATCAACCTAGACCCGAGGATCTACTTGACAAGGCTTGCGAATGTACAGGAGCTGATTCAGAATCGTGCAGAAGGATTGAAGGAAGCGTACTCTGTGGGGGGCAGGGACGTTCGGAGTATCGATGCGTTACTCAAGGCGCTGGAGGACAACGATATCGTTAAGCTGCTTCCCAAGCAGTACCGAAGGGCTTTGGGGCGCGACGAAGGGGACGGTGGTGAAACTCTGCCGAATCTCGATGATCTATATAACAACACCATTCAAGGAAAGGGGAAGAAGTAATGGCTGATTTGCTTCCCTTCGTAGAAGCCGCAAGACAGAAGAAGATGGAAGACGCCACGATTCGGGATTACCTCGCAAAGAAGGGGCATTCCCCGGAGGAAATCGATGGGGCGTTCTCGAAGTTGAATGTGGGGGCGTCTCCAGATATCGGGAACACGCGAATCACTCCCTCCCCGCAGATGCAGCAGGAATTGAAGCAGCAACCGCAATACCCCCAGGTGCGCCCCAATACCCCGGCGATGTTCGGGCAGGACATGGCGACGGGGGGAGAGCAACATCAGCGGGACATGCTCGGGAAGGCTGTGGAGTACGGTGTTCCCGCGATGGTCGGGTTGGCAACAGGTGGAATGGGGGCACTGCCGGCGCAGGCCGCGCTGTCTCTTCCCCGAGCACTACTCATGCAGGTTGGGGCGAACGCCGCTGTTACAGGCGCTTCTACTCTAGCCGGGAGTATGATTCGCGGAAGAGATCCCCTGGCGGAATCCTTCAAGCAGGCGGCGGAAGCTACCCTCGCAGACATTGTGCTGTCCGTGGGACTCCCTTATATAGGGAGGAAGGTACTCTCGGGAGTCATGATGAAGGGCGGCAAGGGAGCTGCGTTGACGGAAGGTGCTGAGGCTGCGCGGGATGTCCTGGCTCAGCGGGGAAAGGCGCTATCTCCTTCACAGATGACCGGGAAGGTGTCCGGGATCGGAGAGGCGGCAGAGGGGTTTGTCCGAGGGAGCTTCTTCGGGGCGGGGCCGTTCAAGAAGGGGGATGCGGGAAGGGGGGAGGCTCTGGAGAGTGTGTATCGGGAATTGATGAATCAGCTCGGGGATTCGACTGATCGGGTGAGGTTCGGGGAAGTGCTGCGGAGTATTCTAGTAGGGGAAGTGGACCCGCTGACCGGGAAGATTGTGCAGGGGGGTGTGGATGCTTTTATCGATGGATCGAAGAAGTCGTTGTATGCAGCGTCAGACGCTTTGATCGATGGGAAGGGAATCACTGTGCCGATTGATGCCTTCGATGATCTGCTGGCGCAGGCTGAGAAATTCGCGGATACCCCGGAGATTGGCCCTGCTGTGAAGATCCTTCAGAAATATCGTCCGAAGGAGGAAGTGGCCGCAGCGGGAGCGATTGTGCATCCGACAACGGGGCTCCCTATGCAAGCGGGTGGAGTAGTTCCTCCTACCGATATTCCCTTGGAGGACGCGATCATGGCGCATCGGCTCATCAACCAAGGAATAAAGAAGGCCGGGGGGAATGAGGGTGTGTTCAAGGGGTTGCGCGGAACGAATAGCCGTTTGCAACCGTTAATCGAGGACGCCATTGCGCAAGGGGCTGGACCGGATGCTTTGGACGCATGGAAAACGGCAGAGGCTTTCAACGCAGAGAAAAGTGAGTTGATGAAGCAAGCATTCGTCAAGGCAGTGAAGAGGAAGCTCGTCAGCAATCCCTCCGCTGTCATGGAAATGCTGGAAGGCGGCGGGCGCGCAAACGACGCCCTCAATCAGTTGGAGCGCCTGTGGAAGTACGCAGAGACAGGTGGCGGCGGCAAGGTTGCCGGGATGCAGGGGCTCCCCGATTTCGAGGAGGCGGTACTACGCCCTATCAGGTTCGATCTGCTGAACCGCGCCTTCACGCCTGACGGGAAGCTCGTTGCGGAGGGTATCCAGAAATACGCCACGGGGAGATTCAGTCCCGCAGCTCTCGAAAGGATCTTCGGATCTGGGGCACCGGAGACAATCCGAAAGATGGACCTCGCGGCACAACACCTGGCGGACAAGAATTACTCGGAGAGGATCATCCCCAAGCTGGTTGAAAGCGGGATGGCCGGGAGTGCTGTACTTGGGATGGCGACAGCGGAAGGAAGCGGGGTTTCCGTTAAAGCAATGAAGGCTTTGGGATTGATGGCCGTCTGGAACAACGGGCTAGCTCGGATGATGAACAATCCAAAAACGCTGAATCGAGTGCTGGACGGGGCGATAGCGGGGCCGACCGATAGCCGGTTTGCGCAGTCTGTTTATAACGTGCTCGCGGTGGGGGCAAGCGATCTGGAGAAGATGCGGCGGCAGAGTGCGGAGCGGTGGAAGGCGTTCACAGCGGACGGAGTGCTTGAACGGGAGAAGGAGCGTGCGGCGAATGAAGCGAGGGAGCAGACTTTCAGCGCCGGAATGCAGATGATGGATGCTTTGGGATCGGCGGGCGTCGGCCCCTGATAGTGAGTAGGCAAAGAAGGGAAGGAATCAATATGGCGTTAGAGAAGATCACTCCCGAAAGTGTGGTGGCGGAAAAGGCCGATGTGGTGAAGGCTGCTTCGGAGATACTGGCTTTGGCGGTATATGCTCATCAACATTCGGACAGTTTGTGGCAGCAGTATGGGAAGACTTGGGCGGGGATGGATACCGCGCAGAAAGAGGCGTCGGTGCGGGAGATGGCGGAAGCGTCTGCTGTTCAAATCACGTCGCAGTTGGTCGAGTGGAGTGTGAAGTTTCTGGATCTGTTCATCGCCGGGATCTTGAAGGATCAAACATTGAGTAGATTGCGGCAGACGCGGGATGCTTTGCAATCGAAGTTGACTCAAGTGGATGCTCAGATCGAGGATCTTCAGAAGTAGAAAGTGTGGGGACCATAAAAAGAAAAGGGCACCCGGACAGCTTCAAAAGGAGGAGGATTGAAACTATTCCGGGTACCCTGTTCGCTGGGAGAAGAGACTCACCTCACTGCACTACCCGCTACCGCTTGCCACTTCCGCTCGCCTTGCCCACCTGAACCCACAAATCACACAACCCCGAGAAGGTGATTTCTTTGTAGCATAGCGGGATATGCTGTGTCAAGCGGGCTTCACAAAATATCATTTCTTCGGCCTCCCAACCGCGCCTTTCACCTTATCCCCCGTCAATCTTCCCCCCTGCTCCATGTACACACAATACTGCTGCTGTGGATCAGCATTCACGATTTTCCCTTGAAGCAGCGTCCCGTGTAGCGTGACCACAATCTTCGCCTTCTCAAGCGTCAGCAACGCCTGCTCCACCTCCCCTGCACCGAATCCCCGGCGCATCATCTGACCCATCACCGCTGTCTTTGTTCGGTATCCCGTCTTCGCCACGTAATCCCGTATGAAATTGGCCGTCTGGATCTGCGGAGACGTGTTCGCGGCGTCCACTAATTTCGGCAGGTGCTCGATCCTCAGCATTTCCACCAGCGCCGTTGCCCAGATCATGTGCGTGAGCTGGATGATCAAAGGTCCACCGTCCGCTACGCAATATAAAGCAGCGAGCTTCCAGGCTAGATCGGGCTCCCTCATGAGAGTCGGCCAGTACACCTTGTCATACCCTGCGATATCCCGGCTGAGGAACCATTGTTGATAGTATGCGCGAGCTTCCGGGACGGGTTGGATGCATCCCCGGATCGGGGAGAGCACCAAGGCGGCAAACCTCGCTTGGAGCAGCGCCACAACCTCTGCGAAGTCGGGAGGCGGTTTGTATTGCGGGCGCATCCTTGCGATATCGATTCCTTCCACTACCCAGACGACGCGAGCTGCGGCACCGCCTGCGATCTCTTTGCGGTCGATGCAGTCGAACAACCATTCGGGCGTTGTCCCGCCGAGCCAATTCCAGCAGGGCTCCCGGAACTTCAACCGACCGGCGATTCTCGTACTCTCCTCGACCTCCCCCTCTTTGTTATACATAGCAGTCATGAGGGATAGGAAATCGGATACGAGCTTCCCTTTGCTGCCGAGGCTGTACTTCAGCTCCTCGGTGATGAGATATAGGTGTCCATCGGGATAAGTAAGCTCTCCCGTGGTTTTGTTACGCCCAGTGGGTCGCCCCATTGTTTCTGCGATACCTGCATGAGTAATGCGTCCATCAAAGAGGTTGACCACTTTTCGATAAGGGTAGAGATAAGATTTTGCAATGTTGCAGCAGTAATCCTTTCCGAGTCCGGAGTCTCCGACGAGCATAGTGTAGAGGTTGAGTTTGAGCTTCTTTCCAGGGTGACGCTCCACCCATAGCTTGTCACGGATTGCGGCTGCGATGGTTGTGATACACGCCCAGAGGTGGAAGCTGCGCGGGGATTGGCAACGCTCCGGGCGGTAGCAGTGGGCGTGAAGGTAAAGGTCGATGATGTTTGTGGAGGTGCTGAGAGGTGATGGAAGATACTGTTGTGCAACACATTGTGATGAAGTTGCTGAAGTTGAAGCTGAGAAAGTTGCTGCTTCCATTCCATTTTATGTCCTCTCTCTCTTTAGATAAGGCCCTTTGTTAAATCGTCTTCAATAAAATCGTCAAGGGCTTTGGGTACATCGGAGACGTGTATTTTTTCGAGAACAAAAACATCGCACAATTTTTGCGCTTTAGCCTTGATTCGATTTATCAACTGTTGTTGTTTCTGTACCTGGATGTTGTTAAAGGCTTCTATTTCTGCTTCGCCTTCATAGATAAAAGCAGATAGAAAGCGAACGCCGAAACATTTATCGGGAGTTATATCCTCGCGCACAGTAGCTTTTCCTGTCAGAATTTGTCCTAATTTATATTCATCGGATAAAGCATCTTTCAAAGGCAGAACTTCGACAACTTTACGAATCTTGATTGTTTCAATAGCCTTTACGCGATCCACGAAATAATTAATTTGTGTCTTATTCATAGTTCTTCTCCTACTTTTGAAAAGATTCCCAATTCTCCATAACAAACTGCCGAATCCTCTCTTCGAATTCTACCCTCTCCGGTAGAATCTTAAACTCGATACCGTTCTTATCATTGCTGCCTACCTTCACCGTAGCAGGCACCACCACCTGGTATCCGAATATCGTGATAGGCCGCTCCAGATGATCGAGCAGGAACCTGAAATTGTCGTACATCTCATCAAAGGGGCTGCTAAATATGATGGCGTCGTGGCGTTGGATATGTATCTTACTTCTACGATTACCCTTCGATACCAACCAACGCCAGAAGGGAACATATCCCCACTGGTTCAATAAATCTGCGTTCTCTGATTGTGGGTAAAACGAATACCCCTTTCGATATACCTCATCGTCCAACGATCCATTGAACTTCCATTTGCGCCCCCAGCTATTCACCAACACGCGATGATCCATCAACTGCTTGCGTACCCACGGCCAATATAGCTGCGATATCTCCGGCACTTCCTTGTGGAAGGCGTTGATCATCGCCTGACATTCCTTCGGAGATTTGACGATATCGTGATCCGCAAGTAACTTATCGGAAAGCTTCTTCCCGGACATCTGACGAGTCGCGCCATGGACTACGATTTTCCCGAGGAATCGCTGATCCTTTGTGACTTCCGGCTCCGGAACACCGAATACCAAAGCAGCGTTGTGTCTATGCGCGTCGTACACGGATGGGTGGCGGTTGGCGATTTCCACCATGTGAAGCGCCTGCCCTGTGCAATGGCAGTACATCTTGGCGAAGCGGTCCTCCACCTGGGATAGATCGACCTCGCAGAAGAGGCCGACTTCACGGATATCATCGTTTCGGATGTAGATGTCGGGGAGATACATCGCCCGCGTTTCGTGCTTCGTGTTTTGCAGATTGAAGCCGGAGCGCCGAGGATTGGAGCGGCTGTTCAGTCTCCCTGTTTCCGGGGCGAAGGAGAACGTGGCGCGAACCCTCCCATCCTTGTCGAGCTTTTTCTTGTCGAGCCACGTATTCAGCACCTTCGCCTTGCCTCGATGCGTTACAATCAGCTCAACAATCTTCTCACACTTATCGGGGTATTTGTGCGCGTACTTAGCCAGCGCCGTGTTGTCTAAAGATTCGCTCTTCTGCTTGGAGCCATCCTTCCTTTTGGTCATCTTATATTGCACGGGGAGCCCGAGTCCATCCTTGAAGAAGGAAAGCAGTTTCAGGCGGCTGAAATCTTTCTTCGCATATAAATCTGTTCCCGCAATACGTTGTAGAGTCTCGCGTATAGTCGCGCACTCACTGGTGAATTGGGTTTGAAGCCTCTTTCTTTCAGCATCGTCAATCCTAATGCCATGAAGCATCGTATCAATGATTGGATCGAATAGGGTTTGGTAATGATTGTGATAAAAGTCTAGCATCCCTTCCATTTGAAGTTCAGCGTAGAGATACCCGAAGAGTTCGTAGGTGTTCCAGCAATCGATGTTATTATAACGCCAAAGCTGCTCTTGATCCTTAGCATACTTTACAATCTCCTCGGCTTCCTTTGCCTCATCTTTCCAATATCGATAGAAGGGTAAGTAGTAACTGCACATATACGCTAAATCATGCTGGTCGGGGGCATCGATGGTGTGGTGCATCGGCATCGTGTCCCAGATGAAGTTGTTTACGCAGAATCCGTACCATTGTAGCCAATATCGGTCGTAGGAAAAGAAGTTCTGCCCGATGATTGGATTAGCCCCTGCAAGTATTCTTTGTATATATGGAGCAAAAGTGGCGAACTGTCGCTTACTAGCTGTCGGAATACAGATGGAGGAATCGGAGGAAGCTGAAAATCCGACACATGAAAGAGTTGATCCCCATGTTTCAATATCACAAACAATCGGTCTTCCGGGGTCTGCCTCAACTTCTCGTTCAACCCACCCGGCAACCTCGGCTTCGTAGGGGTCGATGATGCCGCGGCGCTGCGGTTCGCGGATCTCGGGGAATGTCGATTCATAGAGTATCCTCCTCCAATCTCGGATGCAGTGTTTCTCTTTGATGCTGTTCGTTCGGCCCGGGGCTCCACCTTCACCCGATCTCAATACGAAAGCGGGATGCAGCGAGGGAATCACTTTCCAGCGTCTTTCGGAGGGCGTTATCCCCGGTAAGGATAGCGAGGTATAGATAGATCCCCGTAGCTGGGTTATCCCGATCTGGTCCTCGGATGGCACGGATTTCCGAAACTGCGGTATCTTTCCTTTCCCGCAGCAGGCCCATGACGCAAAATTGCCAACTGGGACAATTACAACAGACTGCGGGGTGTTCTGAGTGATACGTTTCCATAGTTCGTTTCTCCAATGGAGGAGTTCATCGGCGGGGATGGACTCCATCGAGGATGGGAGATAAGGGACGAGGTTTGTGATGTAGATGTCCCGGCGGTCGATGGTTTGCGGATGGGAGGGGTGGGGAGATGGGATGAGTGGGGAGGGAGCCGGGAAGAGAGAGTCCCACCACCGCTTGAGAAGGTTCCCCGACCACCCGACAAAGGGACGAAGTAGTTCGGCTTCGGTGCGCCCCGGAGCTTCCCCTACGAGAACGATGCGGGCGGAGGAGGAACCTTCGTCGCGGCAGTAGCGGAGGCGGTCGTGCCCTTGCTGGATCAACATCCTTATATCCTTGGAGTGTGATGTGTGTCGTCGGTCGCGGCAAAATGCTTCTTGGGATGTGTACCCTTAATATATTCGACTAGCGCCAAGTTAGCGATGTCCACCAATAATTCGTCGTTACCTGTTTTATCGTATAGGCGCGCCTTATCGATAATACTTTTGATACAATCATAGCCGCCTTTTTCTGATGAATTGAAAGCTCCGTAGCGTAGTGCGCCCATTACCAAACGATTCTTCATGAACTGAATGAAATCATCACACCACTCTGTGTAAAACAGCTCCGAGAGTGGTACGTCAGTAGCGGTGGATACTACCCCGCAATCTGTAAATATCTTTTCACGCAATTTACCTCGAAACTGTGAATGGTTAGGCATGGGTGTAAGTCCTTTTCGAAATCAAGATTGCTCAACACCGTCCCAAGGGATTGTATTGGTGTAGACCATGCCTTCGGGGTACTGTGACTGCGGCTGAACCTGAAAACACTGCTGTGGCACATCAGGGGGCTGCTGGAGATCCTGCTGAACCGGGGCATTCTCCACACCCACTGTAACAGGAACATCGGCGGGGGCGGCGGGCTCCTCTTTCTTCTTTCTCCTCCTCGTCGCTTCCTTCGCCGCTTGCCTCTCCTCCCGGTTCATAATGGGATTGAACTCCCCATCGAAGGTGCCTTTCGGATGCCATGTGTAATCGTAGAAGTTCAGGAAGATTTCCCGGTCACCCAGAGTGCCGTCTTTCCTGAGTACGCGGCCCCGGCAACGATAGTATTCGTCGTCCCGCTCGCCTCCCATGAGTTCGGTAATGACGTAGGTATCCTGCGGGCCGGTCTTGCCATCGCGGTTCACGATCATGCGCTCGGCGTAAGGGGATACCATCATCGCTACACCTTTGCGGAGGGCATCGCGGGTTTCGGTGAGCTGTTCGAGTTTGGCGGTGAGGATCTGCGCATTCCGCGACATCTGGCGAGCTATGTTCAGCTGGTCCTCGGGGAGCGCCTTGATGCGGAGGAATTTGTTGGGGGCTCCTTGGACGGGCTGTTCATAGATTTGCTGCTGAGTTTGCTGCGTTTGCTGTTCGGTCATTGTGTTGTTCTCCTATAAGGTAAGGAAGAAATGCGGCTCCCCAGTTAAGTTTGAGGATTTAAGGCATTCCGCCACCGCATTGCTTGTTACTATTGACGCTGTTACATCTCAGAAACTATCCGGCCTGCTGCATCGCATGGGCTGCGGCCCTCTGCTGGCATTCCATCATGTGCTCGGCAAACCCTGATTGCGCCACAATCGACTGGCAGATGGGGCATGTCATGGTCGGCCCACTAGCCGGAACCTGCGACATTTCCTGAGTGAAGCCCTGCTCCGGAGCACCAATAACTGGAGCGTTCTGGAAAGTCGGTTGGGGCTGCTGCATCTGTGGTTGCATTTGGACCGGCTGCTGAACGGGCTGCTGAACCGGCGGTGCAGGAGGTACGGGTTGCTGAAATTGCGCAGGCTGTTGAAACTGGACAGGTTGCCCGAGCTGCGCTGCCGGAATCTGCTGAGGCATCTGCATCTGTTGAGGCATCTGAACGGGCTGAGGAGGAGCCGAAGCCGCCATCTGTTGAGGAACCTGCATCGGCGCTGCGGGCATCCCACCGGGAGGCATCATCTGAGTGGGGGGCATCGGAGCAGCCGGGGTCACGGGGTCCAACATAGGCTGCGTCTCCCCCACCTTGTATGTCGTGCTCATCCGGTTCTGTTCTCTGCCGTAATACTGGCTGTTCTTGTCGTTGTCCGTCTGCACCAGCATCTTGCAGATTACCAGCGCCCCTCTCGCGGCGGCAAACGTCTGACCCACCGAGGAAGCCAAAGGAACCTGCGCTTTGGTGAGGAGATCCTTCAGGCGGCGGACGGCAATGGATTCGCGCCACGTCTGCGGATTCTGTGCCATCGGGTCGGCGTCGGAGCCGATCACATAGTATTCAGTGTGCTTCTGACCACGCACTTCCGAGGGCTCCTGCGCTACGAAGCCGAGCTTCATCATAAGCTTGCCAGAATTGGAGAATGTTTCCTCGGCGGATTCGATGGCGAAGAGGATCTTGCCCTCGGGGATCAGGAATGAGTCGGGTACGTTTTCCCAAAATGCTTGAGTGTTACCTTGCTGTGCCATTTGTTGTCCGTTCATAGTGTTATTGCTCCTTTGAAGTTGTGATTGGTCTGCTAGTTACTAGCGATACAGGTTACACCGAAATCTGTTAAACACCTCCTCTCCAATAAGGAAAATCCTTGCCATGTGAATCAAACATGAACACCAACCTGGGACCGGGGAACGTCGCAGCGAACGTACTCTTCCCGACGAGTTGCTTCCCATAGACCAATACCTTGAGAGGCGGGCGCGTCGGAGTCAGTGTGTAATTCTGCCACAGCGATTCGTAGTGCGGATAACAGGGATTCGGCGCACTAATCTGCGAACCCGCCACGAATTGCTCCCCGATGACTGTCTGAAGCACGCGATGGATTTGCTGGGGATTGCTGGGATCTCGCATGGCGTACATTCTGTAGCATTCCATGTAATGCTTCGTGAGATTATTCCTCAACATGCCTGGAACATCCGGATTTCTGATGATCTCCCCGACGAACGGACCCTCATCCATTGTCTTCTCGTAGATGTGAGTCAGTAAGACGACATTCATGGGGAGCGATGGAAACCTTTGACAATAAACCTCCTCTAAGTCGTGTTTACTTCCTCCATACCAATGACGTTGATCGTAGTTGCCGTCGCTATCCCCTTTGTTTTTTCCTCCTTTTGTTTGTTGGTAGGTGCGTGGTGCCAGTTTATACTCCCACTTCTTGCGGTACGCCAATTCGATGGATGTAGAGGAATCGGCGATAACGGTTTGCCAGTTGTTGATCTCCCCCCAGAGAAGGTTGAAGCGGTAGTCGAACAGTTCGGAGGCTGTTGGATTTTTCGGATCGAAGTCGTGATAATACTCGATGCGAGTGTATGAGCCATCTGCGCAGAGGATGTCCCGGTAGGGGAGTAGAAGCTGTGTGTTTGGGATCTGGAGCCATTGAACGTCACCGATCTGTAGCTCGGACATGATTAACACTCCCCCAAGTATTGAAGGTAGCGGATTAATGCTTGCACGGCTTGCTCTGGGGTATCAT
>AMWB02028909.1_pt1 | contig 12120 bp, 23 predicted proteins | sample 200311 | NCBI WGS metagenome assembly AMWB02 (sample SAMN02737377, study PRJNA173069) | bioreactor metagenome | biome: anode biofilm in microbial fuel cells | place: USA: California | collected 2010-12-16 | reverse complement strand
CCTATGTAATTTTATTATAAATATTTTTTTAAAAATGTCAATAATGATAAATTTACCCCCTATGAAAATCTGTTGTGTTTTCATTCTCAGCATTTTTGATTACTCGTATCTTTTTCTCTGAAGCAATTTCAGTATACGAACCATTTTTATTGATAGTTATTTTTATTGTCCCATAGTCCAAATTTTCAATCTCTTCCTTAATAATTCTCAAAAGCTGTGGTGTTACTGTCATACGAATAATCCTTATTTACTCTTTCTTAATTTGCTAAGGGTTTTTGCTAAAACAGCCTGCTTTTTCGTTTTTGCAGATGCCTTCGAGCCCTTCTTCAAAACTTCATTCGCATACTCACTTGTTGATTTTCCGGCTTTCTTTGCTTTTGCAGCAAACGCCCCTGGTTTCGAAATAGCTCCCTGTATCCATTTTTTCTTTTTCAACCATATTCTACCTCCAAATTCAACCAGCAAAAAATTTGAAATACGGCAATGGCACACAACGACACGCAATCGCCATCCCGACATGGAGTGGTTCCATAATCATTGTCTTTTGATTCCATGTAACACCATCGTCCTCGGAATATACAGTCGAATCACTCCACTTCATCAATTTATTATCCATGACATAATGCGACGGAACAGCATGTGGATATTTTCCCAATGGATTACCACGCACACGCTCATCCCGCGCAGTTCTCCATATATACCAGTCCAATCCAATAGATTGGTATGATTCTTTCCATATTGTAGAATTTACAGTACCAACTTGATCACGAGCCAACAAATTTACTCTGCCCATAGAAAAAGTATTATATAATTTCCTTAAATCCTTTTCGAAATCATCCAATGTCCATCCGTTCTGAATACCAACATTCAATAAAATATTGAATTTATTCAAAAAATCCTGGCTTAAATTCTTTACCAATAAATAATTATTCTGTATCCATCTATTTTTGATTTCATTCCACCAATCCGTTTTCGCAATATATGCAGCGTGTAAAAAATGCTCTAATTGACGTTGCCATTGTGTCATATCAAACTTAAACAGCAAATCAATAAAATTTTGTAATTCAACACTTATTGGAGTATTCCACAAAAAAGAAGCCCCAAATAATGCCAATAACTTTTCATTCATCTCTTTATTGAATAACTCATAGTCATCACTATATTCATCATAATTTTCAATCAAAAACCATTTCTTCAATCTTTGATCGAATTTCTCAATCGCATAATCCATAAACTCTTTCTGATACTTCCGAATAATATCTGCATACTTTTTCTCATATGCATATGGATATTGCGTTATATATGGCTTAAAATTCAACATACCAGCTTTTTTTTGAAATTCCAATAACATTTTAAATTCGATGTCCATTTTTTATTCCCTTGGTAGTTCGGTTTTTTCCACTAATTCAATTATCTTTTCAGGATCAATACCAATTGCATTCAACATTTCATTATATGCCCTCATACGTATTTCTTTTGCTTCGGCTTTTGTTTTTTCAATACCAGTCTTTGCAACCTCATCCAATTGATACAGACTATTGAATTTGATCCCAGGAATTTCGAACCCTTTCCAATTTGCAAGCAATGTCATCAACCTATTTAATGGAGGATATAATTTATTTCTTTGATTTGCCTCAACCACATCATAGTAATTGATTAAATCATTTTCACCAGTTGCATTCAATCCAGCAGGCGACCGGCCAAACAAACGCGTTACAGGAATCCCCGTATATCCACTCAAAATTAACATAAATCTATCCATAACTTCAGGAATACCCGCCAAATTTGCATAATCGCGTGTATATTCTTCAGTATCACTCAAAATAACTGCATTTAAAATGCTTTTACTTAACTCCATTATCTCCATTCTTGTAACAAGTTCTTTTTCATGGCCCTCTGCCAACATTTCATTCAAATTTTGAAACTTATATTTTCCAATAATAAACTCGAAAAGAATATTTGTAATCGATTGGGAAACAGCCCCCAAATCACGCAACGCCTCATAAATTTTTTGAAGCGAAGACAGGCCCCAATATCGTGTATTCAAATCCAATGATATTAAAGATGGCGCAGGATCATTATGAAATACCAAACATCGTGAACTATGAATATTCATTGGAATAATTTGATTATTGAAATTTACGTTTACATTGTACACAAGAATATCCCCAAATGTCGGAGAAGTAGGATTCTCATCGAAAATTGATCTACTTAAATTTATTTGTGTTCTATCTATTACTTTTAAATATTCGATTGTTTTTATTTTCTTTTCTCGTAACGGTTTATCAGGTGGATTTCCATCCATGGCCCCAATGATAATTAAAGAACCACCAAACAACCGTTGCCATTTCAATGCAGTATTGAATTTTTCTTCCGCATCCAAACGAATAAGTTCATTATTCAGGATTTCATTATTTCCTGCATCACCTTCTAATGAAATCCACTCACGTGTCATATCATCGGCAATAACATCGACAATTCTACTCCCCAACCCATTCGATATATAAATCCCTGCCAAAGTTGCATCATCGAGTACTACATAGTCACCAAATTCAGTATATTTTGTTTTGTCTTTCTTCCCATTCAATCCAACAAAAAAGTTCGACCAATTATCCATTCTATTTTCAGATAATGTTTTATCCATAATATACTCCGTAAGAACACACCATACTATTCTATATTTCACATTATGTCAATAATTTAAATTCTACCCATCGAAAATAGAATTTACCATTTCCAAAGATTACTTGCATAGGATTTTGTTGCGCTAAAACCGCCTTCTCGAACCAACGATGCCGCGCTATCTGGTGCATCATCAGGCAACATTTTAGGCCGCCAGTCCATACACTGTTCCAAATAATTTGCATCAGTTTCTTTTGCCCATTCAATATCTTGCCACACTTCACCAAGATAGGTTGCAATTTTTACTTCTTTTACCATTTTTTCATGGTAACTTAAAACCCAAATATGATTTTCTTTAATAAGAGGATGGGTTTTTAATATATCAGCAGAATACCCTCTGTCTGCATTATCCTCGATATAAAGCTTGTTACATTTATAGTAACTCAATTTCTTTGCTATTTCACCAAGCCAATCCTTAATATTCCCTTGGTATACAAACCCAATACCATTCAATTTACCGTCGGGCAATCTTCCAAGAATAGTCAATGCACAATAATGATCACCGTCATACGCAGCATCGACATGTCCCCTAACATTCGAAATGAGCCCATCATGCCACGTTCCCAAAAATGGTTCCTTGAATTGCAAATCATCTTCGTTTTCGAATTTAAGATCATAGTTAATCGCAAAAAGCGCAGGCGTTGTTTTTGATTTTATATCAGCTTCTTGTGCTGGGGTGATTAATCCTGTTGTATGAATTGGAAACTTTAGCGCGGGAGGCAAGGTGCTATATAACCCTTTCGAATGCCACGGCGTCCCAATAAAACACATGTGTTTGTCTCGTTCCATAATATTCGAACGAAATTCGTTTATAACTAAAATTGTCTTTTGCCGTGCTGCTTCCGATATTCTATCTTGCAAATCCTCACAATCATCACCAATTGCAAAATCGTAGTGATCTCCGGTGCTCGCCGAATCAATCCCCTTTGCAGTGATCGAAACTTCTTTCGTATTTGTTCTTTTTACGGATAATTTCAATTTGCCTTCTCTACGAACAGAAAATTTCCAATCAGTTCCCCATACAAACGCCAAAAGATCATGAATTTCAGGTAACATCATTATATCTGCAATATTCCGTATACATTCCGCGGCTTGCGTAAAACTTTTTCGGGTCAGCGCCACCCTGTCATCTGGATGAAACATCAAATACCAAATAATACCAATTTCAACAATGGATGTGGTTTTATAGCTGCCGCGGTGCGCCATCAATACCCGTTCCTCTTTCGAATCCAGTATATACCGCATCCATCCGCTATGCATTGGAGTCAATTTTGTTTTATTCGCAAGATGCCCCAGCAAATGGGGATATTGCCGTATAATCCGTACATGATCCCATGTATATGTAATCATCCAAACTCCACCAAATATCGGCAGCGGCGCGCCGCGCCATCGCCGTATATATTCTTTTTTAAGAACCAGGGAATAATATCAATATATTCCACCAGCAGAATATATAGATTTTTGAATATTTTAAATTTATAAAAAATATTTAACAGGAAACAAAAATTATTTTAATTCAATTCAACAGGAACATAATATCATATTATTTAAATGATGTCAAGGCATAAATTTATTTATGCAGAGTATCCCCTTGAAGTCCCTTCTATTTTGATTTATATTAGGGAGGGAATAAGTTTTCCCTCCCTAAAACCCACCTAACTATACTGCTCATTCCGCTCGTTCCCTCCGCACTACGTGCGTCGGGAAACTTCGCGGAATTGAGCAGTATATATTAATTTTAAATTCTTTTTAAATCTTATCATATACTGTTTAATTTAAATGATTTTAATTCTTTATAAACTGCTGCTTTTCGCAGCAAAATGTGCACGAAGTGCACTTTTGCAAGAAAACAGCAGTTTAGAGGAAGGGGGTTTTAAGGGGGAAACTCTGTGTCCCCCAATGTATAACAAAAGAAATGAGACCCCCCCTTACCCCCCCAAAGGGGTAAGGCCACCCGCATGGTGGATTTTATGAGAAAGAAAAAAGCACTTTTGTTTAATGTGATTGGGGAAGAAATGTTAAAATCAAAAGTGTAGACTACTCCTATTTTTCTGGAATTTATCAATTTTTGATAAATCCCCTTTCGACTGCCCCCATGGGACGGCTAGGCCGGCGAGAGCCCAATACAGCAGTCAAGCAAGAAGTCCAGATTGGGACATGGTGATCCCATTATTGATCTGGCAGCCTGTTAGCTTCATCTGTGTGGCCATGAGATACCTACTTTGTAGAGGATACTCACCCACAACTTCTACGGAGTGCCGATATTAGAATATAAAGTTTATTTATACTCTATACCGAACTTATGTCGAAATTGACTATAGCATATCTTTTGAATTTTGTCAAGATGTAGAAAACTAGGGTCGCTATTTTTATTTCTAAGCATATCAATTTCAATCGAATATAACACATTTTTTAAAAAAAGTCAAGAAATTATAAAAGTAGTGTTGACAAAATTCATATTTCGTCATATCTTATAATACAAAGGAATTTGTAGAAAATGGCATATCTTGATAAAAAAGACAAGTATTATCTAGCAATTAGTATTGTAATTATTTTTTACACCTGTTTTATACCACCTAAAATTTATTTACCGAAAGAAAATACGGATGAATATTTAGAAAAAACATTTTTCAAAAATGTGTATCATTTTGAAACAGTTTATGCAATGGGAAGTGTTATTACAGGGATAGATGAGCATTTATTACGAGCCATTGCGATTGTGGAATCGAATGAAAAAGATTTTGCTATTGGGGATGATGGAAAAAGTAAAGGAAGAATGCAGATCAATGAGGCTTGGCGTGCGTCGAATCTAAAAAAACATGGTTATTATGACCCACACAATCCAATAGATGCGGTGGTTATTGGGGGATTTATTCTGAAAGAAAACTATGCATATTTCAATGATTGGAATCTTGCAATAGCGGCATATCGTCAAGGCAAAATGCATGTAAATAAATATGGTATAAAGGGGACATATACACAAAAAGTAATGTCTATGTGGGAAAAATTAAAACAGGAAAACAATCTATGAATCTAAAGGACGCATTGGAAGAAAACATTGAGTTCATTGTTTGTCCTTTTTATAAAACCTGCGCAAAAGGGAATACATGTGCGTATGCACTTACCCCAAAAATGAAACACTATATTAAAAAATACCACATAATGTGTAAAATTTATTTATATAAACCGGTGTGTTATATCAATACAGAAACAAAGCGATATGGTACTATAGTAGCACCAAGAAACACAAATACTGGAGGAGGAAAATCATGAGAAGTCTTGCAAGCATACAAAGAATCCATGACATTGTGCCAATTGAAGGGGCGGATAAGATAGAACTTGCAAAAGTACTTGGATGGCAAGTTGTGGTAAAAAAAGATCAATTTAAGGTTGGTGATTTATGTTGTTATATTGAAATCGATTCCATTGTTCCCCAAACACCAATATTCGAATTTATGAAAAAATATAACTATCATGTAAAAACGATTAAACTAAGAGGTGTAATTTCACAAGGATTGATACTTCCACTGGATGATTTGGGTTTGAATATTGATATAAAAGAGGGAATGGATATAACGGACATTTTAGGGATTCAAAAATGGGAACCTCCAGAAACTATAGAAAAAACCAAAGCTGTAAAACAAAAATCATTATGGAATAAAATCCAGTCTAAATTACCTTTCATTAAAATTTTTAGTTTAAAAGAACAAACGGATTTCCCAACACATTTAGTACCCAAAACAGATGAAATACGATTACAAGCATTAGGTGAAAATTTTTTGGAAACATATAAAGATATTAAAATTTCCATCAGTGAAAAAGTAGATGGTAAAAGCGCAACATTGATTTTATATAAACGAAGATTTTCAGTCGCATCGAGAAACATATGGTTTCATAAAGAAAATGATTCTGATTTTTGGTATGCTGCAAAACAAATAAATATAATACCAGCAATGAAAAAAGTTTTTAAGCATAGAAATGTTGCTTTGCAGGGAGAATTATGTGGGCCTAAAATTCAAGGGAATAGGTATAAATTAGAGAAATTACATTTTTATCTTTTCAATATATTTGATATTGATAAGAAAGAATATTTTACACCACAAGAACTTTATGATGCTGTTACGACTTTGAAAATGGAAGGAAGTACCATTGAAATAGTACCACAGTTTTATACTCCAAACACAACAAATATAACGATTGGTTCTATTGGTGTAACGATAGATTCATGGTTACAGTTTGCTGATGGTAAATCTACCATAAATCCTTCTGTATTAAGAGAAGGTATAGTGATACGAAGTATAGATAACAAACCATATAATGTAAAAAATTTACCATCAAAAAGATTTTCGTTTAAAGTTGTTTCAAATAAATATTTGTTACAATATAATTTATAAAAACAAGAGTATTTTGGCAAATTGTGATAAATTTATTAGTATATACTATTGCTTTTTTGATAGAAAGGATATATATTTTATATATGGAAAATTGAGGAGGTTTATATGTCGAAAATATCTGAAGCAAAAAAAGCCTATGAAGAACTTAAATTAGCTCAAAAAAACATGGATGCGAAAGAAGTAATAGTTTATATTGAGGATTCTGGGAAAGGCAATCCTTTTTTACGACATACAGGAGAAATAACATACAACGTAGAAAGTGATACTATTAAAATTTGTAGTGATCTATCTGGTAGCAACATTATTTTCCATGTAGAAACAATTCCCTCTATCATTAAAGCCCTTCAAAGTCTTTTAGAAGAGGAAGAAAAAGATGAAGCCTAAAATACATATTGGAGATTGGTTTAGACTTACTACTATGATAGAAAAAAACTTATATAATTATAAAAATTATAGGGTTGAGGAAATAAATGAACAAGGATGGATTAAAGTTGCTCTTTTTGAAAACAGAACAGAGGGTGAACCGGATGGATTATATTGGTTTCGTCAAGATAGACCTCTTTTTACAAATCCTAATAATAGATTCTATCCATCAAATGACAGGGAAAAGATGAAATGAAAAGGGTTTTTATTTCTGTAGTTAGGGATGGTAAACATTATCAGAAAGAAGTTCCTGTTTATAACACATATGAATTATGGGGATATACGGTTTACCTGGTAAAAGATGGAGGTAGGTATTTTCTTGCGGAGTCGTTGACAGGAATGCCATATAGTGCTCTCTATAAAACCTTAAAAGAGGCAAAAAAAAGTTATGAAGAACTTGCATCAAGAGACCGACGACATGAATTTATATCTTTTGTTGATCATAATTTATTCAAACATGGTTTTGTGAAAGATTACCCTGTTTTAACAGGAGATTACAATGAATAAAATCGATAAAGCTAGAAAGACATATGAGGTCTATCGAGAGGCAATGAAGAAAACTAAAGAAATGGACAATGGAATTATTATCCATAAATTAACCCATTCCGAAACAAAAACATATGCAGGGATGGTTGAATATCTTCCTGAGTTGGATTTAATTGTAATACAAGACAATAAAAATCCTGCAAATTCAGTTTATTTTAGGCCAGATATTTTACCACAATTGTCTGAAGCTATTCAAGATTTGATCAAGGAGGATGAAAATGAAAATTAAAGAGTTATTTCATGTTATTTTCCAGCCCGTCCCACCAGACCAGGACGAAAGCAATTCATGGGTACGGTACTCCATGAGCGAAAAGAAATGTGATGATAAACCAGCATGGCAGGGCTACACGCCTTCCCGCAGAGAATGGATGCGCCGACAACTGCATCCCTGGTGGGTCGAAGCCCTTGCCCCGTGGATCGTATGGGGGCCGGCACTGCTGCTCGTCATCCTTGTCTTGCTATTTGTGTGGTAATGGGATGCTAGCGCGAACGCTGCACTTATTGCAGCAGCTCCGGCGCTTCTACAACGAGTACTAGAATTAGAATCAGAAGTGGCTCAATTAAAATTTGATCTATCCCGTGCATATACCGAAGGAGGTGGAAAATGAAAACACAAGAAGATTTTATTCGTGAGATACTTGAAATCAAAACAGCTCATCCTGAATATGAGATACATTTTATGCTTTTCTATAATCAAACGAATGGTATAGATGAGCATATTCCTGTTGTGTATAGAATATTTAGCGTGAAAGTTTGTCCATTTTATGTATCTTCAGATGGAAGTGAAGTATTTGATTATGAACAAGGCATAAGAAATTATATGAGGGGTGAATTATGTGGGCAAGAAAATATTGAAGCACTTGTTAATGAGTGGTACAAAAAAGAAGTCAAAAATGCAATTATTGTGAATATAGAAGCAGAATATCAGGAGGAAATGGAATGAATTGGTTAGTCTGTTGGTTAATGACATCGGCAGGATGTTTGGTTGGGTTTTTATTGGCGGCTTTATTTAATATCAATAAACATCCCCATAAAAATACCAGCATAAAATATTTACGAAATGTAATTGCAAGATTTCTATATAATGAACGTACCGATGAAATAGAAAGTATCTTGTATAAGGGCAATAAAATTATTGATGATGGTATTCTTATTCCAAAAGAAAAAGCAGATATGCTCTCTCAAAGGCAGATTACTCCTTTTGAGCAGTTACCATTAGAAGAACAACAACGCTATAATGAACTTGCTGATTTTATAATAGATTTAGCACAAGACACAATAAAGTGTTAATTAAAGGAGGAATAAAATGGGTGAAATTATGAAAGCGAAAGAAGAGTATGAAAATTATATCATAATGAAAAATAGAGCAGAAAACGCGTTTAATGATTATATTAGGATAGCAGAAGAAGTTGCACGAATGGATAAAGGGCACATTGCTCATAATATAGTTGATCCCAAAACTAACTTATCTGTTGGTGTAATTGAATATCAACCCAACAATGATTTTATTACTATAACTGATGCTGATAGGATTTCTAATAAATTATATTTAAAAATATCTGTACTTCCACAGGTTGTTAAAATTATTGAAGATTTGATTGATGAGGAGGAACAAGATGACGTTGACGATTAAATTATGTACTGGGAAAGAAATTGAGTTAACATCTGAAGAATGGGAGGAATTAAAAGTTGTATTTAAAGACACTAATTATATCTATCCACCATTTGTTTATCCCTATGGGTATCCATCATATATACCTTGGTATCCATACATAACGAATGGTACAAGTACAAAAGAGAAATATCGGGAGGTATACAATGAATAGCTTTGAACCTGATTTGGAACCAGACATTGATATAACTCCGAATATAGACCCTGATATAACACCATATATTGATCCTGATGTTGATCCTAGTATTCGTCGCACTCCAAAACATAATACAGATTTTGATCCAGATGATTTAGATTTTTTTATCTGTGATATTCCGCCAGTAGAGGTACAAAATGAATGAGTTAAAAAATGATTTAGCATGGCTTTTACATGACATATGGTCTGAAAACATGATATTTATTATTGATAAATATTGTAAAGATATCGACATATCAACAACAGATTTGCGAAAGGCGGTAAACAAAGCAAAAAGTCTTTATAATTATTTATCAGACGAAGATAGAAAACGCTATGAAAGCCAAGCAGTGAGAATTATAGACGTACTTGAGCACTATCTTGCAAGACAGAGAATGACTTGATTGTAATATGACTCGGACGCAATAAGGAGTCGGCCAAAGGAGAAAGATATGAATGTTTATGATATTGAAGTATTAGACCACATAAATTTTTATGGTTTTGATAAAACAATTTATGTAGTTGCAAATAATCCAATGGAAGCTTTGGAAGAAATGATACAGAAATATCCAAAGCTTAAGTTAGAGGAAGTAAAAAGTATTACATTATATGCAAAAGATGTAATTTTACATTCAACGGAAATTATTATTATAGAAGATGATAATAAGGAGGAAAGAAAATGAATAATCTTATTGAACATGCAAAACAAGAATTTCTCACATTAGGGTATAACCAGATTGAGAAAGAAGGAGATATCCCAAACAAACGGATGCAGGAAAACGTATTAGAACTACTGAAAGTTTTTTCTAAACAAGAACACAGTGGTTTTTCTGCTCCATATTGTATAGAATTGTTTGCAAAATTAGCTATGTTTGAACCTTTAAGCCCATTAACTGGAGAAGATTGGGAATGGGTAGAAATTGCTGCTGGGATATTTCAGAATAAACGCTGTTCACATGTTTTTAAACAGAAAGATCGATTTAATGGACAGGCGTATGATATTAATGGACGTGTTTTTAAAGGTTTAGATGATAGTTATTATACTAGTACTGATAGTTTTGTGCCTATAACATTCCCATATACCCCAACAACAGAATATGTAAATAAGGATGAATAAAATGACTGAAATTGAAAAACGAGATATGATAGAAAAATTAGCAATTAAATTGCATAAATATTTTTCTGAAGATGCTGAATGGATATGGGAATCAATAGATAGTCCTAATTTTGTGGAAAGCAATGGTCTTAAAAGTAAAATGAGAGAAGCCAGATCAAAATTTGAAGAACTCGATGAAGATACTAAATTTCTTTATTTTCAAAGAGCTCAAGAGCTTTTTGATATTGCATTTATGGAGGTCAATAAATGAAGTCAGAACTGAAAATTCCAGAAACAGTCGTAATGTATGATCTTAATTCTCATGAGCTAGGCCAAGCAATGTTTTGTGATTTAAAAACTTTGGGAATAAGGCTTGCTGATTGTTTAGATAAGGATAAGAATATTGTTGGTGCTCTTATAAGTGGAGTGGAACAAGGTACTTTAACTATGCAGGATATTTTCTTTATGGCTGCTTGCTTTTATTTCGACACAATATTCAAATCAGCAAAGGAAATTAAAGCAGATGAATAACGAAGAATACGCAAGGAGTCCTGCAGATATTACGAGACATGATGCTCCGTGGCGATTCATTACGAGGAATATGTTATACAGTTCTGATTCCCCAGAATCTAATAAGTCTATCTATAGGTATTTTTTGCAAGAAGAAAATGAAATACAATCTATTGAAAATACGAGAAAACTTTGTAAAGTATTAAAATGTAATAAAGAAAGAATTGTGAATCTCAAGAAAGGAGAAAAAAGGAAATTATTTCTGAACAAAAAAGAATATATCGTATGGCGGGAAAGAATAATAAATAATATTCTAGATAAATAAAGGAGAATATAATGGGTGGATTTAAAGATGAATTAGCATGGCTTCTGTATGATTTATGGGCAGATGAAATGTCATTCATTGTTGGCAAATATATTGGAGATTCTAAGATTCCAGATAAACAAGAGCTCGTAGACAAAATAAACAGTTCTTACGACGACTTGTCCGAAGAAGACAAGAAACACTTCGAAGACATGGCGCGTCGAGTTATATGGGTTTTCAAAGAATACTTGGAGAGACAAATATAATAAAGGGGTACAATAAAATGAATAAAATGATTGGGGAGTTTAATAGAGAATT
>AMWB02057181.1_pt1 | contig 12125 bp, 15 predicted proteins | sample 200311 | NCBI WGS metagenome assembly AMWB02 (sample SAMN02737377, study PRJNA173069) | bioreactor metagenome | biome: anode biofilm in microbial fuel cells | place: USA: California | collected 2010-12-16 | reverse complement strand
AGCCGCTCCGAGCTCCGTGGCGTCACCCGCGGTATTCGCCGCCCGATCTCCCGTGTCACCCGCCCGACCCTGAGCCGCCGCCCCGTGCTTCGGCCACGTCTGGGTGTCACGGCCCCGCGTCTGCGCCGGGCTCCGATTCTCCGGGCTCCGCTGCGTCGCCGTTCCCTCGGTGGTGTTCGCCGCCCCGTGACCCGCTTTGAGAGCGCTGTCCGCAAGCCCGTGACCAAGACCCTGCGCCCGATTGCGAAGCGCGTTATCAAGAAACGTGGTGCAGCCCGGCCCGCGGTTCGCAAGACCACGAGCCGCCCGGCTATCCGCAGGAACTCCGTTCCCCGGCCCCGGAAGCAGACGACCGTGGAAAGCCGGATGCTGAAACACGCGATCCGGTAGTCCCTGATTTCATTTTTTCGGTTCCTCGGGGTGGAAACACCTCGGGGAACCCCTTACTGGTTACAGGTTACACAGAGGGAGTTCAAACATGGAAATGCGAACACTTACCCGGGGGTTGGTGAAGGGAATACCGACGCTGTTGAAAGTTGATTTCAACTTCACTCTGGGTCACGCGAAGCGCCTCGCTGAAGTCACTGCCGACAAACGCGAAGAAGTTCTCTTTGGAATCATTGACTCGTTGCTCGATAAATCAACCATTGATTCCGTCTATAGTCTCACATCTCAGGAAATCTACTACCTGCTCGTGGCCTTGTACGTGAACACCAAGGGCTCACACCTGCCGGTCACGTACTCCTGCCTTGGACCCGTGACCAAAGACGGGAAGCTCACGGAGGGCTGCGGTAACACCGACATACCCTTGAACGTGGACATGACCAAGCTCGATGTCAAGCCCTTGCTCAAGGACTACAAGCCCCTGGAAACGGACTGTGAAGTCGAGGGACGCGGAAAAACCCATCTGGTGTTTCGAATTCCAAACCACGGCAGGGTCCGCGAATTCGAGTCCTACGGGGAGTCCCTGTGTGACGACTACCTCGACACCATCGTTAAGCCGCAGGAAGGCGACGTGCTCCCTGAAAACGCCTACGATCTCGCGATGCAGAGCCCGGAGTACCGGGCCTACAAGGAGACCGTGGATACAAAGATCGACTTGATTTCCTGGCTCCACGAAGTCGATGGCGAGGTTCTCAGTGCCTCGGAGCTCTATGACTTCTCCGACGGGCTTTCAATCCCCGATCTGGAAAAATCTCTGGAGTACAGAGTGAAGTACGACGACTGGGGAGTCAAACAGGACGCGCAGATAAAATGCCCGAAGTGCGGAGGTGAGTGCCGTGTGGCGCTACCGTTTTCAGTGGCATACCTATTTCCCCGTCTGCTCCCTTGAGGTGTACTTGAGGCAGCAGATACTTTTGTCGCGGCTGTACCGTATGTCTTTTTCTGAGTCCGAGAACTTTAGCATAGCCAGGCTCGATTTGTTGTTCCGGACCGGGTCGAAGCTCTTGGACGAGAGCCCAGGAATTTTTCTCCGGGCTTAACATTTTTTCCCGGTTTTGAGTAATATATAAGCAGGAGGTGACTATGATAAAGTTAAAGATCAGGTTCCTGCTGCTTCGCCTCGTTAAAAAGCTCAGGGAAGAGAACTTTGTCTTTGATCCCGATATATTTTCGATGACTGGCCACCGCAAGTTCTCCATCAAGGTCGGCTCTCATGTTTTCATGGTTCACCAGGGATCGGTGCTCCCCGTCATAGAAATCCTCGGGGAGAAACTCCCGTGCGACGTTGTTCTGCACGTGCTCGAAAATGTACTGCACCTCGTGGTAACCCGGCAGGAGGAACTCCGGGAAAAACATCTTATACCCTCGGGAGAAAAGGTTTGGTAAAGGTACGATCTACTTGGGAGACCAAGAGCAAACTTCAATCGGTTTTGCGCTGCCCATTCTGTCAGTCCGAGATCACGGTTCCCTACTTGGAGAAGCGCGGGCTCGTCAAAGGATACTTTTGGTCGCAGCGAATACCCTGCCATAAATGCCGGAAGGAAATGACTGTGGAGATCGGAGAGAAAAAATGATGACCACCATCGCCAAGGGTCTTGAGTCAAAAATTCACGACCAGGATTCTTTCCCCGAGGGCTTTGTTTCCAAGAAGCTCTTTGCAGAAGTGCTCCAGGGGCTCGGTTCCAGGATCGACGCCGACATCCTCTGGAACAAACTCTTGGATACCCTGGGGAAACAGTACACCGTAGACATCCACACCGAAGGCGGTGACATTGTTACCCTCGTCAAGCTCTCCGACCACGGACTCACGAAAGCCGAGATCGGCGTTGGAGTTCTCCGGCTCACCTTTGGGTCAACGCTTGTGTTTCGACGCGGAGAATCTGCGACGATTTCCTTCGCAGTGGTCCCCGGGGATACCGTGGTGTTCACGGTGTTCTCGCCTTCGGGTAAAAAGTGGGTATTCAGGGTCGCGTACAAAACCCTGGAGGGTGTGAAGTTTCTCGACTGGCTCAAGTCTCTCGTCGATGGCTCCGCTGACTTCCTGGAGTTTTCCGTGGGCCTGCTCTCCGGGGGCGTACTATGATCTCCACGATCTCCGTGTGTGAACTCGAAGGCAAGCTCTACCCCTACCGTCCCCCGGTTACCTATCTCCTCACCGCTGTCACCGTGTTCTTCACGGACATCTTCTACTTCCGCGAGCGTTCCAACAACAGCTTCGGGGTCTGGGCGTTGCTGCTCATGGCCTTCGGGATCGTCGCTCATGCACTGATCTTTGTCTTCACCGGGAGTCTGTTCTCGTTGCTCGTGGCCCTCGCGGTTCTCACGTACTTGCTCACCAGCCCTATTCTTGAGACCGTATTTGACAACTACGTCTCGCATATAACCGCGATCCGCGGCACGAGCTGGCGGGGAAAAATGAGACTCGACGCCGACTCTTGGTTCCTCTATTTGGCGGCTTTCATCAGTACGGGAATCGGGGACTGCTACAACCTCGGCCCCGACAGAATTCTTTTCTACGGTAGCCGCAGAAGCCTGTATAAACGCATTGGCAAATTCTACTACGAGCTCGGGATCACCAGCGTTTACGTCCCCGATCACCCCTTGGTCAAGCTCATGGATGATATTTTCCAGGGTTTATATCCATGCTTGAAAAAGTAATTTCTAACTCTCAGGGGCGCGGGACCTGGGTTCCCGGTGACCACGTCGTCGTCCTCTTTGTGCAGTCCATGCTCTGCTCTCAGTTCTCCCTGAAGACCGGGGTTCTCAAGGCCGTGACCGGGTGTATGTTCTCGATTCAAGACGGTGAAGAAGAGTACGGGGTCTTCCCCGTAGAGGACATCTCCATTTTTTTCAGGTTCCACTCCGTACCCATGGACTCCTTTACGCTCGTGGATTACTCCGTGGACGCCTTGCTTGAGAAACTGGAGAAAATCTCCACGGCTTTCCCCTACAGGGAAGTCGGCATGGAGAAGCTCAATAGAAAAATAAACCAGTATCATGTTAATTGACTGAAGGCATATTAAAGTGTATAAAAGCGTTGATTTTTTCAGCGGATGGTTTACCATATAGTTATGAAACTAAGTGCATGGGCAAAAAAGCAGGGAGTGAGTTACCAGACTTCTTGGAATTTATTCAAGGCGGGTAAGATCGAAGGGGCGTACAAGCTCGGGTCAGGTACGATCATAGTACCCGATACCGTTGAAGAGCGCAAAGACATAGTTGTTGTTTATGCACGTGTGTCTTCATCAGAGAACAAGCGCAATTTGGATAGTCAGGCTAAACGTCTTAGAGACTTCTGTTCCGCGAAGGGTTGGGTAGTCTCACAGGTGGTAAAGGAAATAGGCAGCGGTCTAAATGATAAGAGGAAGAAGTTGGAAGGCATCTTGTTGAATGAGACCGTGACTAAAATTGTTGTCGAACACAAGGACCGTTTTGCCCGTTTCGGATTTAACTACATTGAGAAAATCCTAAAGATGCAGGGAAGAGAGATTGTTGTAATAAACGATACCCAGGAAAACACTAAGGAAGACCTTATGTCTGACTTCGTGTCTATTATCACATCGTTTGTTGCAAGGCTGTATGGACTACGAAGAAGTAAGCGCAAGACAGAAAAGCTGATTGAGGAGTTGAAGCAGAGTGATTAGGTCATCGAAGCTGAGTATCAACGAAGCGAATACGGGGAAGCTGACCCATGTGGACAGCCTGTTCTGTGAATTCCGTTCCGTGGTCAATCAGCTTATTGACAAATTCTGGCGGCTTGATCGGCTCGGCATATTCCTTCTGACTAAGGGGAACAAGGTAGACTCGTGGTTGTCTGCACGCCTTCAGCAAGCAGCGGGGAAGCAGGCAATCCAGATAATTAAGTCCGTTAGGAAAAAGGATAGAGACATAAGATATAGGCGGTATAAGAAAATCTACTTTAAGTTGAAGAGGCAAGACCGTTTACACCGATTCACGGAGAAGCGGTTTTCAGAACTCAAGCTGTCCTGGAAAATAAAGCCTGAATATAAACAGGACGTAATAGAGTTCGACGAGAGGTTCGTTGACATTCAGTTTGACTCGAATTCCTTCGACGTGTGGATTCGCTTAACATCTCTCGGAAATAAGCTCTCACTCAAACTACCAGCTAAGAGAAACAAGCACTTCAACAAATTCTACGGTGTTGGCGAGCTAAAGAAGTCTGTACGTCTTCGTAAAGACGGTTTGAACTATTTCGTAGATGTGTTCTTTGGCGTACCGGAACCGGAGAAGTGCAAGTCTCAGAAGTCGGTAGGTGTTGACATAGGGCTAAACAAGCTGCTGTCAACATCTGATGGAAAGTTCTTTGGCACAGAATTTAAGGACTTACTGAATAAGCTCGAACGCAAGCAGTACGCTTCCAAATCATACTTGAGAACCGTAGCACAGGTGAAGAACTACATTGGTGAGTCAGTTAATAAAATGAACCTATCTGAATTTGGCGTAGTTGTTCTGGAAGATATAAAGAACATCTCCAAGAATACCGTGGGCCGATTGAACGGTACAATGAGAAAGTATCTCAGTCGGTGGAATTATGCTTACATTCGGAAGTTGTTTGTCAACAAATGCGAGGTCGGAGGTTCCGAACTCATATTTGTTGATCCGGCGTATACAAGTCAGACTTGCCCGGTCTGTAAGACCGTGGACAAGGCCAGTCGTCGAGGTGAGCTGTTTACCTGCTCTTGCGGTTATCGGAATGATGCCGATACCAACGGAGCAATAAACATCTTGCTAAGAGGGTTGGGTCAGGAGTTTATAGTCCCTGGTCTGACGCAAAATGTTTTTATATTAAAAACGTAACTATCACTGGAAACACGAGAGGAGACCCCATGTTTGCTAAACTCGGAGCCTTTGTTGAGAAGTGCGTGGATAACGTGATCTTCATTGTCGTCGCCGCGCTCCTGATTTTCTTCTTCATCCCCTTCTGCATTTCCACGCTGCTCAGGGTCAGTGTGGTTACATCTTATCTGATCCTTCTGGCCCTGGTGATCCTCGTCCTCGGGGTTCTCGCGTTTGTCGCAAAACTGCGGAACGAGGACTGATGCGTTTATCATATAGGCAGACTTTCGGAGGTGTTTGAACATGAACGTACAGCCTATTAAGTTCACGGGATTCGGCCAGGGCTTTGAGACCTGGATTGGAAAAGTCATTGACGCCATATTTGAGTACGGCTTCGAGGACATCCTCAGCGCCTACGACCCCCAGATGTTCACCCCCGACAAAGAAGGCAACCCGGCCCCCGGGGAATACACGCTATGCCTGACCTTCGAGTTCTCAAGGCTCGGGGCCGGGGAAAAACAGTGGATTTGGGAACTTGAGAAAGCCTTGATTCCCCTGCGCTTCAAATACAGAGCCTATCAGGGCGGGCTCATCAGAACCTATGTGTTCTCCCGGAGACCCGATGCCAGCGACGACTACGAGGTCTCCTACGTGACCCCGAGGGTCAGAACCCGGGGAGTCCGGGGTGAGTACGGCAACGCGGGCTTCCTCAGCGAGGAAACCCACGCTGATCTCGCCGAGAGAATCCCTGACCTCTATTACGTACTCACGGAGATCAACCTGCGGATCATGGATGAAGTTGACTCCGGGTCTGCCCTGGGAAAAAAGATAGCCAGGATTCCCGACTACCGTGTTGACGAAGACGTGACCCGCAGCGGCCACTGGGCGCTTCACTATCCCATCGAGGTCTACAGAGACAATAAGCTCGCGGCGTTCTATGAATCCATTGTCAAGGATGTCCTCGGTAGCCTGTAGTCTGTATTACGTTTTTATGTTCATGGAGGAACTATGCGCACACTGAATTCCGTTTCCCTCGTTGACTACGAGGTCTCGGAGATCGGCAAGCTCAGGAGAACCGAAGTCGGCCACACCGTGATTTCCTTCGTGCTTTCCGGTAAGCGGGTCTCCGGGAGCAAGAAAGAAGTCATTGACGACTTCGACTGCGTGGCCTGGGGAGAGACAGCCGTTGCGATCTCGGAGATCGTCAAGGAAGGCGACTCGATGTCGATTCTCGGAGCCCTGAAAACCTATCAAGACCGTGACGAAGACGGGGAGTTTTTCAAGTACATGGTGGTCTCCGTGTCCCAGTTCACGAGCCGTCGCAACGACGACTTTGAATAACTTCGGGCTCCCAGTGTTTATCATATAGTCGTGACGATGTTCCACCAAGGGGAAACTCATGCCGCCGAAAATGGGTGAAGGCGAGAACCAGAATAAAGCCGATGGCGTGGGTCGCAATGACCAGCCCGGGAAGCAAGCCGATGTTTCCAAGGAGCAGCGCAAGGTCATCGAAGAACTCCTCGCCAAGGACACCGTAGACACGGAGCTCTTGAAGCGGCAAAAAGAGATCGAAGAGACCCGCGCCAAGGAATTCATTGAGCAGCAAAAGGTTATCAGGGAAAAATGGGACTACATAAAAGCCAGGGAAAAAGCGCTGCAAGACGCCGTGCGCCTTGGTTTGAAAACCGCTGACGAAGCCAATAAACTCAGGAAAGACCTGGAGAAGCAGCGCGAGGGAGTCCGTGGGGAGTGGTCTGACCTCAAGGACGAGCAAGCCGCGCCCAAGGAGCAGCAGGGCTTCGGAGCCCGCGCCAAGGGAGCCTGGGGCAAGGTCTCGAAAGTTGCATCGGATATATCACGGCAAGGTCTCCTGAAGACCGTGTGGTCGGGGATGCGCGCAAACCGGGAAGCCGAGAAAGCCAGCAACGCCTTGATCGACAAAGAAGTCGAGGGCTTCAAAGCCCCTGTTGATAAAGGCGCTCGCGGCGAACCCAGTGATTCCGGCGGTGGAGTCGTGAAGCGTGAGGGTCTCAAGGCCGCTGCCACGGCTTTTGGAAGTAAGAACGCCACCGAGGGTGTCGTCGAAGACCTTGGCAGCTTGCCCGCAATCCAGAAAGATATTCGCAGGATCAGAGAATTCTACGACGAAGAAACTGAAGCCAAGAAGCGTGAGCAGAAGGACAAGGGCAAAGGCGAGGACAAAAAAAAGAAAGAAGAAGAAGACGGAGAAGGCGGGGGTTTATTCAGCGGGCTCGGAAAGAAGCTCAAGGGCTTCGCGGGGAAGATGGGCGGCATGAAGGGTATGCTCAGCAAGGGCGTGGGCATCGCCGGAGGCATATATGCAGCCACGCAGTTCATCGGCGACTACAAAGCCGCTGAGAAGAACTGGGGAGCCGATGCCACGGGCACGGGAAAAACGGATACCGCGAACATGGCCGCCCAGACCATCGCCGGGGATCGCGACAAAGACGCGATGAAGCGTGCGGGCAAGAACGCCTTGAAGTTCGCGGGCCTTGGAGCCGCTGTTGGAACCTTTGCTGGCCCCCTGGGAACAGTCGTCGGTGGAGCCATCGGCGGTCTCGTCGGGGGTGTCATCGGTCTCATCGGCCAAGAGAATATCTCGAACGCAATCAAGACCGTTTTCGGTAAAACCACTGAGGACGTGAAGTCGGAGATCAACTACTGGGACAAACTCAGCAAAGACCCCGCGGAGATGAAGCGCCTGGGTTACACCCCCGAAGACGTACAGAAAAAGTTGGCGAAGTACAGAACCGAAATGGGCCAGCTCATCGTCAGGGGCGGGCAAACGGGATTCGCGGACAACATGTTCATCCGCAAGCGCACGGAGTTGGCGCGCGGCGTCACGGCTCTCGAAGAGCTCCAGAAAATGAGTGACGACGAGATAATGAACCGCACGGGTTGGACGCGTGAAGTCCTTGAGAAGAAAATCAAGGAGCAGAAAGAGAAGCTCGTCAAGGAAATGGGCGGCAAGAAATACGTGAAGTCCATGGACGTGTTTCTCGACGCCACCAGTGACGACATCGACAAAACCCTGAGAGCAACGACGGCGTTGACGGAGATGATCGCCAACCCCCAGAAGTACGGCCTCAGTCCCGAGGAAGTGAAGAAAGCCCAAGAGCAGTTGGTCTTGGCCACCGAGCAGCACAGGAAAAACATGGAAGCCAAGCTCCAGGACACCCTGACCGAGGACAGCGGAAAAGACTGGGATGCTACAGCCGATTTAATCGAAGCGCAGTTGAAGGACACCGACCTGGGGTTTATTGAGAAACTTGCAGCCAAGCAAGTCGTGTCCTCGGCAACAGTTGCCTTCGACAGACTCAAGAACATGAGAAACATGACCGAAGAGGAGCTGAAGAAGCAGGGCATCGGCTCCAAGGAAGAGCTGGAGAAGCGCATCGCCCAAGCCGAGATCAAGATGAAAGAAGCGCGGGAGAAGTACAAGCTCGACCAAGGCATCGACCAGCAGTTCGCCGGTGACCAGAAGAAGCTCATGGAAGCCAAGGCCGTCAGAGAATACCAGAAGAAGTACGGGGTTCAAGTGGGGTCCATGGCCGACGTGAAAGCCGCGGAGGAAGCGCGATTGCTCAAGGAAGCCAACGCGCAGGCAACCGGGGGCAAGCAGTTCCAGAGCTTCGCGGAACTCAAAGCCAGTTCCGCGGGCCAGCAGTTCATCGCCAAGAACCAAGCACAGCTTAACGTCAGCACCAAAGCCGGAGCTCCACCCGTGGCCGTAGACGCTCTCGGGGGCATGCAGGGAATCAACGACACCCTGAAGCAAGCCACGGCTCCCGACAAAAAGTTGGCGAAGCAAGTCGATCAGAAAAAAGACGAGTTTATGAAAAACTTCGGGGCCATCGACGAAGTCATGCGGAAGTTCGCGGGTCTGGGGACTGGAGGCGACGACGTACAGAAGGGCAAGGGACCCGACCAAGCTCCCCCAAACCCACAGCAGGAAGCCATGAATACGGTAACGAATATGTTCCCGTTTCTTGCGAACTATTTTCCGGGTGGAGCCAACACCAAGACCGCGGAGGGTAAATAAAAATGGCACTGCATCCTGTAATAAGTAATTTCCCTGATAACTACTATAAAGCAGTTGTAACTATGGTCGGAGCAAGACCCAGTTCCGTAGAGGGGTATGTAAACCGGGAGTACATACGCTCATTCGCCTCCCGGTGGGAGCGCGCACTCCCTGATGTAAAGTCTCTCATACCCGGTAAGTGGAGTAAGCTCGTGAACGTGGGTTTGAATGTCGTGGGCATGAGTGCTGAGAACAAAAAAGCTCAGGTGCGGATGTGGGCGGGCTGCGATCCCCTTAGTTTTAACTTCACCATGGAATTTGTAACCGATCCCAGCATGAGTGCCGCGTTTATCGAGGGTCAGCTACTCGGCCTTGAGAAGATGGTGACTCCCGGGAATGGCCCCGGGGGATTTTTGAAACCCCCGGGTCCTGGACTCGTTACTTCTTTCTTTGAGAATAAAGACAGCTCCGGGTATTCCTCAGGAGGAGGAGGAGAAGGGTATACAACTATTCGTATAGGATCAAAAACTCTTTCCAATGTAGTTATTACCGGGGTCTCGGTTAATAGAAAAATGGACTTTTCAGTTGACAACAAGGGTAATAAAGCCACGTTCTACGCCACAGCTCAGATTCAGGGAAGCACCCAGTACATCATCACAAGAGAAGAACTGCGGTAGACCCGCGTTTATCATATACACAGTTGAAACCCTTGGGGAGGCCCTGCGATGGGATTTTCTAAAAAAGAGATTGATGAAGCCCTGGCGGCTATTCGTGAGTGGAGCGGCCAGAACGTAAACCTTGAGTACGAAGACCAGGATTTTATTTCCGTGGCCGCCGAGGAAGAAGCGTCAAACGGAGAACGCGAGTGGATGGTCTTCAAGTCCATGGAAGACGCGGAGCGCGTCGCCGTGGAGCGCAACATCGAAGACCTCCGGGAGTACCCCGAGGGATTTACGATGGAGTGGCTTGAGGACTTCATGTTCATCTCCGACACTGACCGCAGGATAATCACTGGCGAAGAAGTCGATTCCCAGATGGATGGCTTCGAGGACGACGACTTCATATTGATCGACGACGACTGCAAGTCCATCGCCGAGGAAATCGAAGACCTTGAGTACGAACTCTCGGAAGTCGAAGACGAACTCTCGGCCATGCTCCAGGAGCATGAAGACTGGGACGACCTCGACGAAAAACGCGCTGACCTCGAAGATCAGATTGACGAAAAACGCGCTGACCTCGAAGCCGCAGTTGCCAAGGCCAGGAGCGCGAAAGAAGAAGAACTCTACGACGACACCTACAAAGCCCTGGAAAACCCGATTGACTACTTCGTCCGGGATAGGGGGATGTACAGCCGCGAAGACCTCCTGAAAGCCGACTTCATCACCTTCGACTACGAACGCGCAGCCCAGGATGCCGTGGATACCGAGGGTATCGGGCATTTTTTGGATAACTATGACGGCGAAGAAGAGGAAGTCCAGGGCTTTATTCTCTTCGGAACCAACTAAAGGAGCACCAACGTGAAAAACTTAACCAGCAGTCTCAAAGCAACCCTATCGAATTACACCGAGGACCAAAAGCTCATCGAAGCCACGATTGACGCCGTTATTCAGCGCATCAATTTTGAGCCCATGAGAAGAATTGACGCCGACCAAATGGCTGAGATTATGGCTGGTTCTCAGCAGACCGAGAGGTTCTACAAATCCATACTCACTGAGAACTGGGACCCCCATGACCTCGCGGACTTCTCATACCTTTACGGGGAAAAGAAGGAGTGCTTGCGCCGGGTCTTCGATGCCATGGATGACAACACCTTCTGGGAACTCCTGGGGATTGTAGGGGAAGAATTCCCCGCAGACCTCGGGGCTTACGAGGACTACCTCGTGGAGACCGGGGAGCAGGACTACGGCAAAGAATCTTTTCTCGGATACATTTTCGACCGCAGGTTTGGTAAACGCGCGGACTATGTCCTGCGCGCCCTGGGGATGAGCAGAGATCAATTCTGGGACTTCGTGAGCGGGAAAACTGACTATGAACTCCAGTGGGACTACGACGAAGCCTTTTATGGGTTCGAGGTCTATGATCTTAACTCGCTTGACGAGGGTCAGGACGGAGAAGAAACCCTGACTTGGGATAACATGGACGCCGTCGCCGAGGAAATCGCCGGAGAAGCTATGGTGTGTCTTGAGGAGTCGAGTTCCGACTTCGTCGACGACGCGGCTCGCGCCGAGGGTCTCGTGAATCCCATCGACGACCGCTACAGCGGCGGTTACTCCGACAGCGAACTCGAAGACTACGTGAACGGCGACACCTTCCACTTTGAATACTTGACGGAATAGTCGAAGATGAAACTCTCCCTGGAGTTCCTGCAACAAGATATGGACAGAGCCGTGGAGATCATCTGCGGCCAGCTCGAAAAGTCTCTTGGTGCAGAACTCATCAGGGAAGGCAACCCCGAGGTCTTCAAGAAAGTCAGGGGCCAAGACCTCTGGGGCTTCAAGTACGAGATCAAGCAGTACAGCGGTTGGTACATGGGCATCAGGTTCAACTTCGATGCCCAGGAGGGCGGAAGCCTGTTCTCCGTGGACCTCTACAACGGCGATCAGTACCGACCCACGGACAGCTTTGAAACCTGGGACCTGGGAACCGCGAAGGTCTTGAACGAAATCGAGTACATGATGGCCCCGGAGATCGTCACCTTCCAGGAACTCCTGGCAACCGAAGCCGAGTTCCACGGAGTCCTGTGGTCGCCGAACGAAAACCTCTATGACTTTCGCACGGGAAACCTCGTCGCCGACCACGCCAACATCGTCTTCAACGCGCTCCCGGAATTCTTTCACGGTAA
>AMWB02088258.1_pt1 | contig 12131 bp, 9 predicted proteins | sample 200311 | NCBI WGS metagenome assembly AMWB02 (sample SAMN02737377, study PRJNA173069) | bioreactor metagenome | biome: anode biofilm in microbial fuel cells | place: USA: California | collected 2010-12-16 | reverse complement strand
GGCCGGACCGACGGGAGGGGCTGTTGCATCGGCATCGGATATCTCTGACGTATCCGGTCCCTCGGGTGCCGCCGTCTCGGCATCATCCGCCTTGGTGAAGATCATCTCGGGGAACCGCCCCGCGGCCACGAACAGGTTCTGGGCATCGATCGTCGCGGTCGCACCGGTGGCGACATCGACATATTCGACCTGGGCCAGGTTCCGGCCTTCACCGAAAAGACGCGTCAAGGCGGCGTTGTATACGATGGAAACGGCCTCCGCCTCCTCCAGGTCGGGAAGAAGGACCAGTGCCTCCTTCGTCAGCTCATCCCGGGATTCCCGGAAAAGGACGGTAACCTTCTCCGCGCCAAGATCCCAGCAGATCTTCGCGGCCTGAAGGCCGGTGGCGCCGCCGCCCAGAATGACCACATTGGTTTTGAGCGGAATCTTGTTATGGCGCTTCGAATCGGACTTGATCAGATCGATGAGCAGGTATGTTCCGGGAAGCACCTCTTCGATCTCATCCGGTGACAGTCGCGTCAGACGGTTGTCCCAGCCGCCGGTGGCGAGAAAAACGGCCTCGAATCCGTCGGCGATGAGCCGGTCGAGGGTAAAATCGCTGCCCATGGAAAGACCGGTTCTGGCGCTCACGCCGATATCCAGGATGCCGTCGATATCCCAATCCAGAATATCATCCGAAAGACGTTCGTTGGCGATGGCGGTTCTGAGCAGCCCCCCCAATTGGTCCGTGGCTTCGAAGACGGTGACGTCATGGCCCAGCCGGGCGGTGAAAAACGCCGTGGAAAGCCCTTCGACGCCGCCGCCGATGACGGCGACCTTCCGGTGGGTATCCGGCGCCTTGTACGGCTGAATCCGGCGGCCGCTCTCTTTTTCGAATTCGGCGGCGAACCGTTTGAGATGATTGATGGCCACCGGTTCGTCGACCAGGTTGCGGCGGCATTCATTCTCGCAGGGTCGCGGGCAGATTCTGCCGATCACCGTGGGGAACGGATTGCGCTCTTTGATCACCTGAACGGAGCGATGATAATCGCCGATCTGGATCTGGCGGATGTATTCCCGGATGTCGATACCGGCGGGGCATTCCCGCTGGCAGGGCGTCGTGCATTCATCTTCGGTGTATTCCCGGAGGATACGGCGGGTGATGGAAGAAAGGGTGATGATATGCTTCGGGCATACCCGCTCACAGGTGCCGCAGCCCGTGCATTTCATCGCATCCACGACCGGAAGGTTGTCGGGCCCCATCACGATGGCGTCAAAGGGACACGCCCGGGCGCAGCTGCCCAGCCCGAGGCATCCGATGGTGCAGACCTTCATGCCGCCGCCCAGAAGGGAAACCGCGCGGCAGTCGCTCATTCCGTCATAAATATATTTGAGATCCGCATCCTGGGTGCCGAAATAACATCCCGGCCGGGCGATGTCAGGCTCCTTGGCCTCGACCGAAACCCCCAGAATCGCGGCAATGGCCTGGGCGACCTCGATGCCCGCGGCCACGCACGAGTTGGGAGCGGACTTGCCCGCCACGACGGCCTCGGCATTGGCCGAACATCCGGGATATCCGCATCCGCCGCAGTTGGCGCCGGGAAGTACGCCCTCCACGGCTTCGACCGTCGGATCCACCCAGACGTAAAAGACCTTGGATGCAACGGCCAGGCCGACGCCCACGATGATTCCTAAACCTCCCATGATAATTACGGCTGTGATCATATCTCATTCACTCCTTGATCCGTTGGGATTCCTTAAACCTTTACGATCCCTTATGATTCCTTTATGTCGCACGACGCGCTTTTAACTGATGGCGTCGAATTTGCACCGGTCGAAACAGGTCAGGCATTCGACGCATTTCTCCTTGTTGATCCTGGCCTTCTCTTTTTTCTGCCAGATGACGGCATCGGCCGGACAGGCCTTGAAGCAGGCGCCGCACATCGTGCATTTCTCCTCGTCCACCTCGAAGTTGAGAAGGGCCGCGCAGCGTTTGGCCGGGCATTTCTTGTCGTAAACATGGGCGTTGTATTCATCCCTGAAATACCGGAGTGTCGAAAGCACCGGGTTGGGCGCCGTCTGGCCCAGGCCGCACAGCGATCCTTCCTTGATGGTGTCGGAAAGCTCTTCCAGGACCCCGAGATCCTCGGGGGTTCCCCGTCCGTCGCAGATCTTTTCGAGTGTTTCGAGAAGCCGCTTGGTGCCTTCCCGGCACGGGGTGCATTTGCCGCAGGACTCGTCCTGGATGAAATCCATGAAGAAGCGCGCCATATCCACCATGCAGGTGTGGTCGTCCATGACGATGACCCCGCCGGAGCCCATGATGGCGCCGACCTTGGCGATCTCTTCGTAATCGACCGTGGTGTCGAGGAGATGTTCGGGGATGCATCCGCCCGAGGGGCCGCCCAGCTGAACGGCCTTGAATTTCCGTTTGTCGGGGATGCCGCCGCCGACATCGTAGATCAGGGTCCTGAGCGGGGTTCCCATGGGAACTTCCACCAGCCCGATGTTGTTGACGTCGCCCGAGATGGCGAACACCTTGGTGCCCTTGCTTTTCTCGGTGCCGACGCTCGCGTACCATTCCCCGCCGTTCAGGATGATCTGGGGAACATTGGCCAGGGTCTCGACATTGTTCAGGATCGTGGGCTTCTCCCAGAGCCCCTTGTGGGCCGGAAACGGCGGACGCGGACGGGGCATGCCGCGCCGGCCTTCGATCGAGCGCATGAGTGCCGTCTCCTCGCCGCAGACGAAGGCGCCTGCGCCCTGATAGATTTCGATGTCGAAATTCATGCCGGTGCCGAAGATATCGTCGCCCAGCAGCCCGTATTCCTTGGCCTGCCGGATGGCGATCTCGAGGCGCTTGATGGCCAGGGGGTATTCGGTCCGGGCATAGATGTAGCCTTTGTTGGCATCGATCGCACGGGCTGCGATGATCATCCCCTCCAACACCGCGTGGGGATCGGCTTCGAGGATGCTCCGGTCCATGAATGCCCCGGGATCGCCTTCGTCGGCGTTGCAGAGCACGTATTTGACCGTGCCGGGGCTCTTGCTCGCGAAATCCCACTTCATGCCGGTGGGGAATCCGGCGCCGCCCCGGCCCCGCAGGCCGGAGATGAGCATCTGCTTGACGATGCCCTGGGCGTCCATTTCCGTAAGGGCCTTGTAGGCCCCCTGATAGCCGTCCCGGGCGATATAGTCGTCAATCTTTTCGGGATCGATCAGCCCCTTGTTTCGGAGCGCCCGGGGCATCTGATGGGCGAAGAAGGGAATGTCGTCCTGGAGCGGGATCCTCTTTTTGGTGGCCGGATCCTTGTACATCAGCTTCTCGATCGGCTTGCCGTCGATGAAATGATCCTTGACCATGCCGGGGATATCATCCACTTTGAGCTTCTGGTAGAAAATGCCGTCCGGATGCACCACGAGGATCGGTCCCATCGCGCAGAATCCGTTGCATCCGGTCTCGATGACCTTGATTTTTTCGGCGAGCCCCTGCGCGCTGATCTCGTCTTTCAATGCATTCATCACGGCAATGCTGCCGGTGGCATGGCATCCGGTGCCGCCGCAGATGAGCAGATGCTTGACATCCGGCGAATCGATTTCGCCCGCGTGCTCTTTTTTGATCCGTTTCAGATCGTCGATCGATAATTTCCCGGACGTCAATGTTCCAGACGACGATTCTTGGGGCGATAGCTTCTGATTAAGCTCCGAGGTCATATTTGCCATATTGTTTTCTTTCCTCCAACGATTGCTCCGGCTGTTGTTCCCAATGGTTCACCGGCGGTTACCAGGACCCGTCCAACCCTCTGAGACCGTTCATGTATAGACGACCACTGGCGACAAACATGGAATAGTTCGTTATCAAAATCGGCAGATCGTAGGAACGTGCCAGTTCCAGGATCGCATCTTTCGGTTTTTTCCCTCTCACAAAGACCACCGCACCCACCTCGGCGATCTTTCCGGTGCGGATCACCTGCTCCGAATTGAGGCCCGTCAGCAGCACGGACCCCTTGGCCACCGCGGAAAGGATGTCGTCCATCAGATCCGCGCCGCCGCCGCCGAAGACCGTGCTGTTCATATGCTCCTCTCCGACGAGGACCTCAGCGTTCAATATTTCCTTGATTTCAGACAGCTTCATCTATGATTTACCAACTGTGATGGACCAACTGTGATTGACCAAACTGTTCTTACGTTGCGGCATGTGACGGCGCCCTGGAAAACGTTATTCGTATTGCTGAAGAATGTCCAGAACCGTATCGGCTTTCACCGCGCCGTGAACATGATCGCCGACGACCACGACCGGCGCGAGTCCGCAGGCGCCCAGACAGCGGACGGATTCGAGCGAGAAGCAGCGGTCGTCGGTCGTGCACCCTTCCGACAGATCATACTTGTTGCTGATACGGCTGATGACCTCCCGGATACCCTTGACGTAGCAGGCGGTGCCGGTGCAGACCTTGATCACGTGGCGGCCCTTGGGCTCGAGCGAAAAGAGGGAATAAAACGAGGCCACGCCGAAGACGTCGCTTCTGGGCAGATTCAGCCCGAGGCTGATATAGTCCATGAGTGGCGCGGGCAGGTAGCCCACGACATTCTGGCTTTTGCGTAAAACGGCGATAATGCACCCGGGTTGTCCGCGGTGTTCGTCGATAATCTTGTCGATATCTGTCCACATGTCATCAGTAATATCCGGGTGCGTTGGACGTTCTAACTCGAGCATGCTCTAATCTCCCAAAATATTATATAATTTATTAAAACCCGCGATCGGATCTCACCAAGATATTTTTACCAGACGTGACCATTTCATATAAATCAAAAAAAGTCAATCACATCGCTTTCGATTTGAAGGATTGACGGCGCCCTCGGTCTCGACTATAGGAAGAGGCGTTTTCATTGCCGAAACGTTTGTCGGACATTCAAAACGGCCGGACGATTTCAACCGGAAAGGCTGACCCATGCCATCTTACAGACAAATGGTCGACGAGGCCGTCGATTTTCTGGAAAAACAGTTGGATATCCGGTGGGCCCATTGCCGGCCCAAGGTCGGCATTCTCACCGGAACGGGGCTGGGCGACAGCACCGACGGCCTCCATGTCGCGGCGTCGTTCGCCTACAAAGAGATTCCCTATTTCCCCGTCTCCACCGTCGAAAGCCACCCGGGGCGCCTCCTGTTCGGCAGCATGGACGGCATGCCGGCGGCGGTCATGCAGGGCCGGTTTCATCTCTATGAGGGTTATACGCCGCTGGAGGTCACCTTTCCCATCCGGGTCATGCGGCAGATGGGCGCAGGCGTCCTGATCCTCTCGAATGCGGCCGGCGGCTTCAATCCGGCCTTCACCGCAGGCGACATCATGATCATTTCAGACCATATCAACCTGACCGGGGCCAATGCGCTGATCGGACCCAACGATCCCGACTGGGGCATCCGGTTTCCCGATATGAACCAGGTCTACGACCGGGGCCTCGTCTCCGTGGCCCGGGCGGCGGCCGCGGCGTGCGGGATTCCGGTGCGGCACGGGGTCTACGCCGGTCTTTCGGGGCCGTCGCTGGAAACGCCTGCGGAGGTCAGATATCTCAAGATCATCGGCGCCGATGCCGTCGGGTTTTCGACCGTACAGGAGGCCATCGCCGCCGTTCATGCGGGCATGCGGGTGCTGGGGCTCTCCGTCATCACCAACATCAACGATCCGGACCGGCCGGTGCCGGCCACCATGGAGGATATCATCGCCGTGGCGGGCGCGGCGGCGCCGACGCTGGCGCGCCTCGTCCGGACCATTTTAGGACGCATGGCCGCCCGAACCGACAATGACGACGGCGCTGGTGATATCAATGGATAAATCCGCGGACATTCTCGTTGCAAACGGTATCGTGCTGACCATGGACGCCTGCGACCGCACGATCGATGACGGCGCCGTGGCGGTGCGGCAAGACAGGATCGTCGCCGTCGGACCATCGCGCGACTTCGAAGGGTGGCAGATCGGACGCACCGTCGATGCCCGCGGCGGCATCGTCATGCCCGGGCTGATCAACGTTCATACCCACGCCGCCATGACCTGCTTCAGGGGCCTTGCCGACGACCTGCCGCTGATGCGCTGGTTGGACGATCACATCTTTCCGGCCGAGGCTTCCCTCGACCCGGAAAAGGTCGCCGCCGGGACAACGCTGGCCTGCGCGGAAATGATCCTCTCGGGCACGACATGCTTCTGCGATATGTATCTTTTCGAGCATGCCGCGGCCGAAGCGGCGCGCGCCGCCGGTATGCGGGCCGTGGTCGGAGAGGTGCTCTTCGATTTCCCGTCCCCCGCCTACGGACCCATCGACCGGGGCTTTGCGGCCACCCGCGCCCTGATCGACCGCTGGCGGGGCGATCCCTTCATCCAGGTCGCGGTCGAACCCCACTCCCCGTATCTCTGTTCACCGGACCTGCTGGAAAAAGCGAGGGACATGGCCTGGAACAGCGGATGCCTTCTCGTCACCCATCTGTCGGAGACCGAAAGCGAGGTCTCCCGGATCATGGAGACATACGGCCGCACCCCCGTCGCCCATCTCGACGACATCGGCCTGCTGGGCCCCCGCCTCCTGGCATGCCACTGCGTGGTGCTCACGGCGGCGGACATCGCCCTTCTGGCCGACCGCGGCGTCAAGGTCGCCCACAATCCCGAAAGCAACATGAAGCTGGCATCGGGCATCGCCCCGATTCCCCGCCTTCTTGCGGCCGGTGTCTGCGTCGGACTCGGCACCGACGGCTGCTCGAGCAACAACGATCTCGACATGTTCCTCGAAATGGATACGGCCGCCAAACTCCACAAGGCCGCCGCCTGCGACCCCACCGTCATGGACGCCCGGACCGTCCTCCGCATGAGCACCATCGAAGGCGCCCGGGCGCTGGGCCTTGACGGCGTCACCGGTTCGCTTATGGCGGGCAAACAGGCGGATATCATCGTCATCGACACCCAAAAACCCCACCTCCAGCCTCTCTACCGGCCCGAATCCCACCTCGTTTACGCAGCGCAGGGCAGCGACACGACCTTTGTCATGATCGGCGGCCGGGTGGTCATGGAAGACGGGGCGCTGCTCACGATCGATGTCGAAAAGGCGATCCGGGACGTCAATCGGATTGCCGCAGGCCGCGGCGGCTTCAACCGTTCGGAACCCATGATATGATCCAAGGGGAAGAATCACATGTGGCATCGACGCAATCTCAGCTTCCGGCTATACAGCATCCTGTCCGCCCTGCTCCTCATCACCCTGTTGGGGGGCATCGTGATGGTCTGGTATACCTACCGTATGGAAGGCCTTCTGGCCGGCATCATCGACAAGGATACCGCCGCCCTTGAAACCGCCCTCGAACTCGAAACCGCGCTCGTCAACCAGAAGGGCTTCGTCACCTATTATTTCCTGGACGCAAATCCCGACTGGCTCAAGCAACTGGGGGAGTACCGCCAGATCTTCAAGACGCTTCTGGGCAAAGCCAGGCTTCTCACCGCCAATGCCCGGCAGAAAGAGGCCATCGAAAGGATCGCCGCGGCCTACCAGCGATATATCACCGCCAAGGACCAGGTGATCGACTATTATATGGCCGGTGACCGCGAAACCGGCGGACGGCTCCACAAGGAAGTGCGGGCGATCTTTTTCGAGGTGCTGGGCCTCTGCGACCAGTTCAAAAACCTGTATAAAGAGGATATGGGCCGCGCCAGAATCAAGAGCCAGGCGCAGGCGGGACACCTCAGGCTCATCGCCGTGTTAGGCATGGCGATGATTTCCTGCCTGGGCGTCCTGCTGGTCTTTTTTCTGATGAAGCACGTCATCGGACCGGTGCGTGAACTGACCCGGATGGCCGACCGCCAGGAGGGCATTTCCCATCAAGAGAATGAAATCAAGGCCTTAAGCCGCAGCGTCCACGGACTGATCGAGGATGTCGACTTCACCCACTCGGAACTCGAAAAAAGCCGGGAGCACCTGCTTCAGGCCGAAAAGATGGCGATGGTCGGAAAGCTGGCCGCCGGCATGGCCCACAGTATCCGCAATCCGTTTACATCGATCAAGATGCGCCTCTTTTCCCTGAGCCGGACCCTCGAGTTGAATGAAACGGAAAAGGAGGATTTCGACGTGATCGCCGAGGAGATCCGCCACGTCGACACCGTCGTCCAGAACTTTCTGGAGTTTTCGCGCCCGCCGAAGCTCAAGATGCAGCACATCAGCCCGTCGCTGGTGGTCGACATGACCCTCCAGCTTCTCGAACACCGGCTCAAATCCTACGACGTGACGACGAGAGTCATCCGCGAGGAGATGCTGCCGGCGGTCGAAGCGGATCCGGAACAGCTCAAGGAGGTGCTCGTCAATCTGATCATCAACGCATGCGAAGCCATGGGTACCGGCCAAAACGGCAGGATCGTCATCCATGAAGGAACAAGCCCGGCCGATGTCCGGGGCTGGATGGCGGTCATCCGGATCAGCGACAACGGCCCCGGCTTTCCCGACGATATCCGGCAGAAGGTGTTCCAGCCCTTTTTCACCACCAAGGAAGAGGGGACCGGCCTGGGGCTTTCGATCGCGGTCAGAATCATCGGCGAGCACCGCGGGCGCCTGGAGGTGCGCTCCGACGAAGGAGAAGGAACCACCTTCACCATTTCCCTTCCGGTATGCGAGCGGGACGACGCCTGCAGCATGAGAGCCACCCGAACAGGAGAAGAACAGTGAGCACCATTCTTGTCGTCGACGACGACGACCAGCTGCGAAAAAGCTTTCACAAGCTGCTGACCGAGGAGGGGTACGCGGTCCTGACGGCGGCCTCCGGCGAAGCCGGCCTTGCCGTGGTCCGTGAAAAAGCGCCCGACGTGGTGATCCTCGACGTCCAGCTTCCCGGCATCAACGGCCTCGAAACCTACCGGGCCATCCATGCGGTCGACCCCAAGCTGCCCGCCATCATCATGACCGCCTTCGGCACCACGGAGACCGCCATCGAGGCCACCCAGATGGGGGCGTTCGACTACGTTCTCAAACCCTTCGATGTTCCCTATATCCTTTCGGTGATCGAAAAAGCCGTCGAGGCCGGCCGGTTCATGCGCCAGCCGGTCGATATGGACGTCGCACCCGATCAGACGGCCCATGAAGCCCTGATCGGCCGGAGCCCGGCCATGCAGGAGGTTTACAAGGCCATCGGCCGCGTGTCGTCCACCGACGCCACGGTGCTGATCCGGGGGGAATCGGGAACGGGAAAGGAGCTGGTCGCCCGGGCGATCTACCAGTACAGCCAGCGCCAGAACAAGCCGTTTCTGGTCATCAACTGCGTGGCCATCCCCGACACCCTTCTGGAAAGCGAGCTGTTCGGATACGAGAAAGGCGCGTTCACCGGAGCGTCGCATCGCCGGATCGGCAAGATCGAGCAGGCCCACGGCGGCACCATCTTCCTGGACGAGATCGGGGACATGCCGTTTGGCCTGCAGTCCAAGATGCTGCGCCTGCTTCAGGAAAAAAGCATCGAGCGCCTGGGCGGACGCGAAATGATCCCCACCAACGTCCGCATCATCGCGGCGACCAACCGGGATCTGGAACAAGCCATCACCGACGGCCGGTTCCGGGAAGACCTCTACTACCGGCTCAAGGTGGTCACCGTCCGGCTTCCCCCGCTGGCCCAACGCTCCGAGGACATCCCGCTGCTCGCCGAATATTTTCTGGCCCGGCATGCCGCCGAGAGCGGCATGGACAATCCCGGCATCACCTGCGAAGCCAAAACGCTGCTCGGAAACTACCGATGGCCCGGCAACGTTCGGGAAATCTCCAATGTCCTCCAGAAAGCCCTCATCTTCAGCCGGGGCACCCCCATCAGCCCCGAGGACATCACCCAGTCGATCACCGAGCGGCCGGCGACCGAAACGGCGGCGGACCGCGACCTGGACGCGGTGATGCGCCGGCTCATCCGAAAGGAATTGACGGCGCCTGCGGGCAAACACCTCTTCGACGCCTGTATCGACCGGTTTGCGGGCCTTCTCATCAGCGAAGCCCTCAACCTGACCGACGGCAACCGCTCCCGGGCCGCGAAGCTCCTGGGCCTTTCCCGCCCGACCCTTCATTCCAAGATCGACAAGTACAAGATTCGCCTCGAAACCACGGTCAAGGAATAGGCGCAAGCACGAGGGCCGCCCAGTCTTTTTCCACCGCCTCCCAGAGGCATCTCCGGCCGGCCCCGGCATACTGCGCTTTCAGCGGCCGGATCTCTTCGGGCCGGATGCCGGAGACGATCCACGCCGCGCCGGGCCGGCTCAACCGGAGCATCTCTGGAAAGATGCGCCGGAGCGTGGGCAGCCGCAGGTTGGCCGTGATCATGGAAAAAGGGCCCTGGACGTCTTCGATCGGCGCGGATCCGATGGAAAGCCGCGCGGAGAGCCCGTTCAACGCCGCGTTCCTGCGCGCCTCGTCCACGGCGCAGGGGTCGATGTCGAGGCCGACGCCCCGGCAGACCCCCAGCAGCATCGCGGTGACGGCCAGGATCCCCGAGCCGGTGCCGACATCCAGAACGGCGGTGTCGGTCATCCCGCGCTGAAGATCCATATCGGTCAGCGCCGCGTCGATCGCCCGGACCGACAGTCGGGTGGTGGGATGCCGGCCGGTGCCGAACGCCGCGCCGTGGGCCAGCCGGACGACGACATCGCCTGCCGCGGGCGTGCAGGCGGCATCCGGCGGCATGACGACCACACGGGGGGAAAACCGGACCGGCCGGTCGTAGGACCGCTCGATGACCGTATGTCCGTGCTGCTCCCGGTAGGCAAGCACGCCGCCGGCCACGAGCGCCGCAATGGCGGCCTTCGCCCATCGCCTGCTCCGGCCCGCCGCCGCCGCCCGCGAGACCCGTCAGCGCCTGGGGCGTCACGCCGCCGGCCCGCGCGTCTATGATGCCTAAAACGGCAGTCTCAATGTCGGCTTCGCTATCCAGAGGAATACCCGTAGAGAGAAAAAAACGGCCTCACGGCCGGTCCGTCGCCGGCGGCTTGCCGAAAAGCCGCAGGTAGTTGCCGAAAAGGCGCGGATGGACCCGGGAAAACCGGTCGAAATCCGCGGTGATCTCCATGCCCGGCACTATGGCCCGGACCACCGGCAGGCCGACATCCTCCCGGGTGAGATCGACATACACCGGCGCATGTCCCCAGGCCGCCAGAAGGTTTTCGACCAGCAGCAGGTCGGCCGCGGCGCCGCCCACGCCGTAATCGGGCAGATTTTCCAGAGGAACGCGCACCAGGCCGTCCATGCCGGTTCCCGACGGCGGACCGTAGGGAAAGGGATACGGGGTCTCGGTCATGGCGGAAAGAAGCGCCCGTCGGGCGTCCAGATGGCATCCGGTACCTTTCACGATCGCGCCGGCGGCGTCCCGGACAAAGCATTTGCAGCACGGCACGCCCAATGCCGAGGTGAGATCCTGAAACTGGACATGAATCCCCGCCTCGCGGTAATTGCCAAGAAGGGACCCGATCCGGCTATCGGTCGTTTCGACCGTGAAGCACCGCGAGGGATGAAACGGCGTCACGCCCTCGTGGTCCCGCTCGATGATCTCGAGGAGCGCCGCGAGCCTCGCTTCGGCCATGGTGTTGCCCGACGCCAGACCGGTGGAGCCCAGAGCCGAAAAGAGCTTGACCTCGTCCATGTTGAAAAAGAGAAAAACGCATTGCGCCGGCACCCAGACCGGCCCCGGCACCCCGTCCGTCGTCCGTTCGCCCTCGATCCAGTAGAGGGGCTCGTTCGCGTAGGGCGCCTCCAGGGCCAGCGCGCCCGGATCGATCGCCGGAACCCCCTCTTCGACAAGTGCCTGGTACCGGGCGTGCTTCAAGGGATACGGTCTGGAATAACCGGTGACGCCCTCGGGGCCGACCGACGCAAACGAGGAATAGCGTTCGACCATCTCCATGGCGAGCGAGGCTTCCGCGGCCGGCAGTGAAAGCCCCCGGCCGTAGGAATTCTGGACGCCGCGGAGCGTATAACGATGCCGGCCGGCGTCGACACGGATATCGACCCGCCACCGCCGGATGAGAGCGATCGGGCTGAGCGAGCTGACATGGCGCTCGACCCCGCCGGCGATGATGCCAAGCGTCTCCAGCTTCGCAAGGGCGATACGGGCGGTCTCTTCGGGCGCCGGCCGGGGCGGGGAGGCGGGCGGCCCCGCCGCG
>AMWB02123874.1_pt1 | contig 12142 bp, 11 predicted proteins | sample 200311 | NCBI WGS metagenome assembly AMWB02 (sample SAMN02737377, study PRJNA173069) | bioreactor metagenome | biome: anode biofilm in microbial fuel cells | place: USA: California | collected 2010-12-16 | reverse complement strand
CGCCGACCTGATCGCCGCCGCCGACTGGCCCAGCCACGCCGGGGCCGTGCTGCTGGTCGGCCACCAGCCCGCCCTCGGCCGCCTCGCCGCCCTGCTCCTCTCCGGCGGAGAAGCCGACTGGAGCATCAAGAAAGGCGCGGTCTGGTGGTTCTCCAAGCGCAGCCGCGAGGGCCGCGATCAGACGGTTATTAGAGCAGTGATGAATCCGGAGATGGTGCGCTGAGGACTATCAGTAAGCGATGCAATTCTCGCAAACTGTCCCGCGTACGTCCTTGTTGAGGTGAGCCTCGCGCAACTTGACGAAAGGCTCCGAGTTCCACGCTTCCATGAAACTAAGTTTCGTCAGATCGCCCATGGTCCAGTTCGCTGTGGCATCGAAGCAGCAGGCCGACAGCCTGCCTTCCGCAGTCACGTGGCCTTCGGTAAACGCCGACCAGCATGGGAGCGGCTCTCGCAGCGCCCCGAGGCGTCCCTGGTTGCCAGCGGTCGGGCGATAGCCAAGCTCTTCCTCGCGCTGCGTGGCAAAAGCGCCCATCGAATAGAGAGGCAGCCAGTAGTGCTGATCGACATATGGCCGAACCTTCTCATTGAGCAATTGCTCCATCTTGACCAATTGGTCGCCGTCGTACTTGATCGATGAGGCATACAGGCCGGTTTTGTACCCGCCGGACTTCCTGATCTCCCAAGCAGCCTTGAGGTTTTCGAGGGCACGGTGAAACAGCTTGCCGGAAACCCCCATCACTCGTTCGAACTGCTCCTCGTCGGAGGCGTTGCACGACCATTTGAGCGAGTCGAGGCCAGCCTTCATGCAAGCCTCGACCGCCTCGGGGAAGGCCATCGAAGCATTCGAGGTAAGAAACACATAGGGGAAGCCAAGCTCCTGCTTCGTATAGGTGATGCAATCGACGAGCAGGCGGGGATTCATGAAAGACTCCCCAAGGTAAAACACACCAATCTCATCGACACCAGCCTCACGCATTTCCTTGGTGATGCGCTTGAAAAAGTCGAAATCCATATCCCACTTGGGCTGCACTTCGCGATTACGCAGCGCACAAAACCCACAGCGGTAATTGCAACGAGGGGATATTTCAATTTTGACGCTCTTGGGTGCCGGCAATACAGCATGCATGTATTTCGGCGGTATCTTCGTTACGGCATCGATACGTTCGGTAATCATTCGCCTCTCTCCGCATAAGCATTTGCAACGTACAAATCTGAATGATATGGTTCCACTCTGTTTTGACCTTAATCAAGCGCAACTCACTTTATGGATGCCATCTACTCTCGCAGCAATCCCAGCCCTCGCTACAAGGAACTGCTCAGCCTTTACCGGCAGATGCATGAAGAAGGCGAGCAGTTCCTGGGCATACCGCCGGAGCAGACATTTCCAGGCCAGAGTCTGCTGCCCCAGGCCTCGCGCATAGCACGCCTGATCGATCTCACGGGCGCACGAACCTTGCTGGACTATGGCAGCGGCAAGGGCATGCAGTACCAAAAGTCTCCGGTACAAATCCCAGGAGTTGGTGAATTCAATAGCCTTCAAGACTATTGGGTTGTCGATTCAATTCGTTGCTATGACCCCAACTACCAGCCTTACGCCAATCTGCCTACAGGGAGGTTCGATGGGGTCATTTGTACCGACGTTCTCGAACACTGCCCGGAGTCCGATCTTCCCTGGATTCTCCGTGAGATATTTGGATATGCCGAAAAATTCGTTTTTGCCAATACCGCCTGCTACCCGGCAAAGAAGCGTCTAGCCAATGGGGAAAATGCCCATTGCACCATCCGGCCGCCTGACTGGTGGGCACAACTGGTTCAGGAAGTTGCAGGGGAATATCCCCAACTCAAATGGAAGATCGTGATCCAGCACATACAGCCGCAGGGGATTGTTGAAGCTCCGCTATCCAATTACTGAGGATCTCCCTCCCGATGATCCCCATCTTCATTGGCTATGATCCGCGCGAGGCAGTCGCCTATCACGTCTGCGCAAACAGCATCATCCGCCATGCATCCTTTCCTGTCGCCTTGACCCCTCTGGCGCTGAACAACCTCCACAGCTACTCCGAAACCCATAGCGACGGCTCCAACCAGTTCATCTACAGCCGATTTCTGCTGCCACACCTGATGAATTACCAGGGCTGGGCCATCTTCATGGACGGCGACATGCTGGTCAGATCTGACATTGCCGAACTCTGGGCGCTGCGTGACGAAAGCAGAGCGGTGCTGTGTGTCCATCACGACTACAAGACCCGGGCCTCCGACAAGTATCTCGGCGCGAAGAATGCCGACTATCCGCGCAAAAACTGGTCAAGCGTCGTGCTCTGGAATTGCGGCCACCCGGCAAACAAGGTGGTTACGCCCGCCTTTGTCGAGCAATCCACTGGCGCACAACTGCATCGTTTTACCTGGCTGGCGGACGACCTGATCGGCGAGTTGCCCAAGGTCTGGAACTGGCTCCCTGACGAGTTTGGCCCCAATCCCGATGCCAGACTTCTGCACTGGACACTGGGAACGCCATGCTTTCATGAATACGCCGACGCCCCCATGGCCGAAGAATGGCATCGGGAGCGCATGCTCGCCGATTACAGCCTGCAGCATCCGGGGGCGATTGCCAGCCGCAGCAAGTCACAATAGGTTGTTTCATCGATGCCGCCGATTCAAGAAGCTCGCGCCTTGATCGCAGCCAAGGACTGGGCCGGTGCCGAGAGCCTGCTGAAAGAAGCACTAATAGCTTCGCCTCCTTCCGTCGAGACGTATTACCTACACGGACTGGCTTGCTTCAAGCTGAAGAAGTTCGTGGAGGCGGAAGTTTCGCTGCAATCGGCTCTTGCACAGGATCCCGGCAATGCTTCGGCCATGTTCTATCTGGCGAACTGTGAAGTCGGCCTTGGCAAGCATACTCAGGCAGCCCGGCAGCTCGAAAAATATCTGGAACTCGTCCCTGCCGATGCCGATGGATGGAAGCGACTCGGCGAGCTTCTGACTGAGCTCGGTAAGCCCGAGCAAGCCTTGGATGCCTTTGGGAGGGCACTTGATCTCGATCCGAGCCAGGACGAGGTGCGATGGTGGATGGGTGTCATCCACTACCGCAGCAAGCGCTACGACGAGGCGGCACGTATCCTGGCAACCATGGATCCGCAATCCCCCAGGGGTGCCAATGCTTTCGATTTGGGGATCCATGCTGCCGAACAGTCTCTCTTGTGGCCAACAGCCATCGCCATCGTCAAGCTTTGGCTCCGGGATCAGCCAGCAGATGGAGCAAAACTACGTCAATTGGCCAGATTCGAATTTCTTGCCAACAACGATGACGCTTCCCTTGCCGCACTAAAGCAGATCTCCACTGACGCCACGCACGATGCCCCGCTGATCGGCCGCGTCGTCACGACGGAAACATGGGAGCTTCTAGCCAGCAAGTGGGTTCAGTTGCATCTGAAGTCGGTGCCGGCTGGCAAAACGACGCGTATCCGTCCTTCGCTCACCCGCCACGACCGCGCCAGGGTGGTATGTCCGGAATGGCTGGTGCTGACGGAAGTGAACGACCTGCTGGTCGAACAGATGGTCCACGATCCACTCATCCTCCACAAGACCGGGCCTCACGTGATCGCACTCACCGACAACCGATGCCTACTCGACCTGCCTGCGGCAACCGTCGCCATCGACGATGCGTGCATTCTGGTCGGCGGGGGGCATGACTACTACCACTGGCTGGTAGATCATCTGCCCAGAATCGGCATCGCCGACAAGGTTCCCGCCTTGCGAGACTTAAAGCTCCTCATCAACGAAGATCTTGCCGCCTGGCAGACCGACTCACTGACCGCATTGGGTATCGGGCCGGATCGCCTCCAGCCGGTTCCCCGCAATGCGGTTGCGCGATGCCGTGCGCTTTGGGTGCCCACTCTGCTCTCCCGAAGGGCGCTCATTCATCCCTATGTCGCCGGCTGGCTGCGCCGGCGTCTGCTAACGCGCGACATGAAAGGCCAGCTGCCGCGCAAGCTTTTCATTCGCCAAGCGCCCGGAGAAGGCCGGGGCTTGGCAAACGAAGATGAATTGGCTGAAGCCCTGCGGTCCTGCGGCTTCGATGCCATCAGCCCGCACACCATGCCATTCATGGAGCAGATTGCGGCCTTCAGCATCGCCAGAGTCATTGTCGGCGCGACCACCCCTGCCCTTGCCAACCTGCTCTTCGCGCCGAGAAATGCGGCAGTCATCGAGATCGCGTCTCCTCAAACCGGCTTCAATCGCTTTCAATTGCTTGGCGAGCGTCTCGGCATCGAATACCGGCGTCTCGAAAGCCAGCCGCACGGACAAGAGGTCGGCATAGCCGGCAAGCTGCATCTCGAGCCATACCGCCTGATCGAAGCCGTTGCGGCGTACGAGAGCCGCGCGTGAGCCTGCTCGGCACCCTTCTACGCAGCGCCTGGAAAAGCCGGCCGTCTGCCGGACAGCCGACCGACCCGGGACGCAAGATTGTCGAGCTGGCCACAGCGGGCCGGACGGAAGAGGCCCTTGCCCTGGCATCCGGATGCTCCGACTTGGACTGGGGAAGGCTGGCGGAAGCATTGCCTGCCGCCGTTCCTGATGCCGAGCGCATCCACGATCTATGCCTGACGCATGCGGCGGACCGCTCTCCCGTTCTGCTCGCCCTCGCCCGCTGGCTGAGCGTCAACGGGCAGCCTGTGCGCGCCTATCAGTGCGCACAGGAAGCCCAGCGACTGAAACCGGCAGAGCCATTCCCGCTCGTCACGATGGGCTGGCTGCAATTGGGGCTTGGGAACCCGCGTGGCGCAGGAAGGCATTTTCTTGCAGCCATCCGGCGCGACGAACATCACAAGGAAGCGCTGCGGGGATATCGCATGGCCTGGCAGCAGGCGCCCGAGGTGCTACCCCCGATCACCGCTGCCGCCGACGAGAAGGAAGCATGCCTCCGGACGGCCATCCAGACAGCGCCGGACGATTACAAGTCTTACTTGGCGCTGGGGAAACACCTGGCTGCCTCGTCGCGCTGCACGCTCGCCTTGCCATACCTGCGCACTGCGCACGAACTCGCCCCGCAAGAAGCCGAGCCCGCCTACTGGCTTGCTTGGTCACAGGCATCGCTCGGGGATTACCAATCTGCCCTGGCAGTCGCCCTCGAAGCTCAGGCCGATGCCCCCGAGCATATTGGGCTACTAAAACTGGCCGCCGAATGCGCGTCTCACCTGGGTCAGGAAGCCCAAGCCCTGGAGTGGTTTAAGCAACTGGTGGAAAGCGGATTTGCAGACCATTCGGTATTCGCCAACCATGGCGACTGCCTGAATCAGCTCGAACGCTTCGAGGAAGGGGCTGAGGCATTGCGCCAAGCGCTCGTCCTCAATCCCTCGCAGCTGGAAACGCGGCGCAACCTCGCCTACAGCTATCACTGCCTCGGTCATTACGCCGAAGCACTGGAGCAGCTCGACACACTGCTGCAATCGGAAAAAAACGATTTCAGTGCGCGTTGGTACCGCGCGACCTGCCTGCTGGCGGCCCATCGATTTTCGGAAGGATGGCGCGACTATGAGTTCCGTTTCGCCTCCACTGCCGTGGAGGGCCGCATCATTCCCTTGCCAGCCTGGCGCGGCGAAGCGCTGGAAGGCAAGAAGATCGTCGTCGTCGCCGAGCAAGGCATCGGCGACGAGATCATGTTCGCCTCCTGCCTGCCCGAACTCATCGCGGATGCCGGCCATTGCGTCGTAGAATGCAACGTACGTCTCGTCGAACTGTTCCGCCGCTCCTTTCCCGAAGCGACCATCGTCGAGTGGCGCAGTGCAGCGACCCCACCCTGGCTGGTGGCGCATGGAGACGCCGACTACCATGTGTTTTGCGGTTCGCTGCCGCTGCGCTTCCGGCAGGCACTGCCCGACTTCGACCGTTATCAGCCGTATCTTGTAACCGACCAGCGGCGGATTGGCTGGTTCCGCCAGCGTCTTGCCGAACTCGGTGGCAAGTTGAAGGTTGGCATCGCCTGGCAGGGAGGCGGCAATACTTCCCGCACCAAAACGCGCAGCCTCCGGCTCGAGCAGTTGCAACCGTTGTTCGATGTTCCCGATTGTTCTTTCGTGTCCATTCAGTATGGCAACCGCAGCGAGGAGGTCGCCGCATTCAACCTGAAGTCAGGCGCCACGCTGCACCACTGGCCGGAAGCCATCGCCGATCTGGATGCCTTCGCCGCCTTCGTCTCCTCCCTCGACATCATCGTCACCGTCTGCTCCGCACCCGTGCATTTCGCCGGCGCCCTCGGCAAGCCCGCCCTCGTGCTGACGCCACACGCGCCGGAATGGCGTTATCGCGGCATCGAGGGGCGCATGCTCTGGTACCCGTCCGTGCGTCTCTTTCCGCAGGAGCGCCTGAACGACTGGACCGGTGCCATCCGTTCCGTGGCGGACATTCTTCGTCAGAAAGCCTGCGCCGATGCCGCTGCTGACTAGGCTACTCGGCAACCTTCTGCGCCGGACGTCCGCCAGACAATCCACGGGTGCGGATTTGTCCGACGTCATCGACGAGCAATGCTTTTCCCGTACCTGGCGCGAGAGCGAACAAGCGCCGGAACTCCTGGTCGCCCATGCCCGCTGGCAGATGCAGCGTGATCCCTTGCTGGCTGCCGAACTGCTTCAGGAAGCCGCGCGCCGGATGGTGACGGCAAGCCTTCCCCTGCGCCTGCTGGGCGAGCTGCACCTCGAGCTCGGCAATGCCCAATCCGCGGCGGAATCCTTTCATGCTGCTCTGCTGCGCGATGAATTCGACCAGCTTGCCTGGCAAGGCCTGGCGCGGGCACGCACCACGCAGGGGCGGGTTGTCGAGGCGCTCTATGCCAAGGCCCGGGGCCTTGCCGAGACAGATGACCGCCGCTCCGCCAGCACCGAGTTTCGTGGCGTGAATCTACCCGTTACGGAAGACTGGGAATCCTGGCAAAAATTCCTCAAGGAAGGTGAAACCGCCGAAACGCCCTCCGCCATCGAGAAAGCCCTCGAAAAACATGTCGCGGATTTTCCCGCGCAAACCTCTCCTCGCATCGCCCTCTCGCTTTGGTTAAGCGATCATGGGAGGCCGCGGGCCGCCCTGCCCTATGCCCAAGAGGCGCATCGCCGTTCCCCGGAAGATCCGGCGGCAGGCCTCGCGTTGGCCACGGTCTTCTGCGCCCTGGGGGAGGTGCCGCAAGCACTCGATGTCTGCCGCCATGCACTCGCCCGGCAACCGGACAATCTCGAACTGCGCACGCTGTATGCCGATTGCCTGGGGGCCGCCGGAGAGAACGCGGCAGCCATCGATCAGTACGAGGAAATTCTCGCCATTCATCCGGCACCGGGCGCCAAGCTGCTCAACAATTATGGCTACACCTTGGCGCTGATGGAGAATTTTGGCGCGGCCATCACCCCGTTGCGCACGGCCCTGGCATTGGAGCCCAAGCTGCAGAAAGCGCGGCTGAATCTGGCCTATGCGCTTACCTACCACGGTCGGCGCACGGAGGCGCGGCAACTGCTCGAGGCAATCATCGGGGACGAGCCGCACCATTTCGAAGCGCACTGGTTCCGCTCGCACCTCCTCCTCGCCTCGCACGACTTCCCGGCGGGTTGGGCGGACTATCGCTACCGGTTCGTGGCCGCCGCCACGAGCACCCGCCCGATGCCGCTGCCGCGCTGGAACGGCCGGACATTGTCACCGGAGGAGAGCTTGCTGATCACAGCAGAACAAGGCCTCGGCGACGAGATCATGTTCGGTGGCTGTCTCGCCGATCTGGCCGAACGCGCTCCGCGGATCACGCTCGAATGCGATCCGCGGCTGCTGTCTTTATTCTCACGCTCCTTCCCTCATCTGTCGCTGCAGCCGAGGCCCACGACCAACGCCGAGTTGCCGCCCCCGGCGGATTATTACCTCCCAGCCGGCGATCTGCCCAGCTTCTTCCGCCGAAGCCCCGAGCCATTCCGCAACAATAGACAGTCCTTTCTCGTGCCGGATCATGTCCTGAGCGAGACATTCAGGCAGCGGCTGGCCGCCTTGGGTCATGGACTCAAGATCGGCATCGCCTGGCGCGGCGGCTCCCCCTCTTCACGTCAATCGACACGATCGCTGCCGTTGCCGGACTGGTCGCCTCTGCTGTCGGTCGCTGGTTGCCGCTTCGTCAGCCTGCAGTATGGCGCCAGTGCCGAGGAAATCGCTGCACTGCAGTCGACTGCCCGCCCGGTCACGCATTGGCCCGAGGCCATCGAGGATCTGGATGCGTTTGCCGCCCTGATCAGCGCACTGGACCTGGTGATCACCGTCTGCTCGGCGCCAGTTCACTTCGCCGGCGGCCTGGGCCGGCCGGCCTGGGTGCTCGCCCCCCATGCCCCCGAATGGCGCTACTCGGAACTCGACGGCCACATGCTCTGGTATTCGAGTGTGCGGATGTTCCGCCAGCCTGCACCGGGCGACTGGGCGAGCGTCATCCGGCAAGTGCATGAACAACTGATCGTTCTGGCGGCGGACGACAGGCAAAGGCCATAACTGACAATTTTCGTCACTCTGCCTTTGGAATCCGGACGAATCCGATTGCAACCGCCTGTCCTGGTGCAGGAAAAGCGGGGCTTTGCCGGGGATGGGAATGGCATGCAATGTGCTAGTCTTCGCATGGGTATTTACCCAAAACGATCGTTTGCAATTGCTTTATTTCCGTTAATGGAGGTTTATATGAAAACAGTACAACAGGGCTTCACCCTGATCGAACTGATGATCGTGGTCGCGATCATCGGCATCCTGGCGGCCATCGCATTGCCGGCCTATCAGGATTACATGATCAAGGCGCGCGTTTCCGAGGTCATCATGGGTGCCAGCGCTGCACGCACCTGCGTCACCGAGGCTTCGCAGCAGAACCAGGCCGCAACCGGCACCGGTTGCACCGTGGCCTCGGGCGGCAAGATCGACTCGGGCAGCGTGACTGAAGCTTCCGGCATCATCAATGTCCAAGGGAATCAATCAGCGGTTGGAACCTCGGTGTCAGTCACTCTCACGCCGACTTGGAATGCCACCTTGGGTTCCGTCACCTTCACTTGTGCTGGCGCACCCCAGCGCTACATGCCGGCCAGCTGCAAGTAATAGATCTTGCCGGTACAAAACGCCCTTCTACAGGGCGTTTTTTATTGCCCCGCGCCTGCGAGGCGTTGCCGGACCATCCCCAGCAGAGCCGCCCAGTCCCCGCTCGACAGCTGGCGCAACACCTCGACCTGTCGGTACCAGGGCATGAAGCGGAAATCCAGGCCGTAGCGCCACTCCGGCACCTTCGGCGCCAGCACCCAGACCTCCTTGCCCAGCGCACCCGCCAGATGCACGATGGCGGTGCAGACGGTGATTACCAGATCGAGCCCTTCCACCAGGGCGGCTGTGGCGTCGTAGTCGTCGAGTAATTCTTGCGGATGCCGCAACTCGACGCCAGGCACCTGCCGCAGGGAAGCCAGATCGTCGGTACAGTCCCCATACTGCAAACTGATCCAGTTGATGCCGGGCAAACCGAGCAGCTCGGCCAGTTTCTCGATCGGCAGGGTGCGCAAACGGCGCCGGCTCATCTCCGTGCCACCGCGCCATGAAATGCCGATCCGCTGCCCCGACGGCAGGCCGCCGAGGAATGCCTGGGCTTTCTCCCGGCCGGCATCGGACGCGTGCAAGTAGGGGATGCGCGGGAAAGACTCCCTGGTCGGTCGAAACAACCCGGGCAGGCTGCCGATGGGAATCGCCCGGCAGGAGGAGAGCCGTGCGGGCAGTACTTCGTCCTTGTCGAACACTTCACAGGCGGGAAAGCTGGCGCGGAAGATGGGCAGCAGCTTGCCGCTGCAGGTCACCCCGATCCTGCTGTCGGGCGGCAATTCGTTCAGGCAGGAAGCGAACATGATCTCGTCGCCGATGCCCTGCTCCGCCACCACCGTAAGGCATTGGCCGTCCAGAGGCTCTCCCTGCCAACGCGGTCCGGGCAGCTTGATTTCCCGCAATGTCGAATCTGCAAAACGCGACTCGTAATCCGCCCAACCATTCGCATAGTCTTCGCGGTAGAGGCGTGCGAGGCCGCGATGAAAGCGCGCCAGCGGCGCCTGCGGCGACAGGTTCAGCGCTCGTTCGAAGTAGTCAATGGCTTGGGCGAGTTCGCCGCGGTCGCGCGCGCAGATGCCCCGTTCGGTCCAGTATTGGGCGTCATGGGATTGGGACGCCTCGGCATACGCATAGCATCGCTCAGCCTCTTCCGGCTCGTAAAAACGCTTGAACAGCAAGTACCCCTTCATGCGCCGGAAGCGGCCATTTGTCGGGGCAAGCGCGACCAGCCGCTCGACCAGTGCGAGCGCTTCCTCGTAGGCCTCTTGTTGCATCAGCAACTGGAAAAGCTGTTCCGCGGCCTTCTCGGAACTGGGATCGACTGCAAGCGCCCGCCTGAAGAAAGCGGCTGCCTGCTCGCTTGCTCCAATCCCCAGCGCCGCTTGGCCGCGATTAGTCAGCAGTCCTGCGTCATCCGGGTGCAGCATCAATGCATGGTCGAGATGCTGCGCTGCCTCCTGGAATCTGCCCTCGACCAGCGCAATGGCGCCGAGATTGAACAACGCCTCATAATCGTCCTGATCGAGACGCAGCATCCGCTCCAGGATCGGTCTGGCTTCCTCCACCCGGCCGGCCCGCGCGAGGAGGCTACCCAGTCGCGTTAGGAGGCGCGGATGCTGTTGGTATGATTTCACGGCTGCTTGACAGAGGCTGACAGCTCCCGCAAGATCATCCGCCGCCAGTCGCTCGATCTCGTCGAGGAGAAGGGTAGTATTTGCATCCGCTGCCTTGGCTCGGGAGAACCAAAGGCTTTTCAGCATCTTAAATAACATGTGATGGGATTATGGGACTGTTCTCTTTTTTCAAATCCGACGATGTCGATGCGTTTGCCAAGGTGCTTGCCGAAGATATTTCCAGGCGCTTCCCTCCCAGCATGGACACCAAGGATCAACTCGGCAAGGTGTCGGTCGAACGCCTGACGCGCATTCTCGAAAATGCCTACGACAAGGCGATCGAGTTCCAGAAGCAGACGTCGCTCGGACTATATCGCAAGGCGCGCCTGCTCAACACCTTCAAATGGTCGCTCAAGGAACTTGGTTACACGGACACGTTCGTCGACCTGGCGACCGAGGGTCTCGTGGTCTATCTGAGCCGGGGCACCCAGAAAGCCTGATCCCTTTTCTGGCATCAGCCGCCGCCCCGCCAGCGCCGAAATTGCTTTGTCGCTGCGCTCCGCGCGCTGACGGAATGGGGTGCCCATGGAAGAACCGGCATCACACCTTCAGCACCGGCTTGCCGTATTTGGCCACCATCTTGTCGGCCGTCAGCAGCGTGAGACCTTCCACACAAGCCTGGGCGATCAGGATGCGGTCGAACGGATCCTTGTGATGGAACGGGAGTTGGCCGGCAACCAGCGCATGCTCGCTGCCTATTGGAAGCTCCTGATAGCCATTCACGAGCAACATGCGCCAGAACCGGCGGGGATCGACCTTGAAGTCATCCCGGCCGAGGCCGCGCTTGATGCCGATTTCCCACAGGCTGGCAGCGCTGAACAGCAACCGGTTGGCGGAATCGAGAATCAGCCCGCGCGCTTTTCTTGACAGACGGTCCGGCTCGCCCGCCGCCCAGAGCAGCAGATGCGTGTCGAGCAGAAGATTCACGCGGTATGGCCCGTGAAGAGGTTTTCGATCTCGTCGCCGCCCATGCGGTCGAAATCGTCCGGCACGGAAAGCTCCCCGATCATGAAGCCGAGGCGTTGCGCGACTTCCTTCTCGGCCTCGTCCAGCGGCACGACCTTGACCTTCGGCTTGCCGGCCTTGGCGATGATGAAGGCCTCGCCGCGTGCCGCCTGCTCGACCAGGCGGGACAACTGTGTTTTGGCATCGTGAATGTTGACGGTGAGCATGGCGCCCTCCAGTGAACCAAGTGCTGTTAGTCTATCACGATGACGAGGGAGGCCGCCGCCCCGGCGCTGCCTGTTGCCACTTCGCCCCCACCTGCGCTGGGGTCCCCCTTCGTTACACGCAGCTTCAGGCGCCGAGTTTCAGGGTTCTTTAATCTCGTCGATCTGCGCGGGGTCGAGGAAGGTTTCTGCGTAGCGCCGATAGACGCCCTGGCGCATGAAGAC